>WLWD01001225.1_pt1 | contig 102206 bp, 77 predicted proteins | sample 6712731 | NCBI WGS metagenome assembly WLWD01 (sample SAMN12718690, study PRJNA576275) | sponge metagenome | isolation source: marine sponge | host: Mycale hentscheli | place: New Zealand: South Island, Marlborough, Capsize Point | collected 2014-11-01 | reverse complement strand
ATGCATTAATGTATTGGCTACACTGATGCAAAATTTGATGCTGTTTGAATGTGTAGTTTTAATGGATTCAAGTAAAATTCGAACCGTGTTACATACAACATTTTTAACTGGTCATAATCATCATGCATGAAGTGACTGCAAGTAATAATCAGTATCAGTAAAAATTATTGAAAATGAAAGCAGTGAAATTTTATGCAATGTTAATGAATGGTAAGTGCCGATTAGATGGTATAAAGTCTTTTGACATTTGTTGCAAGTGCTTGACCTTGGATTGGCTCAACGATCTTGTCTTCCCAAGGGCAACATAATTTTTTGTACGCTGATCAGGAATCACATTCTCATGAACATCACGACCACTGTTGACACGAATGGTTGCATTATCAAAAGATCCAGTAGCACAGTTCTTTCTGACTTTGGCGACAACTTCTTTTGTAATGGGATGTTTGGTGAATATGAAGTCATGTAGTGCACGGATACCTGGTAACTTGGTATATTTGTCCATTGCACTTCTCCAGTCACAAACTAAGTGGCCGTCATCAACAATGACATCGGCATAGGTGGCAACAACATTTTTCAGTTCTTCAGTATTAAAAACATCACTCCTATTGTAGGTCTGTGATATTTTGGAGAACAAAAGGTCGGGGGAAAACTTGGTATGCCCTGCTAATAAGAAAGAAACTCTAAAAAAGGACAGCTTCTCTTGCTGAACCATTTCGTATGCCCAAGCCATCAAGTAACAATTCTTATTTGTACTGGAGGTGTTATCCAAAAACAAGTGCACGCGATTCATCCATTGTGGCAGCTTCTCAAAATAGTCATTGAGGTAAGAAACAGTGTGATCCGTATTCTTCGGCCCTACTCTCTCATCAAAAAGATACACCGTTGATGTTTCCTCAGCATGGTTCACAATACCAAACACATCATGGTTAAGTTTCTGCAGGTAGTACGTGCTTCCAGGTTGTGCTGACAAACCCCAATAAGGTACAAGCTTGCACATCTGATAATCAGCTGAAACAACAAGTTTGAAACCGTTCTTTAGAAAGGCTAACCGTGTCTTTTCTTCTTCACTCAGCACTGACTTCCTCTCTAGCTCTGTTATCTCCTTCCATTCATTCCTGCTACTCTTTGTTACCTCAATGTAGTACTTGTGGCTTTCTTGGGCTTCTTTTCGATGATTCTCAAGGACTTGTTTAGTGTCTTTCATCTCTTCTTCTAACTTTTTTACTTCGTCAGGATCAGCATTAGATGATTGCAACAAACGATTTATAGTGGTTTGCTTAGCATGAATCTCAGTTTTTTTGCGACTGCACGTATCACAATAGTCCTCCTGATGCGGACAGATTCCAACTTTAGGTCTGTGTGCTTTAAGCCAGTTATGGGACGAACCATTAGAACAAACACCCCCACCAGTTTCCTGCTGAACTCTGTTAAATTCTCCCACAACGGATCTTGCTAAGCGTTCCTCATAGTGAGCCACAGTAGGTTTAGGGGTTTGAATTGTAGCGAACTTGGGCAAAAAATAGTGGGTTGGTCCGGATGAATCTGCCGATCGGCTCCCTAGACTGTCAAAGACATTAGCCCGTAGCCATTCATTTTGCCTAGTAACATCACGATAGTGGGTAAACTCAGATTCAGGACGCTTTGGGACAGGATTTATCTTCTTCCTTTTCTTTAACTCTGTTCCAGAATGAACCATCTCCTTGAAAGTTGTAGCATATCGAGATAGCACAGGAGAACACTGTGGACAGACACCAAGTCCAGCTTCAGAGTCAGACACAGAGGAACTTGTGCCAGCCTCCTCCAGAGAGCGTCTCAGTGTTCGAGAATGAGTATGAGGACGCCTAGCAATCCCATCCAGGAAGTTCCTACTCTGTTTCGCTCTTTGCTGCTTCCTAGTGACCTTAGGCATCCTACATCCACTGACAAAAACTGAGCTAACTAAGCTAAACTCACTATAGTGCCTACTCACCAAGATTTCTAGTAAGAGCACACTAGTAGTGATGTCATAGAAGGTTGCCAAGACAACTAGAGTAATATCCTAGCAACTACTGAGTCAGTAATAAAGAATTCATTAACACTAAACTAAAATTGCTTTTTCTCAGCATTTGAATAATGCGGTGAACGCCTGAATTTTACTTGATGCGTTCACATATGTGTATGTATGTGTTTGTATATGTGTATGTATGTGTTTGTATATGTGTATGTATGTGTGTGTGTTTGTATTTAGATTGGGAGTAGAGAATGAGTTTTGGATAAATTCTCCATTGCCTCAAGTGAACTTTGAACTTAGGAGCACATCAAAAGGGATTTTCAGTGGAGGCAAAATAGCCAAAGTAAGTGAACTGTAAGCCATTCATGAAGAAACTTTCTCATGGAAACTATTCTTAGAATATCTGCTAGCAATGTGTGTGTGTGTGTGTGTGTGTGTGTGTGCGTGTGTTCAGTCTTCTCACACTACATATCCTAGTCCTGTTGAGATCATGACTGCTGTGAATTTGGTGCCTAAAGATGCTAAAGAAGGCACCATTCCCGCTGCCAAGTTGAAGGTGTCTACTCTGATGGAGAGACCCAGCAGCATGAAGAAGTGTGGGTAAGGATCGTCATGGTAGTAGGATCTAGCTTATGTGTACCCCGGACAGACAAGTACATTAGACAATAGCCACACCCACTTCATAGTGATATGTATACTTTATGAAGGTTAGTATCTAAATCTGAGAATGGGGAGAGGGAGGGGTTGTAGGTAAGGCGTAGTCACAAGGGGTTGCAAGTTACAACTGTAGCAGCTGGCAGTGAGATATCTGGGTTGTAGGTAAGGCGTGGTCACAATTATGTACTTTAGGTAAGGTGTGGTCATAATTGTAGGTAAAAGGAAAATACATTGATCGGGCGCGAGTGAGTTGGACCGTAACCCTCCTTGTAGGAGTAATGGCTGGAGAGCTCATATGAATTACATGGTAGACTCCAGTTGTTGAGTGCCCCCACTTGTAACTCCAAACTGTAAGAAGGCAATGGACGCTTAATAAAATATGGGCGCCTAACAGCTAGTGGTAACCTGACAACTGGACTGAGCACCTATCAGCATTAGACGAGGCGCATGCAGCACTTAATAAAAAGTGCTAAAGTCTGCAGAAAACGGGCGCTTAACAACCTGCATCTACGGTATCTGACTATGACTGGTTTCATATTCTCGCTTAGGATTTTGAATTTTGTTTAATTTTACCAATGGCGATGTGTGTGTTTGGTAGGTATCTCTATTGTGTGGGAGACACGATGTTCAAGCAGAGAAAGAGAACCTTCTTCACTCTGATCCAACTCTCCCAGTACAAGTTTGTCTTGTGTTCTTATCTCCCTAAAGACACCTTGCCGAAAGAGACTCTAATGCTGGACCAGGGACTGACAGTGGAGTATGCCACTAATGATGGTAAGGGTAGTCAAAGATGGTGGTGTCTATACAAATTGTACCGCATGTGTTATGTATGTAGCAGATCACAAACAGCAACAACAACAACAACAACAACAACAACAACAACAACAACAACAACAACTCACTGTTGGATAATTTGATGTCTGATTTTGTGTAGTAGTTGAAACAGCCCCGCTGCATGCCTCTCAATCAGCTAATAATAGTTCAAGTCTCGAAGGACCAGGTCCCGCACTTGCGCACTCAATTTAACAGTCTGACAGAGGCTTCTACCAGCGACTGGTAGTGAGAAGTTTGGAACATCGAGTAATAGAGTAATAGGTGGTTACAACATATACGGGTGGCTATGACATAAAACTACAGTGGGTAAGAAAGGGGCTGAGATACATAAAGAATGGCAATCATTACCAGAGGCACAAGGCCCCACCCAGCAGGTGAAGTATGGGGACATACACTGAACAACTATAGGCTGATAATAGGGAGATGAATAGCAACAACTAAGTCTATAGAGTCCAGCTGCTGTTGGGTTGAACCCGAACACTACTGTTTGTTTGTAATTGTATTTCTTAACTTCCTTCAATCTCCTCCTCCTGCTCTCTCCCTCTCTCTCTCTCTCTCAGGTCAGTTCCAAGGTGAATCGGATGCCAAGTGTTTGTTTGATTTGATATTTGACGAGTCAGAGATGGGCTGCATCCACTTTGGTTGTCGTGATGACGGCGAGAGACAGAGCTGGATAGAGTGGATGGTACGTGGGACAGGTCAAAGTTCACAGCCTCAGCAACTCGGGACAGCTGAGGTCATCAAAAGTAAGCATCAGAGCACACACGTAGTGCAATGTGTGTGAATACTAGCATTTCAATTATCAAGTTCTGACCCTTCATAAAAACTAGATAGACACTTACTCACCTAAAGGGGTCTGGAAAAAAGCAAAGGAAAAATGTTAAAAAATCTTAGTTGTCGCCGGGGATTCGAGCCCAGGGCCACTGGCTTTAGCCACCAGTGCTCTAACCACTGAGCTACGACAACCCTCAACTTCCAAGACTCTCACATTTTTCTTTTATACTGTTGAGCAGTACCACTTGCTGCAGTCTCGTACTCAACAGACCACCAATTATGAATTATGTGCCGTCAGAACATCTTTTCGGTGTTTTTAATCCACAAATTATGGCTCCTCTCCGGAGGGGGTGGTGTTTCTCATACTCAACAGACCACCAATTATGTAGCAGTCAGAACACCTTTTCGGTGTCGATGTTAAAGCCTTTTTAATCCACAAATTATGGCTCCTCTCTGGAGGGGGAGGTGTGTGCATTTGGTTGGTCGCGCTTACTTCAATATTTTCAGTACCAGCTCATAGAGAGTGGGCGTGGTGGTAGTAACACATTGAGGATTGTCTATTGTTTGTTTGTTTGTTTGTTTGTTTGTTTGTTGAATTCTTGGATAAATTAACTGTGGTATACTGAAGTCTTCACTATATCAACACTCCTGTCATTATTGCCATGCACTTTCCCTTTCTCTTCCTCCCTAGGTGGCTCCACAGAGCTAGAAAGATACGGTCTGAGTAAAGTTGTGGACGAGGTAGTGGCCGTCCAGTCGCTCGATCCTCACCAGATGTTCATGCGTCTCTTTCAATCCACCCTCAAGTTCCGACTGGAGGAGGATATGTTCAGTCGTGGCCTCTTCTCTCCCTCACAGATGTACATCCTCGACGAGTTCTGTGCTCGCTACGGCGTGCGAGACCCGTTCCGCCATTTGACATGTCTGAAGGAGTGGCTGGGCCACTTGGAGAGGGGCGTGTCCATCTGGCCTATTATGATCCAATCATCTTTCAGATTCTGTCAGATGCATGTGGGCGGGATGAAGTGAGTGTTGATGGGATAGTCAGTAGCTAGTTATATCAGACATTCACCAACTCTCGTGCGGTTTATTTATTATGTTTTGGTATTATTGTTTTTCTTGTTGTTGTTGTTATTTTTCCTCAGTCCTCCTGACAAGGCTGTCATAGTAACCACAGAAGAGAGGACCCAGTTTGTGGATGTTTGTAAGAGAATAGAAGAAGTAGTGACTTATCAGATTCAGAACTTCAGGACCATCTTCCCTTTCTGCTGTCCTAAGGGAGACCTCAGAACTACTTTGAAGCTCTTTGACATGGTGAGCACTAATTTAAACTTGCGAAAGCCATGTATTTTGTATTGCTTTTTAAAATCCCAGGCAGTTTCCTTCTCATCTTATTGACTTCATAACTTATTCCTGCAATATATATTTCCATTAAAAAATTTCAACCTTAGTATATAAAGCCACACCCACTTCCTGGACAGTTAATGCAAAAATAGCCAGTTAATGAAAGCAGCTGTGGGTTAAGCTAGTTACTGCAACTAGCTAAGAGCTTATTGTATTGTCGTGGTTCTCAGCTGTGGGAAATTGATGAAATGCACCAGGCCTACAAAATATAGCATTTTGTATACTGACATAGTGAATTAAATTATTATTGTTGTTGTTGTTGTTGTTGTTGTTGTTGTTGTTGTTGTTCTTTACCCTTCCTTTCTGCTATCTTCTTCCTCCTGTCAGGTGGCTACCATCAACTACTCCTCTCGTCAGGCATCTAATCCAGTCCCTCAGACCGTACTCAACAACATGCTAGAGAAAGCAGCTCTACACAACTACAAATATGTCTACGCCAAGATAGACTGTACGTTGATTAAAGGGGGTGTGGTCGGTAGAGGTCCAGGGTGTAGATGCCCTGGAGCTGGGTATGAAGGTACTAATGCAGGAAGCTATCATAGCCACAACAATAACTAGTTTACCTTCTGGTAGCTTAAGGGTGCTGGCACACCGGATACGCGCTCCGCCCACACAAATCAATTAAGGTTAATTGGCTGTTGCTATGGAAAATAACTCCGATTCTATACCTTGCAGGTTCACGCAGCCAAGCGGATCTACGAGACATGCTGGCAAAATGTGGACTTACCAAGAATGACTGACACACGCACTGAACCAAAGAAGTTATGAAGCCTCAAAGTCCCAAAATAAACGGAACTTATTGGAGATAGTGGAGGACGCACAGAAGCCAGAATTTCGTCCACCGCTTCTTCAGCTCATTGTTTACAATATTGTCGATTTTGTTTTGTTCAATTCTATTTTGCTTTATGTTTACTCATATTTTTACGTGATTTTTTTCTTGTTGCGTCACAAATGTATACTGTATCGAAAAACAAAAACGACTACTTTTATTACCTTGTTAAGTTACGCCGCTGTACCAAAATTGAAACACTAATCATCCGCCTTTCTGTACTTGGAGTACAAAATAGATTCCAATTGTCCCGCACTTTTTTGCAGCTGTGCAATTTTCTAGCCCCGCCCTCCGTAAGCCGAGTTAACTATACGCGTATAAGGCTCTTATCTATGCGCGGGTATTTAAGGTCCGCCCTCTACCTCTACAACTCGGTGGTTTCGTGGTTTATTGCTCAATTAAGCCGCGCGCGAGCGTTGCTATGTGCCAGCACCCTTAAGGGCTGAAAGTAGAAATAAGTAATATTTATAATCTACTGTGAGTGGGTGTGTGTCTTCCTTTCTTGTGGGCGTGGGTTAGTTCCTTTCCTGTGGGAACATACTCCTCCCACCTTCAAGTGTGAGATCAAGGAATTGGGGGAATTATAAATCTCCTCTGGTTTGTGTCAAGTCTAGTGTCATTCCTGGCCTGAAGCTAGGCATGGCTAGACCCTTACATTGGTGTGTGCGTGCGTGTGTTAGTTGGGATCAGGATTTGAGGCTAGACGTAGGTTTCAGGATAAGACTGGAATAAAACAGAGAGAATGAGCTAGTAACCCATCGTTTAGCTCCCAGATAGTGAAAGTGTCTGTATCTACCAAGAGTAGAGAGGTGTTACTGCACATACAAGATGTTAGGAAGATCTGATCTATTTAAAGACCAGTCACAATCGACTGCTCTGGTTGTAATGTGTTAGTAACATGTGGTTATTAAGGGTGCTCGCACACTTCCCACGCACCTCCCGCGCGGTTAATTGAGTCTGGTTGCTAGGGAAGAATTATTATTTTTCTGTTGTGTTTAGACCGTTTTCTGCAGGTGGACCTTATTTACTACTACCGTAGAAGTCTACATACCTGAATTCAGAAGTAACAAGTGGCCGCTTCAAGAGATATGACCCTTCTACCTTCTCATACAAAAGCTATAACTCCTTCGCCAGTACTGCACCTAGAGCGGCCATACTTCGCCTACTACTTCTCCGACCCGATGCCTACAATAGCTTCGATCCATTTTTTCTTTATTCAATATTGCTTTTAACTTATTGACTTTTGCACGCTCTATTAGATCTTTTTTTTGTCAAAAAATAATTTTTTTTGGAATGTGTATCGAACATTTTGCTGACTAGACTCTGGTTGAGCTCTGTTCCAAATTTGAAGTCATTTCCATTCCCCATTCCTGAGATAAAGTCCAAAGTAGTTTACAGAACAGAAATTAAAACTACGCTAACATTAATTCCATGCACCCCGCCCCAATTTTAGCCCCGCCCTAGTATACGGAGGAGGTGAAATCTTTTGTTTATTCTTCTCTGAGAAGAGCCGGGCGTGAAAAAAAAAAACTGAAGCAGATATCGGCACTGCTGGAGCCAGCCCGATGCAGCGGAGCAGCAGGGGAGGCTACTTTAGCGGGGCTTGTGAATGGCCTTTGTCAGCTTCTCTCTCAGGAGGACAAGAGTCGAATGTGAAGCCCAGAGAGTCCAGCTTCTTAGCCTGTGCAGAGGTAAGTGTAGGCTTTCCAATGGCTTTGATCAGCGATGCTGCTCTCATGAAAATCCTCTTCTGCTGTAGTATCCACAGCTTAGTCTGCTCATGGGGGAACCTAATGGAGAGAGCTGCCAAATGTGGTCTGATGTCTTGGTGCTTGAAGACTCTCTCTATAGCCAATACATCAGGTAGGGCCCTGTGTGCTCCTACAATTTATACAAATAACTATAATTATTAAGCTTTATATTTAATTTTAGAGGTGCCTTGCTTGCAACTTCATCTCCAGTGACTTTTTTGTGGAGTTTCTCCAAACCTAAAGGTGAGCCTTGTAAAATGACTTCCCGATCCTGATATAAAGCAAATTAATATATAAGTGCATGTACGTAACTATCTAATTTTAGCTACAGTAGTAGTAAAGTACCTTCCTCAGCAAAGGAAGGGTATCACTGAAATGCATATTGGCTGATTGAAAGAGGGTCAGCTGCAGTTCTGCTTTCTGTTCCACCTCAGCCAGAAGGATAGCGAAGTCAAATGCAAACCCATTGTGAGCTACTAGCACTAATAGACAGAGACAGAAATTTTTTTTCTTCATTTTTTTAAAATTTATATTTTTACCAGGATGATGAGGTTTCTAAGAATAGCGGTAGCACCAATGAGAGAGGATTCTCACGCCTTAGCATGTTATTTGTTATGCCAGTAACCTTGGAAACTATATAAATTATAAATTTATCGATAGTATTATTTTAATTAATAATTATAGAATTGATTTCAAATTATCATTGTAAATGTAGTTGTAATTTACTAGTTAAATATCTGTACATTATTACCAGCAGATGAAATGTTTCGGCCAGTTCTCACAAGGCTTAGAACGTAGGATCATTGAGGGTGATAGGAGGAGGATTCATCACTTTGGCAGCGATGTCCGTGATGTGATCAACATAGATGCACAACCCAGTTGTCTTGCAATCAAACAGAACCAGGGGGGGAACGAGAATCACCAATTTACAGATGAATCACCTGCTTCATCACTGCCCCCTCCTAAATTCTGCTGATGCTCATCTTCTAGGTCAGCATATATGTCCTTGATATCACCCCTGCCCTCTCCCATGTATTCTCCCACTACTTTCCCTGTTATTTCTCACAATGGTGTTATATCAAATAATTATTTATTTATTTGCTTATTTTGTGTGTCAATAATTTTTTTTTTTTAATTGGTAGTTATGGCTAGAATAGCATTACACTTTTTTTTTTTTAATTTAATCATATGACTTACATATTGAACTGCTCAGGTCCTCAATCGCAGGGATTGCTGAAGTTGACACCAAGCTGGACTCCTCAACTACAGAGGTAACACTTCCACCATCACCTCCAGCAAGCTGGGGTAACTCTGTAGCTGTGAGTGTGCTCACTGGCATGGTGGTGTTCATAGCATCACCTTCAGCGTTCGCCCTTGCTGCTACAAGGTCAAGCTCAGGAGACTCCACTACTGCAATTTTATTATTTGGTGTATTATAACAAAGTATATTTTGTTGTGCAAGCATAAAATAATTTTTTGTTATATGTTTTGAGATAAAAAGTAACAACAGTTGTGTGCTTGAAGTATAAAGCAGTTTCCTCCTTTTGGTGGCTTCAGCCAGTTGCAGCTTCTTTTTGGCAGATATTCTCTTGGGCAGAGACAGCAACCACACAGTGAGTAACAGTAAACCAGCAAATTATTACGCAAACGCACGCGTGGTTTTCCCAAGCCGCGGGGGGGGTGGGGGGGGGGGGGGGGGGGGGGGGGGGGGGGGGGGGGGGGGGGGAATAGTTAGATAATATCCTGATCGCGGGAACTCTCCCCACGCTTTATCAATTCGCGAGGTACTATTCCACGGAACAGGATGCCACATTTCTGTGGTTAAATTCACGGAAAAAAGTGCACGCGCGTTGCTATGTGCGAGCACCCTTAAGGAGTTGTGGCAGTGGCAATTGTTTTGATGTGGTCTGACAATCTGACCCTTGTGCTAGGAAGCCAGGTAAGAGTTTAATGTTCCTTCAGGAAATACAATAATAACAGACATACAGTGGCTTCATCCGGCCAGTACACCACACCGTGTGACCTTTGTGACCTTGTCTGTCTTCCTGTTGTGAATGGAGTGGGTATAAATGTGGAGTATTTGCTTGACAAACTATCTACAAATTACAGCAACAGTTAGCCACGGAAGGGAACTTGAAACGGTGGTGTTTAGTTGGTAAGGTGTGGGCAGTTAGACGGAGATCAGCTAGTATAGGAGATGGATGAAGGATCAAAGTATGTCAGTGAGAGTTCAGTAATGGATGGTGAAGACAGAAGTCAGGAGAGAGAAGGAGTTGAGGAGGAGCTAGAAAAAGGAGCAGGAGATGAAAAGAATGATGCTCTAGTGAATCTGGTAAATATACCACCAGTGTTGAGAGAAGATGAGGAGAAAGGTGAAGATGATGCACCAACTGAAGGTATGGACCAAGAACCACTAGTTGGAGAAGGGAGGCATGTTAATGAGGATTCAAAAGAAGGAGCAAGACAAAGTGTAGAGCATCTTGCTCCAGAAAATGCAGAAACTAAAGAAGATGTTGTAGTAGAAACCCAAGAAGGAGAGGTTGGTCTAGAAACAAAAGAAGAAGAGCTTACTCCAGAAACTAAAGAAGAAGAAGAGCTTACTCCAGAAGCTAAAGAAGAAAAAGTTGCTCCAGTAACTGAAGAAGAAGAAGAAAAGGTTACTCCAGAAACTAAAGAAGAAGTTGCTCCAGTAACTAAAGAAGAAGAAGAAAAGGTTACTCCAGAAACTAAAGAAGAAGGAGAGGTTGCTCCAGAAACCAAAGAAGAAGAAGTTGCTCCAGAAACTAAAGAAGAAAAAGTTGCTCCAGTAACTGAAGAAGAAGAAGAAACGGTTACTCCAGAAACCAAAGAAGAAGAAGTTGCTCCAGAAACTAAAGAAGAAGAAGTTGCTCCAGGAACTAAAGAGGAAGAAGAGCTTACTCTAGTAACTAAAGAAGAAGAAGTTGCTCCAGAAACTAAAGAGGAAGAAGAGCTTACTCTAGAAACTAAAGAAGAAGAAGTTGCTCCAGTAACTGAAGAAGAAGAAGAAAAGGTTGCTCCAGAAACTAAAGAAGAAGTTGCTCCAGTAACTAAAGAAGAGGAAGAAGTTGCTCCAGAAACTAAAGAAGAAGAGCTTACTCCAGTAACTAAAGAAGAGGAAGAAGTTGCTCCAGAAACTAAAGAAGAAGAACTTGCTCCAGAAACTAAAGAAGAAGAAGAAGTTGCTCCAGAAACTAAAGAAAAAGAAGAACTTGCTCCAGAGACTAAAGAAGAAGAGTTTACTTCAGAAACTAAAGAAGAAGAAGAGCTTACTCCAGAAACTAAAGAGGAAGAAGTTGCTCCAGTAACTAAAAAAGAAGAAGAGCTTGCTCCAGAAACTAAAGAAGACGAAGAGCTTACTCCAGAAACTATAGAGGAAGAAGTTGCTCCAGTAACTAAAGAAGAAGAAGAGCTTACTCCAGAAACTAAAGAGGAAGAAGTTACTCCAGTAACTAAAGAAGAAGAAGAGCTTACTCCAGAAACTAAAGAGGAAGAAGTTGCTCCAGTAACTAAAGAAGAAGAGCTTGCTCCAGAAACTAAAGAAGAAGAAGAGCTTGCTCCAGAAACTAAAGAAGAAGAAGAGCTTGCTCCAGAAACTAAAGAGGAAGAAGTTGCTCCAGTAACTAAAGAAGAAGAAGAGCTTGCTCCAGAAACTAAAGAAGAAGAAGAAGAGCTTACTCCAGTTGCTCCAAACTAAAGAAGAAGAAGAGCTTACTCCAAAACTAAAAAAGAAGTTGCTCCAGTAACTAAAGAAGAAGAGCTTGCTCCAGAAACTAAAGAAGAAGAAGAGCTTACTCCAGAAACTAAAGAGGAAGAAGAGCTTACTCCAGAAACTAAAGAGGAAGAAGTTGCTCCAGTAACTAAAGAAGAAGAAGAGCTTGCTCCAGTAACTAAAGAAGAAGAAGAGCTTACTCCAGAAACTAAAGAAGAAGAAGAGCTTACTCCAGAAACTAAAGAGGAAGAAGTTGCTCCAGTAACTAAAGAACAAGAAGAGCTTGCTCCAGTAACTAAAGAGGAAGAAGTTGCTCCAGTAACTAAAGAAGAAGAAGAGCTTGCTCCAGAAACTAAAGAAGAAGAAGAGCTTACTCCAGAAACTAAAGAGGAAGAATTTGCTCCAGTAACTAAAGAAGAAGAAGAGCTTGCTCCAGAAACTAAAGAAGAAGAAGAGCTTACTCCAGAAACTAAAGAGGAAGCAGTTGCTCCAGAAACTAAAGAAGAAGAAGAGCTTACTCCAGAAACTAAAAAAGAAGTTGCTCCAGTAACTAAAGAAGAAGAAGAGCTTGCTCCAGAAACTAAAGAAGAAGAAGAGCTTACTCCAGAAACTAAAGAAGAAGAAGAGCTTACTCCAGAAACTAAAGAGGAAGAAGTTGCTCCAGTAAGTAAAGAAGAAGAAGAGCTTACTCCAGAAACTAAAGAGGAAGAAGTTGCTCCAGTAACTAAAGAAGAAGAAGAGCTTGCTCCAGAAACTAAAGAAGAAGAAGAGCTTGCTCCAGAAACTAAAGAAGAAGAAGAGCTTGCTCCAGAAACTAAAGAGGAAGAAGTTGCTCCAGTAACTAAAGAAGAAGAAGAGCTTGCTCCAGAAACTAAAGAAAAAGAGCTTACTCCAGAAACTAAAGAAGAAGAGCTTACTCCAGAAACTAAAGAGGAACAAGTTGCTCCAGTAACTAAAGAAGAAGAAGAGCTTGCTCCAGTAACTAAAGAGGAAGAAGTTGCTCCAGTAACTAAAGAAGAAGAAGAGCTTGCTCCAGAAACTAAAGAAGAAGAAGAGCTTACTCCAGAAACTAAAGAGGAAGAAGTTGCTCCAGTAACTAAAGAAGAAGAAGAGCTTACTCCAAAAACTAAAAAAGAAGTTGCTCCAGTAACTAAAGAAGAAGAGCTTGCTCCAGAAACTAAAGAAGAAGAAGAGCTTACTCCAGAAACTAAAGAGGAAGAAGAGCTTACTCCAGAAACTAAAGAGGAAGAAGTTGCTCCAGTAACTAAAGAAGAAGAAGAGCTTGCTCCAGTAACTAAAGAAGAAGAAGAGCTTACTCCAGAAACTAAAGAAGAAGAAGAGCTTACTCCAGAAACTAAAGAGGAAGAAGTTGCTCCAGTAACTAAAGAACAAGAAGAGCTTGCTCCAGTAACTAAAGAGGAAGAAGTTGCTCCAGTAACTAAAGAAGAAGAAGAGCTTGCTCCAGAAACTAAAGAAGAAGAAGAGCCTACTCCAGAAACTAAAGAGGAAGAAGTTGCTCCAGTAACTAAAGAAGAAGAAGAGCTTGCTCCAGAAACTAAAGAAGAAGAAGAGCTTACTCCAGAAACTAAAGAGGAAGAAGTTGCTCCAGAAACTAAAGAAGAAGAAGAGCTTACTCCAGTAACTAAAGAAGAAGTTGCTCCAGTAACTAAAGAAGAAGAAGAGCTTACTCCAGAAACTAAAGAGGAAGAAGTTGCTCCAGTAACTAAAGAAGAAGAAGTTGCTCCAGAAACTAAAGAAGAAGAAGAGCTTACTCCAGAAACTAAAAAAGAAGTTGCTCCAGAAACTAAAGAAGAAGAGTTTACTTCAGAAACTAAAGAAGAAGAAGTTTCTCCAGACACTAAAAAAGAAGAAGAGCTTACTCCAGAAACTAAAAAAGAAGTTGCTCCAGAAACTAAAGAAGAAGAGTTTACTTCAGAAACTAAAGAAGAAGAAGAGCTTACTCCAGAAACTAAAGAAGAAGTTGCTCCAGAAACTAAAGAAGAAGAAGAGCTTACTCCAGAAACTAAAGAAGAAGTTGCTCCAGTAACTAAAGGAGAAGAAGAGCTTACTCCAGAAACTAAAGAAGAAGTTGCTCCAGTAACTAAAGGAGAAGAAGAGCTTACTCCAGAAACTAAAGAAGAAGAAGAAGTTGCTCCAGAAACTAAAGAAGAAGAGGTAGTTTTTGGAAGTAAGGAAGGAGAAGAGATTGCTGCTGAGTGCAGAACTGAGACTGAAGATGAATCTCAGTCAGGGAGTGTACCTATTGTGAGTCCTAGATATATCCAAGAAGAAGATGAGTTGGAAGTTATGGTGAGGTATGATGCAGATAGTGAGGAGGTACACGCCCAGTCCGCCAAGTGGATACGCACGATATTAACAGTTGGCAGTGAAAACTCTGGCAAGTCTACTGCACTCAATAACATACTTCAACTACGCGGAGTTGATCGCTTTAAGGAGCGAGAATATTCTTGTGTTTCCAAGAATATTTATACTCCTGGCCGCAAGCACATACGAGCCATAGACACACCCGGACTAGGGAAGAGATTCCGAGACGACAACTTTATTATGAAAGACGTGAAGAAATCATTGAAAAAAGCGGACTTCACACTAGTCTATTGTCTCTCTGTTTCTCCTAACTCAGCGATCAATGTCCAAGATAAACATATAATTGAGACCCTGCACCGACATCTTGGCTACGGCATTTGGAGCAAGTGTGTCCTGTTACTCACCTTCAGCGATGTCGCTCGACGTGAGCTCTTCAGTGACAGCGAAAAAGTTGAAGAATACAAGAAATATTTGAAGGATCGAGCTCAGGACTTTCATTCCCTGATACGTTCGTGTGGTGCTACTGTGCCGGGTGTCTTATCCATCTATGACTACGAGAACTATTACAAGCTCATGGCGGCCGACTTGGTAGCCGTTCCTGTTGGCAAGTCCAGTTCATTGGAGGAGGTGGAGGTTGATGTGGCGGCAGGAATGGGCACGCCCCCCTCTAGGCATTGGTCATACTTTGCGCTCTGTGAAATTGAACGCAAGACTTGCAAGAAGGGACATGGTGCAGTCTTACCAGCTAAGCAATGGCTTCGACAGGCCTTCATTGACATCACTATGGTTGCTGGTATTTCGGCTTTCGGTGGCTTCCTGGCTGGTTTAACACTAGACACACAAGCTGTGTCGCCAACTATTAAACCTCTGAACTTGGGGAAGATAGGCGGCTATACCCTGCAGGCATTTGTCTTTGGTCGCAGGAGCCACTGGGGGTGGAGCTTGTTTGTGGGATCTTGGCTGATTCTCCTGCCCTTTAGTTTGGGATTTGTTTTCTTGGATTGGAGAAACGGACGTAGAGCACTAAAGCACGAAAGAGAAGCCATTACCAACGCCTAGTTACCTCATCTTTCATTAGTTTTGATACATAGCTTGCTGGTGTGTGTTGTTACTTTTATACTCATTTATTTATTTCATCATCCACACAATCTCTGTAAGGCATAAGATTAACGCAATTAAGTATACTCGTGTGTGACCTAGAGAAAATGGGAGTGGCACTTTTAACTCCCAGTGGAATAAAATATTTTGGTAAATCTGCAATACAGCGATGTGCTGCGTTGGTCAAGTGGACAGGATTTCCGGTGTGTGGTTCAATTTAGTGTTAAAATAATCACTATCAGCAGAGTTTAAGTTCTATTTCTTTATAGTTGAGATCTACAATGATTATGTAGCGATAGGGGGTGGGTGTTACCCCCACAAACTAGTAATACCCACAGGCATGGCTGACAGCTCCGTGAAAGTAGCACAAATAAGTTCATACCTAAATCAACGGTTATTGTCAGTAATTTCCAATATCAGACTGTGACACACAAACAGACTGACAGACAGACAGGATGACTACTGTAACTCTTTCGCGTATATGCCCTGGGGGTTAAATATGTCTGATATTTTAAATACGCATAGGAAGCTGGCCTGATAGATGTAGTGTTAAGCACACATTGGTATCCCTTACCAGGTCATTTACATAGGATATGTACGATTTTAACACATTGACAATTCTGCTTTTTTTGTGCAAGTATTGACGTCTACCATTGTGAAGGGAGATGTGTTCATGTCTACCATTGTGAAGGGAGTTGTGTTCATGTCTACCATTGTGAAGGGAGATGTGTTCATGTCTACCATTGTGAAGGGAGTTGTGTTCATGTCTACCATTGTGAAGGGAGATGTGTTCATGTCTACCATTGTGAAGGGAGATGTGTTCATGTCTACCATTGTGAAGGGAGGTGTGTTCATGTCTACCATTGTGAGGGAGTTGTGTTATGTCTACCATTGTGAAGGAGATGTGTTCATTGTCTACCATTGTGAAGGGAGATGTGGTCATGTCTACATTGTGAAGGGAGATGTGTTATGATCTTACCATTGTGAAGGGAGTTGGTGTTCATGTTCACCATTGTGAGGGAGATGTGTTCATGTCTACCATTGTGAAGGGAGTTGTGTTCATGTCTACATTGTGAAGGGAGATGTGTCATGGTCTACCATTGTGAAGGGAGATGGGTTCATGTTACCATTGTGAAGGGAGATCGGTGTTAATGTCTACCAGTGTGAAGGGGAGTTGTGTTCATGTTCTAACATTGTGAAGGGAGATGGGATCATGTCTACCATTGTGAAGGGAGATGGGGTCAGTCTACCAGTGTGAACGGAAGAGTGTTCATGTCTCCCATTGTGAAGGGAGTTGTGGTTCATGTCTACCATGTGAAGGGAGATGTGTTTCATGCTACAATTGTGAAGGGAGATGTGTTCAGGTCTACCATTGTGAAGGGAGATGTGTTCATGTCTACCATTGTGAAGGGAGTTGTGTTCATGTCTACCATTGTGAAGGGAGATGTGTTCATGTCTACCATTGTGAAGGGAGATGTGTTCATGTCTACCATTGTGAAGGGAGATGTGTTCATGTCTACCATTGTGAAGGGAGATGTGTTCATGCAATTTATGACAGTCTTTTTACCTTGCAGTATCGGAGCACCCTGACGATGCCCCTCTCACTATGGCGATGACCTTTGAACTGGCCAAGCTCTGCATTGACTTCATGTACGAGCTGCATGACTTCTACTGGGAGGAGCTTTACCAGACGAATGCCATCCAGCAGCACATCAACGCCTTCTGGCTGTTCTTCCTGGTGGATGTGAAGGAAGCTATGGCGGCTGACACTAACGTCATCCTCAAACTACAACTCTTCCATATTGTCAACAGATACTTCAGCTCTCAATGTGAGTGCTCAAAGAAAGGGAGGGGGAGGTGGGCGGAGTTTTCACTATGCCCATTTCCCCTGCATTGGTTGGTTCATCTACGATTGTTGTTGTTTTTTTCTTGTTTTTTTTTTTTTTAAGGTTAGTTGAAATAAGCCCGTAATAATCCGTCATTTCTTTCCATTTTCTGTTCATTCTTCCCTTCTTCTTCCGACTTTCTTCAGTCACTCTCAAGTTGGATGAGTTCAAGTCTCAGTTTCTAGAAGAGTTCTCTCCAGTTGTCGCTTCCTACATTGAAACTTTGGAAACCTCTCTCAAACAAGAACTATCCATCTCCCTCGTGCAGGAGACTTGGCTGCCAGTCACGTGAGTGTCACATGATGCATACACAATATATGGGGGAGTGTGGATCAATTGTTGGGAATGTTGTTGCTTAGCAACACTGGAAGTGCATTTAGGATCACTTTCCCTACCTTGCCTTGTAGTTGATATTACCCTCACCTCTCCTTCTTGTATCTAGAGACACTTGTTGTGAGGCGATGGAGAAAGCCACCAAATCTCTGCAGTCCTTCCAGAGATTCCTGAACGAGCTGAGCTGGCCAGAGGAGCAGTTCTCTAGAGAGTTGGACAACAAAGTAGCAAAGATATGTGCCGAGTGCTTCCAAATGACAGCTAAAGTGTACGTGCAACTGAGTTAATCAATGTTATACTGAGTTAATCAATGTTATACTGAGTTAACTGATGTTATACTGAGTTAATCAATGTTATACTGAGTTAATCAATGTTATACTGAGTTAATCAATGTTATACTGAGTTAATCAATGTTATACTGAGTTAATCAATGTTATACTGAGTTAATCAATGTTATACTGAGTTAATCAATGTTATACTGAGTTAACTGGTGTTATACTGAGTGAACCAATGTTATACTGAGTTAACTGATGTTATACTGAGTTAATCAATGTTATACTGAGTAATCAATGTTATTCTGAATTGTTTAATGTTATACTGGGTTAACCAATGTTATACTGAGTTACTCAATGTTAAGCTTTTGCTGATGTTGCATTTTGTTTGTCGTGCAGTGTTGAGGGGCATTATTTTGACACGGTGCTATCAGGGAGGAGGAGCCTGTCACTGAGTTACTCTCTGCCACAACATTTCTTCACTCTTCTAAATACACTGGTGTATCTGATTGGTCAGGTTAGATTGTGTTCACTTAGCTGGTGTATCTGATTGGTCAGGTTAGATTGTGTTAACTTAGCTCCTGCATCTGATTGGTCAGGTTAGATTGTGTTAACTTAGCTCCTGCATCTGATTGGTCAGGTTAGATTGTGTTAACTTAGCTGGTGCATCTGATTGGTCAGGTTAGATTGTGTTAACTTAGCTGGTGCATCTGATTGGTCAGGTTAGATTGTGTTAACTTAGCTGGTGCATCTGATATATGTACTATAGTTAGTTATAAATTGCCGAGCCTAAAATGATGTTGTGAAATGGTAGTATGGTAGTCTGCAGAGTATGGTAGTCTGCAGAGTATGGTAGTCTGCAGAGTATGGTAGTCTGCAGAGTATGGTAGTCTGCAGAGCCGGTGTTTATTTTTTCTCATTATTATTATTATTGTATGTAAGTGTTCAATCAGTGATGACATCATTGTAACGTGTCGTAGGTGAAGGAGGTGTGTCCATCTCAACGAGTGCAGGTGTTGGAAGTTGAAGCAAATGTGAGAGAAAAATACGACTAGACTACTAGAAAATTGACAATAATTGTTGTGGATGCAATTATGCGTGTTTGTATGCTTATGTGATGAGTCTATTTGTACGTCTTTAGTGTTTTTATGCTTGTGTGTGTGTGTGTGTGTGTGTGTGTGTGTGTGTGGTGTGTGTTGCCTAGGAGTTGGCTGATCTAGATTCCGATGGAGTTGGCATTGGAGAGTTTCTGTCCAATATTTTGGATGAAGTCATGAATACGATTATAGAGAAGTTGTGCACCCCGATGAAGAATCTTCTAGAAGGTCTCAACAAATATGACCCCAGTGATGGCTTCCTCTCTTCTCTTAAGAAGATGGTAAGTTATTCTTGCTAGCAGTGAGACATGGAGCTTGAAACAATTGAAAATTGATTGACTTACGTTCATGTTTTGAGTGATTGCTTCAGGCAGTGAACTTGCTCACTTAAGGTTAATTGATGTCCTACTTGATATCAGGTTGCTATGGTGTTTTTATGGCTACTTGTTTTGTCAGATTCCTAGTAAGGTGCCGATAGATGGATTCAGAACTTACCTGACACACAACCTGGACCTCATTCAAGAGTTCATGGTCAAGTCTCTCTTCCAGAACTTTGTAGTGGTGAGTTCAGAGAGTGAGGGAGGAGCGAAAGGGAGGAGTCATGGTCAACACATGTGTCCACAGTTCTCGGTTTAATGGTAGACCCTTTACCAACATCGTGTAAACCAATCAATAGTTGCATGATAATAAGAATATGATAATAGCAAATTTTTCTTTTTTAACAGCCAATATAGTAACTTAACCCGACTTTTCGACTTCTTGCCGAAATCCTTTTCAGGGGTCAAGAAGTCGAAACATCAGGTTAAGTTATAATTAAATTATTGGCTGTTAAAAAGAGAAAAAAATTATAATTATTTCAGCGGAGAAGAGCTTACTCCAGAAACTAAAGGCCATATAGTGGGCGTAGCCTCTAGGCCGTACAGTCCAGGGGGTAGCACCACTTCTCACAGGATGTCGTGGTGTTTGTTTATTTGTATAGTTTCCTGTGCAGAGTTAAGTTCATCCTCCATCACAGGTCTAGCAGGATGGAGGATGTGGAGGTCAGACATAGTTCATGCACTTGTGAGGAATGAGTGGCTGCTGTTCAATTCTATCTCACACCCACTCACTCGTTAACCGCCCACCTAGTGTACCCTAGAAAATGCATTACTCCACTTTCAATTGCTAGTCCTGCCAACCTGTGACTTTTTGTTAGGGCTAACGGGTCAGCCTGTTTGTTTGATGACCTTTACCATCTACTAATTAATATTGTCTTGTGTTTGTCAGTATTTTTATGAAGGTCAGATGAAGCAGATGAGTGGCTGGCTGGAGGTTAGACCTGACTTCTCTCTTCACCCAATGCAGCAATCCTGCATAGAAGAGATATCAAAGGTCAGTTCATGGCACTGGTTTAATGGGGGTAGGGGCTGGTTTAATGGCACTACTGTAATCAACATGTGTGAGAATTGGAATGGGAATTTTAAATTTTGGAACTAATGTACCTGACTGTATTGTAGGTGCTATACGAGACATTTGTTTCTTATGAAGGTGTTCCACCTCGCAGATTGAGAACAGAATCCTATGATATCGTCCAGGACAGAATGCGACTAGAGAAATCACAGATGGACCTGTTACAGATTGGCAAAGCTTAGCTGTAAACAAACAACTCATTCATACCTCTTTTTTACTGCAGTCATTTGAGTCTTTTTTTTCTTTTCTTTTTTCTCTGCAATTCAATTTTAATTGCATTCTTTTAACTTATAGTACGCATGCCCTTTGAAAATGGAATAAAAGGAAATTATGTGCGGTGTAGAAGGTTACACAAAATTATCTGAAGAGTAATGGCGGACGCTTCAACTAGGGCCGCCTCAGAAGGAGTAGATGGTGGCATAAATGAATCCCAGTACCGCCACTGCTCCGTTGACCCCGCAATGAAAGAATCTGTAGTTGTTGTCGTAGGCAAGCCAAAGTCGGGCAAGACCACGGCTTTGAACAACATTTTCCATCTCAAGTTGAAGTCTTGTGCTTCACCTCACCCCACCACCCAGCTGGCCTCGAAGAAGTACAGAGTGAAAAGGAGAAACGGGAGAGATATCATTATATTTGACACCAGAAGCTTGAACCAGTTTAAATTTAAAAACTCGGACACGATAAAGGACTGGGATTTGTATTTGGGCGAAGTAGACTTCACGCTACTTTACTGCTTGTCAGTAGCTCCTAATTCCACCATTACAGAAGAAGACCGCTCTATCATTGACAAAATTCACTGGCTCTTTGGCTATGGCGTGTGGAATAAGTGTGTTTTGCTACTTACTTTCAGCGACACAGCTAAGAGAGAACTCTTCAACTCTGCAGAAGACACTGAGGCTTACAAGAAGCACCTTCAAGCTCATGCAGAAGCTTTTCACAGCCTGTTGATGGACTGTGGTGCAGTGGTATGGAAATCAAGGCTCATCTTCGACTATTGTAGCCAAGAGCATTTGGAGAAGATCGTAATCAAGAATCTCGTAGCTGTTCCGGTGGGAAAGCTTAAGCATGACAACTGTGTGGACATTATTCCAGGACTCAGCAGCGAAGGGAGGCAATGGTCTGACTATGCCTTCCACGAGATCCAGAAGAAGAGCTGTAAGAGACAGATTCGTGTCTTTTCTTTTAACTATCACTATTTGAATGGCCTAGGGACATTCACAGCTTGCATGGTCCTTGGCATGTATGGTGGTTACCATATTGGTACTGTCTTGTTCTTGTTGTTTCCTGTGATTGGCTTCGGTCTGAAGAGCTCAGATTCCAGTGTGGATATAAAGATGACTATTCGACTATTGATGATGGTTTTGAGTGGCGTCACATTGTGTGGTTGGGGTTCTTGGCGCACTTTAGGAAGTGCCATAAGGAGCTGGTGGTGTGGGAGCAGAATGGTGCAGAATGAGAGAGAACTTCTGTGCACTCACAAGTTTAGAAGACTAGAAAATTACTTCATTCAATAAACTTTTACCATTTGCATGGTTTAATAAATTATCAATACAATACTTGTATGTATTTTTACCTTCTGAAATGCCAGAGTACTGGTGGCTACCTTAGAGCCAGTGTCTTGGCAAGTTACTTTAAGTCACACACCATCAACTTAACAATACAATGGTACTACAAAATGCATCTTTGACTAGACTATACAATCATGAAAAATAGGTAAAGGGTTTCTGCTCTAATTTTAGGGACTTTCCCTGGGATTTTGTGTAACCACATTTTGCCGGCAGGTTGTAAATCAAAATAATTCCTTGACGTTGGCCGTTACCTCTCGCTGTTTATGGAATGCGATGGCGTCCGCTCATCCTCAGCAGCAACTTCGACAGTTGAGCGTGGATTTAGATATCTTCAGTGAGATTGGGAAAGGTGCCTACGGAACTGTATATAGAGCCAAATTCGTGGGCAGCGTCTGCGCGGTGAAGTTTATACACACTGCGCCCCTTTCTCAAATTAATAAAACTTCTTTGGCCAAGTTCGAACAAGAATGCAAGTTTATGAATACGTTAAGGCATCCAAACTTGGTGCAGTCTATGGGTACACTAACTTTAGACTACCCCATTTTAGTCATGGAGCTCATGGACTGTGATTTGACGAGTTTCTTACAGAATAATCAGGAGATGAGCCTCTGCATAGAGTTCAGCTTAGCTTTTGACATCATCAATGGTATTCGATATCTTCATTACAATGAAGTAGTACACAGAGATTTGTCTGGTGCTAATATATTGATGTCAGGGACTAGAGCCAAGATATCAGACCTTGGTATGGCTAAGCTCCTGTCGGCCTTTCAATCCAACCACGAACTCACACCTTGCCCCGGCAATAAAGTGTACATGCCACTTGCAGCACTGTTTGAAAATCCATCTTACAGCTACAAAATTGATATCTACTGCTATGGCGTGCTACTGATCCAGATAATGACGAAGAAATACCCTCAACCAATTCACAACATCAAGGAAGAAAACGGTCGAAAGATCCTTCCTACAGAGATTGAGAGGCGTCAGAATCACTTATTAGAAATTTCAGATGACCATATCTTAAAGCATGTTGCGATATGTTGCATTAACGATGAAGAACATCTGAGACCTTCGGCCATCGATATACAGAACAAAATGGAAGAAATCAAGACATCACAACACATGCTTGCCGTTGCACTACCTCCAGCCACCAGTAGCCACACCTTCAGTCCGGCACATATTTTACAGCTCATCGAGGAGCACAAAAGCTTGGTTGCTTCGAAGGCAGTAGATAGAGGCTACATTCAGCAGCTGACAGAAAGGGTCGGTCAACTGGAAATAGGAATGAAAGATCAAAAGGCAGTGATGGAATTAAATCACCAAAAAGCTATGGACGAGATGGAAATGAGGTTGAGACATATTGTCCAGCATTTACAACAAGAAGCAGACCAGAAAATATCGAGGACTGAAGAAATGGCCATGCAAGAAGTGCTTGGAGTACGAGAACAAGCTAAGCTAGAAGTCGATCAGGCACAAGAAAGTGCACGTGCTATAATAGCAGAAAATGGGCAATTGGTTCAACAAGAGGCAGAAGAGTTGCGTGCACAAATTCACAGCATGCGTTCAGCGTCCTTCAGCTCCATCTCCACTAACCTCAGCGATACACTACTGTCTGTGTCCAGAAATAGCTCCAGCCCAGAACTATCCTTTGATGTCAAAAGCCCAATTCCTAGTAGTCTCAACCCTAGCAAGATGCATCAAGACTGCACTGCTGTAGTGATTCAAGATGAAATGATGTACATACGACCCGCAAGAACGAGGCGAATATTGACATACGATCAGAGTGACTGGTCACTGTGCCCTTTCGATAGTCTGGTGGACAACTGTGCACTGGCATTCGTCTCAGGATCACTCGTTACTATCGGTGGAAATAATAAGAGTGATATTGTGAATACATTGTATAGATACAATGGCAGAGAATGGATGGATGATTTGCCTCCTATGCAAGTGGCCAGGGAACTGCCATTGTCGTGCACTAGTGGTAAACTACTCATTGTGATCGGTGGGCGGTGCAGGAGAATGTTGAATGTCGTGGAAATCTTCCATGAAGAGAGTCGGCAGTGGGAGAGAGCATGTTGCATTCCTGTCCCCCTTCACTTTGCGTCCATTGCTACTTATGACGAAAGCCTAGTGATCACTGGGATCAAAGATAGAGCAGCTAATGAAACTTACCTCATCAGCTGCAAGCTTACAGACTTAACCTATTCTGCTAATGGAGACAAAGATGCTATCACTAACATATGGAAAGAGAAGATCACCATACTGCCACCAAAATCAGGTCTGTCGAAGTTTAGCGGACATCTTCTAGCTGTAGGTGGTCTTTTGGACAGCCACGCCACAGGGAAAGTATATTCTTACATCCCGGAACAGGAACAGGACAGCTGGAGAGAAGTGACAAGTCTCAATAACCCTCGGTATCTTGCCTTCACAGCTGTGCTATCTGACTCTCTCTATGTTATAGGAGGTGATACTGGTGGCAACAACTTGACAGACTCCATTGAAATAGGCACATATCAGTAGTATATGCCTTTCCCCCCTCTCTCCTCCTGTTCCTCTCTCCGTCCTTTTTCTTCTTCTTCCCTTCTTATTTCCCACCCAGTTCCCCTCTTTTTCCTGTTCTCCTTCCCTTCCTGCCTCCCCCCCCCCCCCCACCTACTCCTGTTTCCCTCCCCTCCTCTCTCCTCTCCTGTTACCTGCTCCATTCCTTTTCCTCCCCTCAGTTTCTCTTGCAGATTCAAGACCATATTGTGTGTTATTAGCTTCTATTTTATTATATTTTATTTTATTTTTTACTTTTTAGCTTTTTGACAGGTTTTGTTAGTTAGCTAAACTAGCTGGTCACCAATTGTATTCAATTTTGTATTTGTAATTAGCTACCCACCATTTTTATTTACTTTATTTTTAAGTGTTTTTATTATTTCATTGTTTTCATTGATGGTGTTTAGAAGAAACATTGAAATTTCAAGTAGCTACTCCAATCGACTAATTGTAGCTATAAATCTCACTCCTATCCACACATGCATATCACCTGATGATGTGTAAGCAACCACTTCAAGAATAGTGTACGTACTTGGGTCAGATACATCACCATGTAGCTCCTTACAAGATGGTGAAGAACTAGAATCTCTAATAACTAAGTGGCTATTTCTAAATTATAAGTTCCAACTAACCTAAACTGATTGGGTAGTGTCTAGTATACAAAATGTATATATGAACGTATTCTTTCTCTTCATGGCCCTTCTAAGTATGGAGGGAGACCTGCAGGAGTCTTATTACTCTGAGTATGTTAGCTAAACACACATATCCTGAGATTGGAATGGGATTTTCAAAATTTGCTCTCCTTAGGTAAGGTGAATCTGATGCTGACTGCAGTGGGACTTGCTGACTTTCTAGAGTTACTAAACGACTATTACATATATTATGACCTGTTGCTTAGGATGAGCATTTCATGTGACTGGTAACTGAAGACGTGGCTGCTTTGAAACTGGTGGCCCTAGCAGATGAATGCATTGATTGTCTGTGAAAAATTATTGCAACTTGATATAGGTACTCGTTTTTGAAAACTACTCCAGTGTTCTCCGGGATTCTACCTAGGGATCATGTCAGAACAATTACAAGCCATTAACCCATGTATGTATACTGTTTATTTGTTTAGTTCTTAAATTATTGCAATAACAATAATATAAAAAGATACTTAGCAGAGCCAGCCTATTTACATTTATCAAACAACAACAACAAACAACGGCAACAAAAACAACAAGAATGGTAGCGATTGATGGAAACATTTGAATGACTCGTAAAGTGCTTGCTTACCGTCTGATTGATTAAAAGATACGAACATTTAATAGTGTGTACTCAATTCATCAGGTTATCTTTTTCAAACCATTTGCTGCACCTTCAATACAAATTTATTAATTTTTCTCAATTTTAGAGAAATACAATATAAATAATTCGATGAAATTGTTCACTTTTTGTAGTGCTGTAAAATATAATTCATAAAAAAATAATGTAAAATGATGCCATTATAATTATAGAAATAGACTTTGATATCTTTTAATTAGTGAGTCCATAACTTCGGGAAGTTCAGTAGCAGACGATACAGCAACCAAGGTTTGAGGAGCAGAGGGGGAGGGGCCAGGAGAGGCGACTTGTAGAGGGATGAGATCAACAAACATGGCGTCAGAAAGAATAGAAAGACAGTCACTGGTTCTCTATGTTAGAACACAAGAGTCATTCAGAACAACAAACACTAACTAACTCACTTCAGCTGGAGTGAGATAGTGAACAGGTAAAGGGTCTCCAGATGAATAAGTTAAAGGAAAGAGCAATGGCAGAGGACCCTATACACACAACATTTCAATTGTATTATGACTTGACCAATCTAAATTATTCACTACTGTGACTTACTTTGGGTCCTTTGAACGTCACTAATGGAGCAAAATGAGGCGTGTCACCTAGGCAACACAATACAACTACACAATTAGCAGCTGTCACATGACCACGTTATAAACAAACATACTGGCATATCCCAGAGCTATGGGATTGCGAAGATGGCGGAGTTTAGAGCAAGGAAAGGAACTGTGTGTATCCTTCCAGAGCAGAGGGAGATAAACTCCTCTATAAACACAGTGTGTGTGTGGAGATAGAATTGACTGCTACAATTGTCCCCCCACATAGAGCAGCTGCACTCACTCACTCACTGATATAAGCATTCCAGTACTGCTATTCAAAGTCACAAGACTTTGTTGTTGTTGTTGTTAACCCTCAGCGTGCATGCACGAGAAGGTTATAGTAATCGTCCTGTCTGTCTGTCTGTATGTCACGCTCTGATTTTGGAGATCACTGGCAATTAACTGTTGTTTTAGGTATGAACTTACTCAGGACGAAGATTTAGGACCTTTTATTGTGCTACTTTTTTAATTTCGGGCTAATTGGTGAGAGAACGAAGCTTTCAGCTCCTTTTGTGGGTAACACCCCCTAGCATCAAGTCATAATCAAGTGAGCAAATAATTTCTTGCAGCCCGTGGTGGCGTAGTTTGCTTTTTGCTCAGGGAAGTTAATGGAGTTGAAAGAAGTGAAGTTTTGCATTGAAAATGTGGTGAGGTGAGTGTTTCTGGTTAGTTTAGCTTCTTCTAGAAGACCTTTAGTGCTTCATTATTGTAGTTTTTGGTACATACTGTTTTAACCTGTCTAGTACAGACACTGCAAGAATTCACTAGTTTCAAGTGTTTCAAAAGATAAAAAAGGACTTGTGAACAAGAGCAGCTGCTCACCAGCCAGTGGTTCATAAGTTGCTTACCTCCAGCAAGTTGACTAGAAACTCTTCAGCTACCCTTCCTTAGCTGCCTCTCAAGTTGAAATGTAATTGCCTTATAAGGAGAACCAAGTGTGTGTATATTCTCTGCATGCTGGAAATAAACAGTGTCATCTTTTAGTGGATCTTCCCCACACTAGCAAATGCACCTAGTTAATCAAACCAAAACTAGTGAATTCTGCAAGGGATGAAAGCCTTTACCTAGTGGCAATTAACGTGCTACTATTAAGTCACACCTACATATGTGGCCATGCATAAAAAATTTTGGTGCACCATGACACTGGTTAAAAAAAATGGTTAAAAAAAATTTTTTTTTGCACTTACACGCTCTTCGACAACCTGGTGAGAAACTCTCCAAGTTTTATAGCCATAGCTCCAACTGTTGGAGATGTACACAATCTAATTGTTCAAGGCTTCTTTGACACATTTTAAAGAAAACAATCCTTTCATGACAGAGTGCACGCCACACTGTGCACAACTTCCTGTGCCCGGTCACATCTACACACTGACAGCTGCTTTGCTGCACTCACTCACGTATTATCATAGCAAAATTAGATATCACAAGTGAAAAGGTCATCCAACAACAACCCCTTACCCAATGTCACATCCTGGGTTGGCATAGACTATGATTGGCCTCTGGATGATGTTGGCCATAGCAAACACATGCAACTTGGCTGCCTTTACCGGGTCCTTCTTAGCTGCTTCCCAGTGAGGAAATTCCTAAGAGAAAGTTTCAATGAACAACTTAAAACTACACATCAAGTATCCATACTACACACTATGACCTCTATGGTGTTCAGAATATCAGAAGGAGAAGTTTATGTGCTTGTGTGTGTTAATTGTCATACTTGAGTAAGCTTCACATAAAACAACATCAAAACAAAACAAAACAACAAAAAAAAGTGGGGTTCCGGGTGTAACTCCAGTCGCTTATGGTTGGTTAGATTAGATGTAGCTTGAAGGACCAGGTCCCCCACAATCAAGTTTAGGGAACACATTTTGAAAGAAAAGCACAAGGAAAAGATGATACAAAATGATACTTTCCAGAGGCCAGCCTTTGGAAAGAGACAAAGGCATTTAGACAAGTAAGATACGGCAGCTATAGGAGAAATGACAAACAGCATGGCAGCTACAATAAACACATTAGGTGATGATTGTTCCTGGGAGGTCAACTCCCATGGCTACAATGGTTCAGGAGCTGTCCTGGACAAAAAACAACAACAAACAAAACAAAACAAACAACAACAACAACAAAAAAGCAAAAAAAAAAGCAAAAAAACAACAAACAACAACAAAAAAAACAAAAAAAAACAAGGATGCCGAGAGAAAATGAGCTCAAGGTAATATTTCCCTGGAACTTACTGTAGCAATGTTTACGTTTATACAGCATTTCATTATGTAATTGATCTTTGATGTGTTAAACCAACAAACTTCAGCATCGCAACTGTCTAATTCTACAAATCTGTGAGATGTTGCTAGACATTAAATTTGATAACACATGAGATTGTGTACATATGAGTACCATGACAACTAAAACACCTAACTACATGCTATGTCAAGCAATCAAGTCACCATGACAACCACAACAGCTAGCTACATCGTGTGGTCACATCCAACAGTCGTAGCTGACCATCACTAGTGAACTCAACACATCAACCTACCCACAAGACACAAATAGAAGACACCACAACTACTGCTATATCAAACTTGGTAAAGGGTAAACCTACAACTTGAGCTAAAGGTGTGATATGCTTCTATGTGGCACGGCTGTGTAAGCCATATTCACAAAGCTCTATCTCTCACGTTCTCCCTGAGTTAGCCCACCCACTCCCTCCCTCCCTCCCTCACCTTGTCCTGTTGGAGCTGCTGACTCCAGCGACTGTAGAATAAGAACTGAGTCTTCATGTCTTGCATACAGCGCTGCACCGCCTCCCGCAGGAGAGAGGTGCGGTCATGCACACCCCAGAACGCCACGGAACACGCGTGGAATAACGAGCAGACACCAGTTTCAGTCTGTGGAACACCAGCAAAATAATTATTATCACAATGCAACAACAACAACAACAAACAATGCAACAACAACAACAACAAACAATGCAACAACAACAACAAACAATGCAACAACAACAACAAACAATGCAACAACAACAACAAACAATGCAACAACAACAACAAACAATGCAACAACAACAACAAACAATGCAACAACAACAACAAACAATGCAACAACAACAACAACAAACAATGCAACAACAACAACAAACAATGCAGCAACAACAACAAACAATGCAACAACAACAACAACAAACAAACAAAAAACTGACCAATTTCAGTCTGTGGAACATCAGCAAGACAATACAACAACAACAAACTAAAAACTAACCAGTTTTACCATTTAGTTAAATTCAATTTTTGCCAAACACACCTTACCAAACACACCTTACCAAACACACCTTACCAAATAATATCCATCACACATCAAATCAACTTCACTAAAGCATGCCCACGTTGCCCCACCCACCCTGTATATATGTACGAACCTTCATGGGCATGAGAGGTGCGAATGCCAGCCTCCTCATTTGGTAAAGGTCGTGTGTGTGCGTATTGAGAAGATGCCGCTGCAGGTGGTCCACGTGATAAGTTGTTATGCCAACATTAAACGTGTCCTCTTTCCTCGGTGATGAATAGCTCATCTATGTACAGTCATTTAGTAAACAACAACAACAACAACAACAACATAAGGGTAATGTTGTTGATATTATCATACACATACATAATAGCCTCTGTACTGCCAAACACTCACTTCTAAAATGTCTTTCAGAATCCCAGCATCAACCCAAGCCTCGGTACCGTCAGTGGAACTTGCCACGCCCTTCCCTAATTGGCACAGCTGCCAGACCACGGAGCTCTCCCAGTTGATGGAGCCACACCCCTCCAAGTGCTGCAGCATCACCTCGTCCAGCAGTTCCGTACGGATCTTGTCTCTCACAGGAACACTCAACTTCTCCGGCTCTACCTGAACAACAAACAACCAACCATCCTCACTACTGGCGACCATTTCACAGTTAGTACTACTGTAAAGAACAACCACTTTCTTTCCACAATAATGTGAACCTTAGGGCTTCTGTAAATCCACCCCCCCCCCCCCCCCCCAGGTCTCTCTCCCTCTTCCCTCCCCCTCCCACACACAGAGGCCCTTTAAATGCTGTTAGTTATACTTCCTTCCGCTAGTAGTAATACAAGGCAGTGTGGTGACATCAAGTGTGAGCTTCAAATTCAACAGACGCTAAAGTCACTGTAGGGGGTCACTGCTGATTAAAGTCTGTGACGTGAAGGTCAAACTACACATACAATACGCACTTGTCTCGTAACTAGCACTTGTCTCGTAACTAGCCGCTAATTCATACGGTAACCTTGTTGTTTTGAAGTATTAATAAGATAGCTGCAAATGCCGGCTATAACTCATACACACAAGCAGAGCTGTCCATTATGACAGTCACATCCACCAGGTATGGCTTACTAGCTGACAGCATGGAGGGTTGAGAAGAAGAAGGGCCGAGAAGAAGAAGGGTTGAGAGAAGGCAGAGACTACACCACCTCAAGGAAGGGTTACTAGCTTCAAATTTAATAAAATCCTGATTTTGGGGAGATGTCCCAAGAGATTTTCAATGTTTTTATAAGAGATGAGATTATTGGACTACCCAACAAATAAAAATAATAATTATAATAAAGTCCACGCCCACTTCCAGAGTGCTGAATGAGCTATGAGTTCAGGTACGAGCAAGGTGCTAGATGTAAGATAAGTGGGCAGGCACTTGTGAAGATTGTAGACTTGTTATCTGACATAACAGTCATAGTTCTGGCAAGCACCCAACTGACCTCTGAACCCTCCACTATAGCCTACCTTCCTCTGGCAAGGACAACAAACTTTATACAGTGCTTATCAAAGATGTCTGGAATATTTAGAAATAGGTGGATATTACCAAGTAAGGTTAGATTGATAAACGGGTGGATATACGTGTGTATGTATGTGTGTGCATGTGTGTTTGTGTGTGCACGCGTGTTCGTGTACATGTACAATAGTAGGTACTAGGTCTTCAAATAGTGTGTTCCTTATTCATTTAATTCATACAAACATCACACACACACACACACACACACACACACACACAGCCTACGTACGCTGTCTTCACACTCCACTGCTCAAGAACTTGTGACTTGGTGCAGTCACAGGTCAATAACACTAAAGTGCAGTCTAACTACATATTTCCTTGTCTCTTTTACTGCAACTAACTTGAAACTAGCAACATAAATAGGAAACAAATAATTGGTTACTTTGAAAAGATAGTTTACAAACTAAATCCTGGCTAGCTAGCATGCAGCATTATAAGAGGTGTGGCAGAGGCCAGTTTTATCCCTTACCTTAGGGTTAAGATCCCAAGGGAGAACGAAGGTTGTTTCCACTGTGTTTTCAAAACAGGGTAAACCGGATTCGTCTTTTTTGAGCGCCCCTGTGACCGTGGACCTTATCTGGGCAGCTTTGTCTGGCGACGCCACGGAGAGTGTGCTCTTCATCCCGGGCACATCCATGTTTTCGTTTAGATAATGTGTAGATTGTTGCTAAGTTCGCTCTAAAATAGTTCTATTTTATACTTACTGACGATTCTTTACCATTTTCCGCCGCCGCCACCCTCGCGAAGTCTTCTCTCCCCTCTTGACTTTGCAATTGCATTTTCTAAGCTATTGAAATGGCTTTCGTTTGGAAGCACAAAAACAAGCTCCTTATTCTCGCTGCTCTTATTGGAGGTGAGCTTTTCAGTCTTTACGAGAGCTGAGCTTTATAGAGTGGGCGTGTATCCTCAGGTGGCTTTGTCGGGGTCAAGCACATCTGGAAGAAGATGCAGGAGCTGAAGGAAAAAGAAGAAGTTTCTCGAATGGAGATTCTCAGGTGCAAAGTTATAAGATGGGGCAGCAAGTGAGAAGTTGTGTGTTTGCAAATTGTGAGAGCTAAGTCTGCTGGTGTAGACCCTTTACCAACTGTAAACCGCAGTGCTGTGGAGTGGAAGTGCCTAGGATCCTTAGGGTATAATGACTTGTTTGGAGTGCCCCATCTAGTGATAGGGTCGTATAATGTCACAACTGCACTGAGGAGTTTCTTGAAGATTTGGTCAGTTGCTTAGCGGTGGAATTTGGCAAAGGTTGTGGGTTTGACCTTGAAAGAAACATATGCAACTTAATTTGAGATCTTCTTCTTCTTGCAGTGCAACAGTTGGAGTGGCCTCTACTTGGTAGATTCTGATAGCATAAGTTGTAGAAGTTCAACTACGGAGTGGTGACGATGAAGATACTTAAAATTATAATATTTCAGGAACTGCCCTTAAGCAATCAAATGAAGATACTTAAAATTATAATATTTCAGGAACTGCCCTTAAGCAATCAAACCCGGGAAGCTGCAAAAACTCCCGGGAAGTTAGCACAGTCTTAAGTCTTGCACATGCTCACCCAATACCAATACCAGAAAGTTGTGGCAATTTTAATTTAGCCTACAGCTTCAGCATTTTTTTTTTTTGCTAACCTGCAGCCAATTTAAAGTGCTATCATCTCTTCTCAGAGAGAGGATGAATTAGAACTGCTAAAATTGTAGTTATTTTTCAATTTCTGTTGTTATGTTTTGCTATTATTGTTGTGCAGATTTAGAGATCATTTCCATAGCAACTGTGTCACAGCTCTGTCTGCCGTGAAGGAGGTGCTACCATCTCTTCAGGCGACTATTCAAAGTGAACTTGACGCGGAGGCCATTACACAAACTCTGCGAGGGAGGTAGGGGAGTGGCCAATGGCACATGTAGTAGCATGCCATGTATGATAAGAAACGCTTTCACTATGGTAGGTATAATTGACACAGTGTTGGAGCAAGTTTGCATGATGATACTTACCTAATAGAGTTATCTAGATGTACAACTTCAGAGGGTTGTGTAGTATCAATGGCTGGAGTTGGGCTGAAAGTCATCCTCTCAGGATGGAAGTTTTCCTGTTCACAACCCACAGAAAAAAAAATTTTTAATTTTTTTTTTTTTGGGGGGGGGGGGGGGAAGCAGCTACACATAAACTAAACATGAGCTGTGGGTGTGGTCTCAGTTAACTTTGGTAGGGATGTAATTAGGGTTGGGCGGTATCGCGGTATTTAGTCACGGTACGATAAAAAAAATTATACCGAGTAACGCGGGAAATACCGCGATAAATGGCGCATGCGCAGCGCATAGAGTTCTAGCTGTATTTTGCCGTTTTTTAGTGATGGCGTCTGGACAGCAACTTACCGAGAAATGCGGTACAACATCGGCTGTATGGAAGTATTTCGGTTTAATCGCGGATGATAGTGGCGGAGGCAGCCAACTGGACAATCCTGTTTGTCGAATTTGCGGCGTGCAAGTTAGGGCGGCTACTGGGAGCACTTCGAACTTGCTATCGCACCTAAAGAACAAACACCCCAAGGTTCACAGTAAAGTCAGGCTCCTGATGAAGAGAGAAGGTGAGAAACGGTCTGGAACGACTGACATCAATCAGCCAACACTTTCTTCTGTGCTATACGCAGTGCAGCCGTATGAAAGAGGCGGGAGACGATGGCTGGAGCTGACGGATTCTTGAATATCAACTTATAACTAAAATACTTGCTGAAAAAAAACTTTTTCTATCATTATTTTGACAATGACAATTCTCTCATTTATACACTTTAATTTAAATTTAAAAAAATAGTTGTTAGTTACTCATACCGCAATTAATTTTATAATACCGTACCGTGATGAGAATAACCCAATATCGCCCAACCCTAGATGTAATTGTTCAAAGAAGTGGAGAATGTAAGGAAGTTATGAGTCAACTTGTGATGGGCTTGTTTCTCAGGAAGTAAGTTTATTATACTGCAGGATATTTAACAAAACAACAAACAACAAACAACAACAAATGTAAGCATTCATGTTTACCAAATGCTATGGCTGGTTGTGAGAATTACACTCCCATTAGTCGCGAGAAGAGAACTGGATTGTAAGTCAGAATGGACAAAGGTCATATTTGTGTGTTTGTTTTGTAGACCAGCAAACAAGCATGAGCTCTGGGAGGAACTCAAGATAATCAGTATGTATGTGTGTGCTTGTGTGTGTATGTATGTGTGTGCTTGTGTGTGTGTGTATTGTGGGTAGGATGATGCGCACTGCCGGGATGGTCACAGCACGAACAGAACCCCAGCAACGCACAGGCGCTGCCACCAGAATTCCCTCTCTATTGACTTTTATACCTAATCGTAGATTTGAGAACTGATGCCACGCATCTGTGACTGGCTTTATATAGGCCGATGCCACGCATGTGTGACTGGCTTTATATAGGCCGATGCCACGCATGCCCACATACAATATGAAATACTGGTCAACCGGAAATCCGGGGCACAACTCACAGAATAATTACATTTACAACTGCATTCACACACTGCTTATAAATCAAATAACACAATGACACATAGAGGTTCATATTGTTCCAAATTCCGTGTGGCCACACCCACATCACCCCCGCAAGCCACATCTAGGGGTGTGGCTGACACACCGGGGTGGCCACTACACATCTTTTGCTTGATCCACAATTCCATTGACTCGGTTGTACTTTTGTACTTTTGAGCCTGGGACCACTCTCTCCTGCTGAAACTATCAGCGTTTCCGTGTGAAATTCCTGGGCGGTAGGTTATGGTAATGTCTCGATCTTGGAGCGAAAGTGCAAACCGTATCAGTCTCTTGTTTAGACTCTTGCCATTAATCAGAGCCAGACATGCCCTGTGGTCTGTGACGACGGTTAGACTTCTCCCATACACGTAATACTAGGAAGTGTTTGACAGATGAAACGATTGCTAGGGATTCCAGTTCCGCAACAACATCATCGATGTAATTTTTACACACTCCACTGACTGGAGACAACACCTCTTCCACGACCTCCTGAAAAATAGCAGGAGCGTTCTTTAAACCAAACAGCATTCATTTGTATCTGAACTTCCCAAACGGGCAAACAAAGGTGGTGAGGTCACTGCTATTTTGTTCCATGGCTAGGTAGAGAGACACATGCTCGGACCTACTTCCTCTAGAAGTACGGGAGTTTAATTCCCTAAAATCAACGCATAGACGTATACTGGATTCAACAATTATACCACCCTCCAGCATCTTGTCCAATTCCGCTCTCACTTTATCTCTAATTCCACCTGGTATTTGTCTAGGGGGCAAGTTAACAGGAGTAGCACCCTCACACAAGACTATCTCGCAGAACCCTGGCTTAGAGCTGAAGTAACTCTCAAACTCGTGCAATACACTATTCAATTGAGCCTCGTTATAACCATCACACACTTGTCCTTACCCAACACCGCCTTATTCGACAGCAAATCATCTGTGATACCATGCTCCTCCGCTACCAAGGTTACGGCGTTCACTGAAAGGACTCTATCTTTATATTTAATAATGTGAGCTAGCTTGACGGGATGACCGTCACCCTTACTCACTCTGTATGTCACACGAGAGACTTTGTCCTTGACGATATAGGGACCTTCCCAGGCTGCCTGTAAGGCGGCATGGATGCCTGGGACTCTCATCAAAACTTTCAAGCCGACCACCTAGCACCTATCACTTTTGCCTTTATTAAAAGAAATTACTCTTTTGTCCACGTTTTTCGATTCCTCTGCTACAGCCTGATCATGCAACACTCCCAGTCTATCGTTAAGACCCAACAGCCAATCTTCAACATCCATGCGATAGAATTTCCTGTCCACCCAGCCCACGTATAGAACATCTAAGGGACCTATGACATCACGTCCATAGACTAACACATAGGGAGAAAACCCTGTATCACGGTTGGGAACTTGCCGCAAAGCAAACAAGGCCAAGGGGAGGAAATCAACCCAATCGATTCCGCTATCTACTGCTTTAGCAAGAATTGGTTTGAGTGACCCATGGAGCCTTTCAACCACTCCATTTGATTGGTGCCTATATGGGGACATTGCTATTGTATCAATTCCCAACATCTCGCAGAGCCCAGACATGAGCTTGCTGAGGAACACCATGCCTCTATCCGAGTGGACTTTGAGGGGAATACCCGTCCTGGAGATGATGTCCAGGAAACACTGAGCTGCCTCCTTAGCTGAAGCAGTTCTAATTGGGAGGGCTTCTGGCCAACGGCAAGCCAAACAAACAAACATAGGTGAAAATATACTTAGCACCTCTCCTACCCTTAGGCAGAGGTCCCACCAGATCGACTGCAACTGATTCGAAGGGCACCATAGTGATGCCACGTTCGACCATCTTCGCTTGTTACCACTTGAGTTCAGTCTTAGGCATACATCACAAAGATTTCACAAAGGTTACTATGTCCGCATAGACACCTGGCCATGTAAATCGTTTCCCAATCAACCTTCGCATGCCCCTTACTCCGACATGGGAAGCACGGTCATGCGCTAATTTGCAACACATGTCACCTCTTAGAGACAGGTAAAACAAGCCTTTCGACCTTTGAATTATCAGGTTCTAACGTGTGGACAAGGATGTCATCAACCCAACTGTAACCATTCAGGTTCTTGTCGGCTAGGTCTCTACAAGCCTTTAGGGTATCATCTGAGGCAATCTCATTCTTTAAAACATCCCTGCCAGTCTCCTCATTTAATGCGCGACACTTAAGAACTTCACTGTCCAGAATGTCGTTAGTATCAGAAACACCTTCACGCTCATGCAACCCTTGCAAATTCACAATCGTCTCTTTAGAACTACCACTACTATCAGACACAGCCGAGCTACACACGACCCTATCTAAACCAGTAACCCTATCACTAGGCACTAGAGTCACTATTACCCTCTACAGACACAACAGAGCTATCCACATTACTAGAGTCACTAAGAGTCAAATCCCTTGTGTGTGTATGTATGTGTGTGTGCTTGTGTATGTATGTATGTATGTGTGTGTGTGTGTGTATTTTATGATTGGTTAATGATCTGTTGTTGTAACTATTGCCAGGCTTTGTGCGATTTGTGGGCGGAGTCTATGCCTTTGCATTGTTACTTGTTTTCATGCGAGTGCAGCTGGCCATACTGGGTGGAACAATGTTAAAGGGTGTGGTCAAGGTAAGCCGCACCCATTTATTCTTGGCATTTTTCAAGCTATTTTGTAATGGCTAGGGGCGAACACAAAGTGAAGAGGATAACTTGGAGCATAAGGCATACCTAGCACTTGTGCAACACCTCCTGAAAGATGGTAAGGGGTTGTTGAGTATAAATGTGTTTATAAGGTAATATTCATGGAGTAGGTAAAGGGAAGAGTTCAGCGACTAATGTGGTACCCGTGCTCACATGAATTTAGGAGGTTTAGGAGGTGTTGCTGTTTGATACAAGCAAAGCAATTATAGTAACTTCAATGCATTTACCGAATATTATATTACTAACTGAAAGTTATGAACGTTTTGTGTCATATGGCACCAAAGATTCCCTACAAGTCTGATTGGTGCAATTTTATTGACTGAATGACAAGATAACTATTCCTCCAAATTCCTCTGCTGTGTGATTGGCCTGTTCTTAATTATAAGGATTCCTAACCTAACTATCTGGCGAACTAGAAAAACACTTTCTCTTAAGCGCTCTCTTTTAATAATTGCAGGTTTCATTTCACAAATTGAGAATAGATCTGGTAAAGTAGAGTGATATGTGTTGTGATCATCTGGTAAGGAGTGTCAGAGTTCTTGAATGGTTATTCATGCTGGTCTGGTAAGGTGTAGTCATCTTTTTTGATCAGATGTGCTGAGAGTATGTTAAAATGTTGTGTGTATACAGTATGTGTTGAGCATGTGGTAAGGTGAGGTCAAATATGTTTGAGACTGGTACAAATAGGTGTAACCTATCAATTATGCAATACTGAAGTAGCTGGTGAGGGTTACTATGGTTGATAGAAGCTGTTGCTGTTGGTTACTTGCCTGTAGGTGTGCATTCTCTTCTGGATAAGATCAGAAGTGCCAGTGAGCAAGTCTTGTCTCACTATTCTCTGAAGCATCAGTTGACTCATGACGGAGTCGTGCAGATAGTCCGAGACATCTGCCAGCAGACACCTCTCGTGAGCCAGTCCCCTCGTTCACCAAACTCCTCCCACTCTTCTCTGTAAGTCCCACGGCTTGTTTACCAGAAGTAGCTCAGTTGTTTGTTGTTTGTTTTGCAGAATGTCACTAAGGCAACCACATTTTTTGTTGAAGCACACTTTACCCAAGGAAGCCTTGCTACATCAGGTAATGGTCATCAAGTTAACTACTTCCCTCTGCACTGATCTCGGCTGCTTTTACTTTTTGTTTTTTTTTATCAATTGTTGTTCAGACATCTGATACCAGATCATCGGTTGCTAGGAGACGGTCATTGAGACAAGAAGAGGAAGATGGTAGTGAAGAGTTACTGATGGCCACGCGTGATATCGTTGAGAGTGAAGAGATGGTAGAGGTATTGGAGGAGTGTGTGAGCACAGCCTTTGCTCATTCCAGCAACCTCCTGGTGGGGTCCCTGACTAGTGCTAGTTGTCAGAAGAAGTAAGTCATTGGAGCAATGGAGTTACACTGCTGGGCTGTGTAGCACACACATACATTATACATCAGTAAGGGCTGGGCCAATTCTTTAGACTAACCAGTTCTTCCTGTTATAGGGGTGTTCTCACACACTGCTAACATGCCCACTAACACCAACCCATTGGTTGTTGCTACGAATAGAGTACGTATGTGGCGGGACTGTACTAACGCGGGACTAAGGGAAGCAGATGGGCTTACTTGAATTACTAAGGATGGTGGAAAGACTTCTTGACCCCTAGGAGTTATGCTACACAATCTCAAATAAATAGAGTTTGTGGCGTATACATAGGTAGAGTCAATAATCTCGTCATTTTGTTAAGTTAAATTGTTTTGTTGCACTATAATTAGAATGTATTTGGAAATAGAAACGACAGCTTAAATACACATATGTATACACACGCACACACACACAAATTACAACTTTACTGTTGAGAGGTTAATAGTTCAAATCAGCTGCATGAGCTGTGGCTGTGCGTTTCCTGGCCCTCACACTGCAGCACAGATCATGAGTTGGATATAACTTGGTCATTTCTAATTGTGGTATTACAAAAAAGTCATAGAAATTATCATGGCCGTCAGGAGACAATTAGGCCAGTGTAAACATTTAGTTGGCTTCATTCATAAGGATGTGTTGTTGTTGTTGTTGTTGTTGTTGTTTTTGTTAACATATTCATTCTACAATCGTGAACTCCCAACTTACACAGAAGTTACCTCTACTTTTATAGAGGTCTCCTTTGGGGGAACTACTTCTCATGCTTCTATGTAGTCTCCATTTTATTACATTTTTATCAACAACTGAAAGTTCGCATAACAAACTTTTTAGAATGTTTATGACAGTAGTTTGAAAGAGGTGGGAAATGATTTAAAAGACTCTGTGTCAATGACTCGTAAAGGCTAACACACACAACTCCTAGATTCCTTCTTTATAGATGTGTGGACCTAAAGTGTAAGAAGACCAACATACGGAACTTGTTCAAAACTTGTGAATGTATCATTAATCATTATTCGAAGTGTAGACATTCGGTTCCGTCTGTTGTTAGGTAAGGTGCAATAGTTGTGATATCAGAAGAGGCGTGGCCTTACACACAATGAGGAAGTTCACTATTCATTACTAACTCAGTTGGGCACTGCTGAGGTCACAGTTCAGCAACCAGAGGTGTTTGTGATAGTGATTTGTTCAGGGAAGTCCTGCTTACTCATAGCTACGCTTTATAACAACAGTCAGTTGTATTTGGCATATGAACACTCTAAATTAGATTCAATTTTGTTTAGTATAGCTATCTCTGACAAGATCACTCTCAAGGTGTCAGCTGTAGCTATCTGTGACAAGATCACTCTCAAGGTGTCAGCTGTAGTTATCTGTGACAAGATCACTCTCAAGGTGTTAGCTGTAGCTATCTCTGACAAGATCACTCTCAAGGTGTCAGCTGTAACTATCTCTGACAAAATCACTCTCAAGGTGTCAGCTGTAGCTATCTCTGACAAGATCACTTTCAAGGTGTCAGCTGTAGCTATCTTTGACAAAATCACTCTCAAGGTGTCAGCTGTAGCTATCTCTGACAAGATCACTCTCAAGGTGTCAGCTGTAGCTATCTCTGACAAGATCACTCTCAAGGTGTCAGCTGTAGCTATCTCTGACAAGATCACTCTCAAGATGTCAGCTGTAGCTATCTCTGACAAGATCACTCTCAAGGTGTCAGCTGTAGCTATCTCTGACAAGATCACTCTCAAGGTGTCAGCTGTAGCTATCTCTGACAAGATCACTCTCAAGGTGTCAGCTGTAGCTATCTCTGACAAGATCACTCTCAAGGTGTCAGCTGTAGCTATCTCTGACAAGATCACTCTCAAGGTGTCAGCTGTAGTTTATTGTTTTGTTTGGTTTGGTTTCTTTAGTTTGCACATTTAGTTCTTTTCTAAGCCATCTGCCTGTCATGTGATATTCTGTGTAGCTCACCTGATCTCCCCCTGGCTACTGTCATTCCAGTACTCTGTGACACCTCTCTATGTATATTCCAGTCCCAGGGACATTCTGGCGTGCCACTACAGGTAAGCCACACCCATTAAAACTTTAAATGATATTAATTGAATATAATTTTGGGATGCCTAAATTGATTATGATTTTGGAGTTGCAAGATGTCATGTTTAGTCAACCTCCTGCTTTTTTGTTATAGGAATTACTAGGCAACAAGTCACTCCAGTCTCTAGCAAGGAATATCTATGAAGCATTTTCGTCAGTCACAGAATGACACACTCACACACAAACTTCTCATTCTTTTCCTGATTGGAATTTTGTTGTTGTTGTTATTTATTGTCCAATGCCTTTAGTTCATTGGAATAAACGTGAGCTAATGTATCGCGTGCAACCGTTGCTCAGCGCCATTTTGAGTGGTAGAAGTTACTGTGCAATGAGCATTCATGATCTTACTATGAGTCTTTCTGTCTGAAAGATGGCTTCATAGGCAGTCTTGATTGTGTTGCTGATGAGCCTTGGGACAGGCAAGCGGCTTGATATGGAATAGTTACCCTGGCAATTTCTAGTATCTAATTGAAAGAGCTAGTGAGTGCGATGGTGAGAGCTTGATGCTGATAATTCTTACAATGAATAGTTTGGGGCTAACATTAGAGTAACACTAGTTCCTGATTCTGACTCATAATTAGTAGAACCTCCAAACTGAGGATAATTAGGGATTAAGCTTACAGTTCTCAAATCAGAGGTTGTTAAAAGGTGATAGATAAGCAATACATTTTCTATTGGAGGTGGAAGCAGCAGAACATTCCCTAAATAGAGGTTATAGGCTATGTGCTCGTTAGAGAGTTCTTAATTAGAGGTTCTACTTACTCTTGAGTAGGGGTTGGTGAATTATGCGGCTGGCATAAGTTTGAGCATAATAAATGATTTCATAAGTTTGAGTTAATAAATGATTTCATAAGTTTGAGTTAATAAATGATTTCATAAGTTTGAGTTAATAAATGATTTCATAAGTTTGAGTTAATAAATGATTTCATAAGTTTGAGTTAATAAATGATTTCATAAGTTTGAGTTAATAAATGGTTTCATAAGTTTGAGTTAATAAATGATTTCATAAGTTTGAGTTAATAAATGATTTCATAAGTTTGAGTTAATAAATGATTTCATAAATTAATACTAGCATATGTTAGCATAATATTGTGGGTATAATAACAGTTTTGGCATATTTAGTTTCTATAGTATTGTAACAGTGACAATTTGATGTAGTCTTTCAGAAACTGGCTTTGAGACTTTCAAATTAATTGAGATTACTAAATAGCTATTCTCTGTGTTGATAATTCCATTTGAAAGTAATAAGTGGTGTTGCTTAGCTAGCTAAAACCAAAACTCCTTAGTTTTGGGGTATTTTACTTTTGGTAAGAATAACTAAAACTAAGCTGTAGAGAACATGAAAAACAACAACAACAACAAAAACTAGCTAAAACTAAGCTGTAAATCACTATCAATATTCTCCAAACTATATATATATATATATATATATATAAATATCGCACTTTGTACATAATGTAGCTAATATTTAACATTGAAAGCTCTTTGGGAAAACGACATTAACTACTTTCTTTACAGAGTCTCATTAGACAACACAAATATACAAAACAATTGATAGTATAACTAACTAAATCTTCTACATGATATGGAATGCGGAGCTCGCCAGCTACTGTGTCAACTTGGATGCCTAAAAATGTAATGCATGTCATGGGACCGTCCCTCTTGGGGGGTGCCATGGGCACCTCCAGCTTTTCACATACTGAGTCCAGTGTGTTGAAGGCCAGTTGGTATTCCTCCAAGTGTGGGGGTGCCACTATGATGAAGTCGTCCAAATAGTGGGAGTCAAAGTGGACCAGGCCTGTTCCAGGCCTGCCCAGGTCTGCCCAGGCCTGCCCAGGTCTGTTCCAGGTCTGTTCCAGGCATCAGTTGAGCACATTTGCCACTGCATTAAAAAATTTGGGGGCCGATCTCAATCCAAACGGAAGCATGGGATTGACAGATCTTCCCCTTCCATTCCATGGCCTATAGAATCCGGTCTTGTAGGTGTACAGGGATGAGACGATATGCAGACTTGATGTCCATTTTGGCCAAAAGAGATCCTTTCCCCAGCCATTGCACTCGCTGTGCCACACTGTCCACTGAGGTATAAGACCGCAATGTCAAGGCTGGGTCAATCCCATCGTTGACACTTGCTCCGTGAGGGTAGGAGAGATCCGTAATTAGGCGAAATTTGCCTGTGCTGTGGCCTTTTGGGATGAGCCCAAACCGTTTGACATGAAGGACCTGTCTCCATGCTAGTGGGAAAGAGCCTAGCATGCAGTCCCTGGTTAACCTATAGTTACTATACTCGGATATCATTGCAAGTCGGATGATGGTAGAGTGCATATTATGTGTGGCTGATTTAAGGGGAGAGTCCCACCTAAAACCGACCCTGAAGCCTTCCCGAAGCTCTTGTACAATGTAGGCTACATATGCCTTGTCCAGGTGTGCCCTTAGGGCCACCTCCCACACATCTGGGAGGAGTGGGGTATGCACCTGCTCCAACTCTTGAATAGTGTGCCGATGTGGTGGTGCGCTGTAGCTGAGTAGCATGATGTCTGATGTGTGAGAGGGTTATAGTAGTCATCCGGTCTGTCTGTCTGTCTGTCTGTCTGCCTGTCTGTCAGGTACCAGCTTTTGTGGGTAACGCCCCCTAGCGTCACGTCATAATCACATGAGCAAATAATTTCTTGCAGCCAGCGGTGTAGTTTGCTTTATGCCAAAGAAAGTTAACAGAGTTGAAAGAAGGAAAGTTAATGGAGTTGAAAGTATTGAAGTTTCGCATTGAAAATGTATACCGGTAAGTGTTTCTGGCCAATTTAGCTTCTTCTCTTATGAAGACAGCATTTCCATGTACCATTTTCATTGCTTGAGCTATATTGAAGCCTCAATAAAATAGCTAACAGATTGGTTGTTCTTTTGGAAGGAGATTATATTGTAATAACTGGGCAGTGTTTAATAGCGCTGAGGGTTTACACCTTTGGTGCTTCATTTGAAGTGTAGCTATCGCTATATTAGCACATGCAGCTGTTACTATACACACTCCCACATCTTACTGCCATACTGGGCAGGTTAGCTATTCCAGCTGACTGTTACAATGGACAGGTTAGCTATTCCAGCTGACTGCCATACTGGGCAGGTTAGCTATTCCAGCTGACTGTCACACTGGACAGGTTAGTTATTCCAGCTGACTGTCACACTGGACAGGTTAGCTATTCCAGCTGACTGTCATACTGGACAGGTTAGCTATTCCAGCTGACTGCCATACTGGGCAGGTTAGCTATTCCAGCTGACTGTTACACTGGACAGAGGCTAGCTGTTCCAGCTGACTGTCACACTGGGCAGGTTAGCTATTCCAGCTGACTGTCACACTGGGCAGGTTAGCTATTCCAGCTGACTGTCACACTGGGCAGGTTAGCTATTCCAGCTGACTGTCACACTGGGCAGGTTAGCTATTCCAGCTGACTGTCACACTGGGCAGGTTAGCTATTCCAGTTGACTGCCATACTGGGCAGGTTAGCTATTCCAGCTGACTGTCACACTGGACAGGTTAGCTATTCCAGCTGACTGTCACACTGGGCAGGTTAGCTATTCCAGCTGACTGCCATACTGGGCAGGTTAGCTATTCCAGCTGACTGCCATACTGGGCAGGTTAGCTACTCCAGCTGACTGTTACAATGGACAGAGGTTAGTTATTCCAGCTGACTGTCACACTGGGCAGGTTAGCTATTCCAGCTGACTGTCACACTGGACAGGTTAGCTATTCCAGCTGACTGTCACACTGGGCAGGTTAGCTATTCCAGCTGACTGTCACACTGGGCAGGTTAGCTATTCCAGCTGACTGTCACACTGGGCAGGTTAGCTATTCCAGCTGACTGTCACACTGGGCAGGTTAGCTATTCCAGCTGACTGTTATACTGGACAGAGGCTAGCTGTTCCAGCTGACTGCCATACTGGGCAGGTTAGCTACTCCAGCTGACTGTTACAATGGACAGAGGTTAGTTATTCCAGCTGACTGTCACACTGGGCAGGTTAGCTATTCCAGCTGACTGCCATACTGGGCAGGTTAGCTACTCCAGCTGACTGTCACACTGGACAGGTTAGCTATTCCAGCTGACTGTCACACTGGGCAGGTTAGCTATTCCAGCTGACTGTTACACTGGACAGAGGCTAGCTGTTCCAGCTGACTGTCACACTGGGCAGGTTAGCTATTCCAGCTGACTGCCATACTGGGCAGGTTAGCTACTCCAGCTGACTGTTACAATGGACAGAGGTTAGTTATTCCAGCTGACTGTCACACTGGGCAGGTTAGCTATTCCAGCTGACTGCCATACTGGGCAGGTTAGCTATTCCAGCTGACTGTCACACTGGACAGGTTAGCTATTCCAGCTGACTGTCACACTGGGCAGGTTAGCTATTCCAGCTGACTGTTACACTGGACAGAGGCTAGCTGTTCCAGCTGACTGTCACACTGGACAGGTTAGCTATTCCAGCTGACTGTCACACTGGGCAGGTTAGCTATTCCAGCTGACTGCCATACTGGGCAGGTTAGCTATTCCAGCTGACTGTCACACTGGACAGGTTAGTTATTCCAGCTGACTGTCACACTGGACAGGTTAGCTATTCCAGCTGACTGTCATACTGGACAGGTTAGCTATTCCAGCTGACTGCCATACTGGGCAGGTTAGCTATTCCAGCTGACTGTTACACTGGACAGAGGCTAGCTGTTCCAGCTGACTGTCACACTGGGCAGGTTAGCTATTCCAGCTGACTGCCATACTGGGCAGGTTAGCTACTCCAGCTGACTATTACAATGGACAGAGGTTAGTTATTCCAGCTGACTGTCACACTGGGCAGGTTAGCTATTCCAGCTGACTGTTACACTGGACAGAGGCTAGCTGCTCCAGCTGACTGTCACACTGGGCAGGTTAGCTATTCCAGCTGACTGTCACACTGGGCAGGTTAGCTATTCCAGCTGACTGTCACACTGGGCAGGTTAGCTATTCCAGCTGACTGTTATACTGGACAGAGGCTAGCTGTTCCAGCTGACTGCCATACTGGGCAGGTTAGCTACTCCAGCTGACTGTTACAATGGACAGAGGTTAGTTATTCCAGCTGACTGTCACACTGGGCAGGTTAGCTATTCCAGCTGACTGCCATACTGGGCAGGTTAGCTACTCCAGCTGACTGTCACACTGGACAGGTTAGCTATTCCAGCTGACTGTCACACTGGGCAGGTTAGCTATTCCAGCTGACTGTTACACTGGACAGAGGCTAGCTGTTCCAGCTGACTGTCACACTGGGCAGGTTAGCTATTCCAGCTGACTGTCACACTGGGCAGGTTAGCTATTCCAGCTGACTGCCATACTGGACAGGTTAGCTATTCCAGCTGACTGTCACACTGGGCAGGTTAGCTATTCCAGCTGACTGCCATACTGGGCAAGTTAGCTATTCCAACTGAGTTTAGCAAATGCTAAAAAATAACAACAAACTTCAAATCAATTCTATAAGTTTCTTACCAGCAGGGAAGGAGAGGATGACAGGAATAAAGTAGTCTAGCTATATCAGCATAGAACTTACACTTACGAGGCAGCAACCACCGCTGAGCCTTCGCGTCGTTTAGCACAGCTAAGCCAGCGAATTCGTTCTCCAATAAATTCGTTCCCCAATATCCTAATGAGTGTTAGTCATAATTTTACACTAAGCTTGAACTAGTCTGAATTACTTTTAATCTGCCGTAGCTAACGTGCAATAGGTTTTGTAGCTTACTTCTTTGCTTGCCCACAAAACAAGTTTGTTTTCAAAATAATGTTGCAAAAACATGTTTTGCAACGATATTTTGAAAACAACAACAACAACAACATATTGGTAGGTGTGAACACCATATAGTACAAACAACAACAACAACAACATATTGGTAGGTGTGAACACCATATAGTACAAACAACAACAACAACAACATATTGGTAGGTGTGAACACCATATAGTACAAACAACAACAACAACAACATATTGGTAGGTGTGAACACCATATAGTACACACAAGCACTTGAATTTCCCATCAGAATACTACAGTCATAAAAAATAGTACCTTGAAGACTGTTAGGGTTCACCTTAATGCCTCAATATAACTCTTGTCCATGCATCACAGCAACTGATGTAACTTGCTTGCAGACAAAAAGGAGGCACACCCTCAAAATATCCAAGCAATTAAGCACGATCATCTTTTATGATAATTAGCTATAATAATTTACTTGGTGTCTATGTACATAATTTATTTTATTAAAGCAGAATCTGTATAATCTCACCCAAACACAATGGCTGTACTATGGTGATAGCATATCATCTATATTCAACAAATAAATTGGTGTTGAGATAAGGTAAGGTGTGAGATATGGTAAGGTGTGACATATGGTAAGGTGTGACATATGGTAAGGTGTGACATATGGTAAGGTGTGACATATGGTAAGGTGTGACATATGGTAAGGTGTGAAGTAGAGTGTAGCTATATGGTAGAGTTAGATCTGGAGATAACAGCTGGCAGCTACAATGCTAAAGTAAACTTGCAGGTGTGCTTCAATTGAATTTTAATTGAATTTTAATTTTGGGCCGGAAATTCACTTGACACCTCCGATAAACAAAAGTTGCTACTGGAAACTGGGCGTGGGTAAACGGAAACCGGGATCTAAAATAGTTAGAGCATGGCTTAGACATTTTTATCTAACGGTGTTCAAATTAATTTATCAGTAAACAAAACAGATTTCTGCTACAATTAGCTAAAATCATACTCACTACCATAATTGTGATGGTTGACATAACTACTAATGGAAAAACAACAACAGCAACAACAAAAAAAAAAGCAAAAGACTGCTTAAAAACAGCAATTATAACAAAATTACAGAATAAATAAACCAACCAGCTAATAGATACCAAACATGTTATGCTAAGCAGCTACTGCTACAAACACAGTGCTAAAGTTAGAATGAGCACTATCAAACAAAAGATGCCGATTATATTAGTAATCATCCAGGCTGCAAAGAAACACTTGGTCTTCGAAATATTCAGTCGAGCTTTAGCAACATCAGAATTTTGAGCTGCCTGCAAAAACTAGACAGACAACAAAAAAAATTATTACAGGAACAATTAGACGTAGTTTGCCCCATAATTTAAAAATTATATAGTACAATTTCTATCATGATGTGCTTGCTATGCTAATATAGGTTGTCATTTTATAGCTTGAAAAATGAAAATAGCAGTTAAAATAGCAGTTCAACCACAGTTCGTCCAATGGCATAGCAGGGGCAGGTAACCTAGTGCTACCTATGCTACCAGTGCTACCAGTGCTACCAGTGCTACCAGTGCTACCTATGCTACCAGTGCTACCAGTGCTACCAGTGCTACCTATGCTACCAGTGCTATCAGTGCTACCTATGCTACCAGTGCTACCTATGCTACCAGTGCTACCTATGCTACCTGTGCTACCAGTGCTACCAGTGCTACCTATGCTACCAGTGCTACCTATGCTACCAGTGCTACCTATGCTACCAGTGCTACCTATGCTACTAGTGCTACCAGTGCTACCATTGATATCTATATACTACCATTTTTCATAGTAACATTATAATGATATTCATGAATTGTGACTTTTTACACCAAGGTATAGCCGGCATGTATGCAGAATTTTTGAAAAGCATCTTCTCCTGAAACAGAAGCATTATAAAGAAGAAAGTCTATTGCATCTGTAATTTTCTGAATCACTATTTTCAAAAGGAAGTCTTTTGCATCTTACCTTTGTAGTAATTGAATTATTAATTTTCTTTGTGTGGAAATTGCAAGGAGGAGATTATACAATTTAGAGTATCATAGCTAGCATCAGTTAGTGATAGCAGATAAAAAGCACGACTAACATAGAGGAAATAATTACATCTACTGACACTAGATACCTAGCTATGCTCCTATTTATCGTCAAGATTTTACCAATAACTTATTCCAGCCAAAACATTCAGCCTTGGCTCAGTCTGGGTTTTGGCTGATAAAACAGCTGATATAATTACTTTTTTTAAATTGAAATAATAATAGCAAAATTGAAATAACTTTATGAGTACATTTTTGTAGCTTACCTTTTCAAAATAAATGATTGTTCCTATTAAGCAGGGAATAGACCACAAAAAAATAAAGCTCAAGACTTTAAATAAAAGCCAGCAATGCGGCTTAGATGTGAAATACACTCCTTTTGCTGGCAATTCATTTGCTATCACTTCAAATGATTCCTTATTTCTTAACACACGCTCTTTAAATGTCTTATCTTCATACTCTTCAGTGGCATCCGTTTCTGCACCTTCAACAGCAACGTGGTACATACCAATAACTTCTGATTCCCTGGTGAGTATTGGATCTAGAATATCTGGAGGACTTGTCGTATGCGGGTCATCACTGAAGGTGCCTGGATTATCACAACTTTCATCAAGTTGGCTTTTGAGTGGGACTTTACCACAAACTGTATTGTCATCTTGAACACCGCTAGAAATTGATAATTTTTTCCTGGCTGCTTTCTATTAAAAACAACTCGGTAGTCCTAGCATAATATTAGAGTGCTCATATACTTACCTTTAAAAATGCTTTGAGTTTACCTACAAAGGAAAAGAGATTAGTTACAACTTCAGTTAGTTAATTATCAGATTAAACTATTGAATACATTTTTATCAACCATGAAAATTTCACCAGCAAAGGCAAAACAGAATTCCACACCAAGCTAAACAAAAATAAATTGTGATGATGAAGATAATATTCGTGACTTTACAAAAATGAAATAGCTACTAGCTTGGGGCAGAAAAATGTGGAACTTTCAAATAGAGATGTCTTGAATAAGGGGAGACAGCAAACCCAAAGTGCAGCTGCTTTCTATTTAAAATAGCACAAAGTGGGGAAGGGGAAATCGAGCCTTCTTGCCCCCAGTGATACAGTGTAGCTACAATTGCAAATGACTTTTTAAAACTCTGACCTACTATTAGCAAGTGATAGCACGGGTAACCTGTGCTATTAGGGATCAATAACACTCGTAAAGCAATTGAAATAGCACTCGGCTTCACTTCATGCTATTTCAATCGCATTACTGTGCTATTAATCTCGAATAGCACGGTTACCGTGCCATTACTCGTACAAATTTTATATAGTAGTAAATATATTGTTCTGTCTCAGTTATAAATTATGGGATATATTACACATAGATGGTTATTATTGTTGCTACTTACTTTTTATATCTTGGAACTCTATGACATCATTCTGAACTTTGAACCTTTTTATGGCATCGTAGTGAGAGAGGGTATGTTGAGTGTCGGGTGTGAGTGGAGATTCTGCAAGAATAGGGGATTCCCCAACTCTAGCCTCCACATAGTCAGTGTCAAATACGTATCTGGGAGGAACTGGGAGAGAAATGGCACAGAAACAGTAACAAATAAAACAATAACAACAGCTATCATGTCTAAAGTGTTATGTTTAGCTACTTGCCTATTTTTCTCTGATAAGGAGGAGGTGGTTCTTCTCTACAGGGAAATAATATTGAATTCATGTAATTAGGTGGTATTGAAGGAGGAGGGGTGCCACTTGACTGGGCAAGAAGAGGAAGTGCTGCTTTTTCCATTGTTATTCTAAATGTAATAAAACATGATTTTAAAAAAAGAAGCTAATTTTCTTTACTTGTTCTCTAACTTTCTTACAGAAGTAAATTTATTATGTTTATAACAAGAAACCAACACTTCACTACACAATTTTAGAGAGAGAAACTAAATTCATTAGTGAATGGAGTTCACTAATTCTAATGAGGCAAAGATAGATATCAGTAAATGCCATGTCCATGTCAAGAATCCATTGAACCCTGTGGTTCATTTACTTGTGTAAATTTAGTAACATTCCACAATTAATTTATCATATGGGTGGTCACCATGGAGTTATATGGCTGCTCTATAGTTGAGTAGTAATAGTGTTTGGAACTGATCTTGCTTATAAATGTTTGCCATAAATGACAACTCACTATGTATAACTTCAATTTTCATATCTCACTAGAACAAAATTTATAAATAACTTTAGTAGTATTTTATTGAAACAGTGTAACTAAAATATGTTCCAACAAGCTTCAACAGTTTGTATCATTTGACGTCTTGAAACTAAGCTTCATTTATAATTCAAAACTGAGCCAAACTATGTATGTAGTGAGTGTTCTCCAGTGTAATGGTTGTTGTCAGGGAAATAATTCAATTTTTACCCTGGTTCTAGCTACAAGTCAAATATCTCTAGCCAGCTATTAGCTAGCTAAAAACAAAAATACAACTGATCAATAATAAAATACAGTGACATTCATTTTCTATATAGCTAGCAACAAGGGCCTGAGAAATACAATGGGATGTTCTAGAAAACGTGATTCTATAATAATTACTGTTTGTACTTAGCTAACCCTCTTGCGTTCACTTACTTTGTAAATCAGAACTTTCTGGTGAATATTATTTGCAATTGACGTTAGTCACATCAATGTAAACTTCCAGAGGTAGCTATATATAAGAGTTCAGCCACTATCCAGCAAAAAACAACAACAAACAAACTACGTAAGCTTTTACGGCGACCCCAGGATAAATGTTCCAATTTCTGTCTGGGTACGTACGTAGATATAATACCAAATCCGCTGCAGTACCCGGGAAACCAATATGCTACTATTCGCAGCGGATTCTATCCACCCCGGAACAGCAAACACTACAGCGGATTTGACCTGCCATTCGCGGACTGTTAGCTAGTTCTTTCGAGCCTGCAAGCTATCTTAGCGGCAGTGGTGAAAAATAGAAACTCAAGATGACATGTGGTGCATAGCTAACAGGAGAAGTAATCATCATGCTTATAGCTACATCATGATAGATTAACCTAAGTTAGCTAGCTAATAATTTTATAGTTTCAGTATATACAGTAGTAATTAAAAATCTCTCAGGACAACTTCTGGCAACTCTAAAGGCAGTAGCTATATAGCTACCTGACCTGTTTACAAAGCAGAGGAGAGGTATTGTCCAGCTAGAATTATAGCTAACTAAATACAGGGAAAGGGACGATATGGGACAGCAATAGGAAAAGAGGCAACAATGACACTAGAACTGGATTTCATAAAATCAGAGTATATTGAAGTGGTTGGATGAAGAGTCCTGCCATGTTTAGTTTAGATAGCTATTTCTAAGAAAAAAAATACTTTTTCTTTATAGTCAGTAACATTAGTTGTGTACATGTATCCAGTTTGAAACAAGTGTTGCTATGGTAACTTGTGCAGTGTTGTAAACAACCCTGTGTTGACACATACATCCATCATTAATCAATCAGTATTGAAAGCTATGGTCCTTGGATTAGCCCAATCATCCTTGCTGCTTAACCCAACATATTGGCTACTTCAAAAAGAAGCCTTGCTCATGCTCAGTGCATGACACTGGACTCTCAATAGATAAGTAAATCATTTCTTCCTCCCTAATGTAATAGCTAATATGCTTTGATAGATGGATGGCTTAGACACTAAGATTTTGTTGGCATGCGTTTTCATAGCTTTTGTTTTTTTTTGTTCCCACTTGACTGGTAAACAGCCTCAGGACTCTCTCCACCATACTCAGGGTTTCCACAGGTACCTTATAGTTCAGACTAGTGTTGTTTTGGTTAACTGAAACTAAAACTAATTTTTTCGTTACACCTAAAACATTTTAGTAAACTAACCAGAACTAACTTCACATAGGATGATAACTAAAACTAAAAGTTATAGAGCTGATGAGTAAAAACTAAAACTAAAATTATTTAGGCAAACTGTTGAACAGCAGTCAGCGGTTGCTAGACTATCTAGCCCAACCCCCTCCCTTAGCAAAAAACCAAAACTAAAACTAAAATGGAAGCTAGTAATTTGAAAAACGAAACTAGAATTGAAATTAGTACATTAGAAAAACCAAAAACTAAAATAGTAGTCTTTGCTAGTGAAAAACTATAGCTAACTGAAATTAATCTTGAAATATTTTTTGTCAAAAAAAAATCTATAACTAAAACTAAAATGTTCAACCAAAACAACCTTAGTTCAGACATGTGAGCTCCAGTATAATCAAGAGACACTATATCACTAATGAACTAAACCACCAAATAAACAAATGGTACACTTGAAAACGCAACAATTCTTAGTGTCTAACCTCAATAGCTACAGCTTGTATGCATCATTGAAGCGTAAAAATGTTAATAGAAACTGTGGAGCCATATATGCTGGTAACAATAAAATAGCTAGCTATAGGATACAGGTAAGTAGCTAGCTATAGGATACAGGTAAGTAGCTAGCTATAGGATACAGGTAAGTAGCTAGCTATAGGATACAGGTAAGTAGCTAGCTATAGGACACAGGTAAGTAGCTAGCTATAGGATACAGGTAAGTAGCTAGCTATAGGACACAGGTAAGTAGCTAGCTATAGGATACAGGTAAGTAGCTAGCTATAGGACACAGGTAAGTAGCTAGCTATAGGATACAGGTAAGTAGCTAGCTATAGGATACAGGTAAGTAGCTAGCTATAGGATACAGGTAAGTAGCTAGATATAGGATACAGGTAAGTAGCTAGCTATAGGATACAGGTAAGTAGCTAGCTATAGGATACAGGTAAGTAGCTAGCTATAGGATACAGGTAAGTAGCTAGCTATAGGATACAGGTAAGTAGCTAGATATAGGATACAGGTAAGTAGCTAGCTATAGGATACAGGTAAGTAGCTAGCTATAGGATACAGGTAAGTAGCTAGCTATAGGATACAGGTAAGTAGCTAGCTATAGGATACAGGTAAGTAGCTAGATATAGGATACAGGTAAGTAGCTAGCTATAGGATACAGGTAAGTAGCTAGCTATAGGATACAGGTAAGTAGCTAGCTATAGGATACAGGTAAGTAGCTAGCTATAGGATACAGGTAAGTAGCTAGCTACAGGATACAGGTAAGTAGCTAGATATAGGATACAGGTAAGTAGCTAGCTATAGGATACAGGTAAGTAGCTAGCTATAGGATACAGGTAAGTAGCTAGCTATAGGATACAGGTAAGTAGCTAGCTACAGGATACAGGTAAGTAGCTAGATATAGGATACAGGTAAGTAGCTAGCTATAGGATACAGGTAAGTAGCTAGCTATAGGATACAGGTAAGTAGCTAGCTATAGGATACAGGTAAGTAGCTAGCTACAGGATACAGGTAAGTAGCTAGCTATAGGATACAGGTAAGTAGCTAGCTATAGGATACAGGTAAGTAGCTAGCTATAGGATACAGGTAAGTAGCTAGCTATAGGATACAGGTAAGTAGCTAGCTATAGGACACAGGTAAGTAGCTAGCTATAGGATACAGGTAAGTAGCTAGCTATAGGACACAGGTAAGTAGCTAGCTATAGGATACAGGTAAGTAGCTAGCTATAGGATACAGGTAAGTAGCTAGCTATAGGATACAGGTAAGTAGCTAGATATAGGATACAGGTAAGTAGCTAGCTATAGGATACAGGTAAGTAGCTAGCTATAGGACACAGGTAAGTAGCTAGCTATAGGATACAGGTAAGTAGCTAGCTATAGGATACAGGTAAGTAGCTAGCTCCTCTTGAACAACATAAAATATTTTTTTGTAGCTATAATAATAGCTAAAAAAAAGATATGCTTAAAACATCTTCCCTCTCCAGCATAAGCAAGTGGCTTTGTTATAGCTACCATGTTTAGCGATAGCTAGCTAATTTTTGAACACTTAATTTACAAAATGGTGCTTGTGACCAATAGTGATGCATTGAGGATATTCGCTATACTTTCTTTATTAGCTACCTATCTTTGGTAAATGTTTTTAACATGGTCCTTATCAAGGCAGGCAGGAGTAGGGATAGTTGGAGGTCTGCCCTAAAAACTGCTGGTAGCAGGAGTTTGATGGAGGTTAAGCTACTCATATTTCTCAGTAGCAACTAAGATAGTAGTAGCTACAAATAGGTTAATGTAGCTAATTAATACTGACTGAGCAGAATGGAGACTTGGACAAACTAAAATAGACAAGCAAATGGTAGCTACTGACAGTTATATTGGGTGTTAGTAAAAGTCTACTTTGAGTGAACTTGAAAAAGAACAAAGGAATATTTTTTATGACATTATTGCTGACAGATAAATGACACGACACTAAATACACCCACTGTTACAATTGTTGGGACAATACAACTGCTAGTACTAATACAACAATTCCAAACACTGTAGTTATCAGCCATGACACAAAGCACCAGCTTGCTAGTCCCAGTGTCTTCTCTGTCCCATCATAATCATGGTTGTCGTACTTGTGAGCAGCCTGCATGCCGACAGCAAGTGAGATAGTAAAAGTTTTTAAAATACATCAGCAAATTTGTACAATGATACTACTCAATAACTTAGTGAATGTAATGGTTACAACAGGCCAGCAGGTATTACACCAATCCATGGCTTGAAGCACAGCATTGAGTTAATAAGTCGTAGTTTATAGTGTATTATTGCAAATGCAGAGAAATAATGCTATGATTATTACACTATGACTATGCATTATTGAATAAAATGAATTGCAGCTACATTGACAAAAGTATGATGTGCATGGTTATTACATACATCTTGTTTTTTTATACCTCTAGATCATAAAAATATTCTGTAGCTAGTAGCTGTAATAACTAGCATTATATTATGCCAAGTTGAATGGAAGTTCAGTATACTACTACATAGAAGGACCCCATCACACAGTGACACTTGAATTAGGAATAAGTTCATCCTCTACCACTCGGTTAAATTTCATCAGTCCACTTTTACTTTTCTTGACTCCTGCATTCATGAATGCACACACACCACCGCTGTCGTTGTTGTTTCTGAAAATGCTTTACCAGTCCAACTCAGCTTTAAAGAATACACACACTTGTCATCGTTGTTATTGGCGATACTTTACTACAAACTTGGCTCAGCTAACGAATTATTCATGAATACACACACACTACCGCTGCTGCCGTGGCTGACAGATTATAGTGGCCAACATAGCATCATAGAAAGTGACTAACAAATGGCATTCTGTCTAGCATGTCAGAACACATTGACTTGGTAAAGGTGAAGATCAGACACTAAATTCTAATGCAATAACAAACAGCTACTATCCATTTTTATTATCAAGAATATTTCTATATTGTGTCATGTAAAGAGATAGCTAATTCACTTTTTAAATGAACCATCATGATGTGAAATATTCTTATGTATTGTAGAAAACCTACATAGCTCTTTAGTCATTTACATCTGAATGCACATATATTAAAAGACTATAACATAATAAATTCCATGTGTCAAAAGCCACTTACTATCGCCACAACTCCAACAATACCAAACAAGCAGGGTAATGACCAAAGGAGGAAAAAACCAAATAAGATCAAGAATACATAGCCTATGATCCACCAACTTATACATGAGTTCAGCTTTGCAACTCGAACAGGATCCTCTTCTCGAAATTCTCTTGGAGCCAAATAGGGTTGATGGCTAGTCACTGGAACATTCTGTAATGGAAAAAATAAAGTGTTGAAACACATCTCCTCATTTGTTTTCTACTACTAACTTGAGTAACAGAGACCATTGAGTGTGGTAAGGCAGGCCTTGTTGATCGAGGTAGAGCTGGTCCAGATGATCGTGCTATGCAAGAAAATATGAATATTGCTGACTAAATCTATCATCACTGCAAATAGCTACTGAAGTTTATGCTCCGCTTTCAAATGCTGCCATTTTTAGTTAGAATTTTTTTAAAGATTCTTGCCTAGAATTATATCATTATTTTTCTTTTGTTTAAATAAATTTCCACTTACTTTAAAGTGCGTGCATGTGTTATGAACATCAACAGATATTTCTTTAAAAACAGGAATATACTCCAATATAACTCAAAGGTATAATAATTAAGTATTACAATTCTAATGTTGCCAATGTAGCTGTAAGTTGCTTAATTATAAATAATCTCATTAAAAACATACAGACCGTTACTATAAATGTATGGCTATCTACCTTGAAGTACTTTCAGCTCAAATGTTTTCCTTCCTTCCAGTCCAGCTTTGTTAGTGCAGCTAATTGTATAATCTCCTGGGTCACCAATGTTGACATTGTGAAAAATAATGACGTTTTGCTCCACTTTAAATCTGTGAGGAGCTGCATGTCCATCTCTATGAGTGAGTGTATGCAGAGTATCAAGACTTAATGGAGGCTCTGACTTCACGGAAAATCTCATTCTTGTAGATTCTCCAACTCTGGCGTTGACACGGTTTCGATATAACGTGTAGACTGGAGCACTTGGGAGAGCTATGTATATAAAGCAACAACATAATTATAATTATTAAGATCTGACCCTTCATAAAAACTAGATTGAAACTTTCTCACTTAAAAAAAAAAAGTGAAGGTCTTGGAAATCGTGGGGTTGTTGTAGCTTTAGAGCTGGTGTGGCTAAAGCCAGTGGTCCTGAGTTCGATTCCCCGGCGACAACTAAGATTTTTCACATTTTTCCTTTGCCTTTCTTATAGACCCCTTTAAGTGAGAAAGTTTCAATCTAACATAATTATAATCAGGATATTATACGAGTGCATTCTTTAAACATCCCCCGAAGTAAATAAGAAAAAAAAAAGAAAAAAGAAGAAGCTAAAATGCAGGAAATTTTTAGTGAGAAGAGACAGCCAACTAATGCAGGGAATTTAGCATCACAGTTTTGTCAAATTGGAAGAATTTAACAAATAAAATTGGAAATTCAAGTCATTAAAGCCTCAATTACAACTCTAGCTTGCTATTGTTTTTTTCTCTTATTTTTGTTTGAAGGATGTTTATATATATGTGACCGTCTACAGGAAAACCGGGCACAATGCGGCACCCTTTGAAATTTTTTTTGTTGCACTTACAGAGTTGTCGGCGTCCAGATATTGAGCTCTCCAAGTTTTATCGTCGTAGCTTAAGTCGTTCCCACTATAATAGACCTGACCGTTCCCTTCCGTCGGCTTGAAACAATACATTTTTAAGAAATCGATCGATCTTTTCTCGATATTTACGCACGCCGCGTTGTGCCCGGTTTTCCTGTAGACGGTCACATATATAGCTAAATCTATAATAAAAAAGCTAGTAACTTCAAAGCCTTGTTTATAAGGAATGTTGTAATTCATGGAATTGATTTGTACTGTGCATAGAGCAAACATTATACCAATATAATACCAACTCCCCTCCTCCCTCCCTCCTTCAATACAAAAAAGAAAGAAAGAAAAAAAGAAAGAAAAAAAAAAGAAAAAAAGAAGAAGAGAGTACGTACAATCAACCTAGTATTTTGGATTCTGACATAGAGTGATCAAGTGAAATGCTAGTAGAGCAACCAAGCTTTTCGACACTCATTTTTTTAGGCAACAGGGTTACAAGTATGTGTTCCAAAAATAGCTACACAGCAGTGAGCCAACTAGCCTGAAGTAAATATGTGGTGTATTGAATATAGTTTTCCTATCCATAATAACAGTTGGAAAATAAGTAGTCACACTTAACTCTGTCCACTCATCACATAGCAGTAGTATAGTAATGGAAGTTTATTAGCTATATATGCATTAGGATTACCTCCTCTTGGTTCATATGGTGGAGGCTCATCGTATGGTGAATATACTTGTGATTCTGCAGGGAGGGTTAAGGGAGGAGGAGGGAGAGATGGAGGCCTGTCGTAAGGTTCCGTGAGATCACTTGCTGCAGGGTTGTCATGAGGCTGAGAGGAGCTAATTGGCAAAGGATCATCATGACTTCTGGGCAGTGAAACTATTGTACTGTCACCATTCATTGCTTTCAGGTTACACCTGCAAGTATGTTTAATAATTAGCATAAACAACTGACTTTGCTCTAATGAACTAAGTAACCTTGACTATCTCCAATTATGAACAGCTAAACACAACAACAGCAACTTGTCTCCTCAGTAGATAAGGAAATCAACTGTGAACAAAGTCAATAGCTAGCTACTTTACAAGATGACTAAAAATTTATTTAGCTAGCTAGCTAGCTAGTTAATTTCTGTCCAACTGTTTTGTGATTCCGCTCCATTCTAGCCAGCTTACAACTTCCAGTTCCTTAACTGCCATCTAGGCTGGGAAAACTCACCCTCCTAGCTGCGCGCAAACTTGGCTGCAATGGAGGTAGCCTGCGCGAGGAGCTGGCAATACCTCCGGAGTAAGTAGTGTAAGGAAAACTGGGTAGGTGTGTACGACCCTCGTCAAGAGCGGTAATTGAAGGCGGAGCGGTAGAAAGTTTAAAGTACTTGCACCCCGTACCAGAGAGGTCGGATGACTTCATTAATAAATCGAGGTCAAATCATAGTCAAATTCCCGCAGGCCCGCAAGAGCCAGGCCTAGGGCTAGTCTGGCGTAGCCGACCCTTTACCTCTTCTATATTGGGGAATGGGGGAGGAAAGGGTCTGGGGACAGTAGTACTAATGACCAGTTCTAGCGCCAGATTCTGGCGCTAACCACTAATTTTAAAAGTTTACCGCAGAGGTTTAATTACGGATAGCCGTTTGATTGCGAATTTTTCTGCAAACTTGAGAGGCTACAAAGGTATGGCTAGTGGAGACCGAGCTGAAGCTGTAAAAGTGGTGGCGGAAGGAGTAGCTAAGCGCTTGGGATACAGCGGCTTGAAGAGCTTACAGGAGGAAGTGGTAGTAAGCTTTGTTACAGGACATGACGTTTTTGCAATTCTTCCCACTGGCTATGGAAAGAGTTTATGCTACGTCTGCTTGCCAGAAGTTTTTTATTTACTGGACTCACCACCACTACCTTCCATCATCATAGTAGTGTCACCACTAACAGCAATCATTGAAGATCAAGTAAATATTGTTTTAATGTTATTAGAAGTTTGCTAATCAACTAGCTGATAACTGTACATATAGGTGCAGCTCTACTCGTCCAAGGGTGTAGCTACTGGTAGTGTCACAGGAGAGTCCAGTGCAGCTATGCTGGACAGTGTGTATAGAGCTGAGCATCAGCTGTTGTTTTTCACACCAGAGATGATTCTCCGGAAAAAGTGGCGGAAACTTTTGCAGAGAGATGACTATAGACAAAGAGTGAAGGGAATGATTATTGATGAAGCACATACTGTTAAGAAATCGTAAGTTGTTTACAATAGGTTTTTCTAAAAATGCAAGCCAGTTATACATTAAAACTATGCAAGAAGATGTATATTTTATGTTGGCTGTTGATAATTGCAGGGGAGAAACATTTAGACCAATCCTGACCCATATAGGTGAAGTCAGAAGTATTTTGCCTGAGTCTGTCAACCTTTTGGCCTTGACTGCTACAGCAACTACTACAGTTCGTACCAGCGTGTCTGAAATACTTGGCCTACAGAATCCTATTGTTATTGTAATGTCACCTTGCAAGAACAATATTGTGTATGCCGTAAGTAAATTTAATAACATAGACACTTTCGCACCCTTACTCGATCAGTTACGTACGGATGGAGTAAGAGCACCTAGAACAATTATTTACTGCCAAAGGTATGATGATTGTAGTAGTCTATACATGTATTTTAAGCATGGGCTAAAAGAGAAGTTCACATACCCCACTGGAGCTCCTGACCTATCAAAATTCAGATTGGTGGAAATGTTTTGCGGATGCACTGACTTGGAGGTAAAGAACCAGATCATCAAATCATTTGGATCAGAATCCCAGCTACGTATAGTGTGTGCAACTATTTCATTTGGGTTAGGAGTCGATTGTCGCGATGTAAGGCAAGTAATTCATTTGGGGTCACCCGAAGACATAGATGCCTATATTCAAGAAACTGGTAGGGGTGGAAGAGATGGAAAGCACTCGTTAGCTTTACTCTTAAGCCACAAGCGAGGAGGGAAATTTGTGTGCGAGAAATCAATGCTACAATACGAGAATAATAGCACTATTTGCAGACGAAACTTATTATTTCAAAATATAGACAATTACAAACCATTTCAAACTGATTACAAGTGCATGTGTTGTGATGTTTGTAAGCGTGTTTGTCAATGTGGATCTTGTTTTGATAATCAAAAATCATTTGTGTATTTGTAATATTGTCAATTCATTAATTACATTAAAATTTTACATGTCCCTGGATCCAATCAATAATCACAGCTGAAGGTTTCGCATGCAGAATATTCCTTGGATTGGGGAAAGATGGGTAATACCTGCCAGTAATTTCAGTGAAAATAGACATTTCTTGTAACTCTTTTAGAATAATGTTCATGTCAGCTCTTGAGTTCGGCACATTGTGAGCAGAAGAACCACTATCTGAAATTTTGTTGTCTGCATCAAAAGTGTCCATTACTGCTGATATTGTTCCAAGGGCCTCTGCTACTCGCTGAATGCACTGGGGTGTCTTGTTTGCACCAAGGCTCTTAACAGCTGATTTACAAATACGTATCTGGTGCTCACAATGAAGATCATTGGGAATGTTTTTCCCAGGACAACCATGTACGTTAATGAATCTTGGCGCTTAGATAAAATATAATCATAGTTGAGAAGAAAATTTAGGGTCTCGTTTGCATAGTTTTTTCTTCCCGAGTTTTGAAAAATAGGCAGCATATACCTGTAGCAACGCAAAACTCGATCACCATCTCCTTCCTTGATGGCATCTCGGAATTCCAGATAAAACAATCCAAAACTCAATGCTTGCTTCGCATACAAGTAAATCCTGTCATCTTGACGAGAAGAAGAGCTTTGAGGGTCCGATGCAGAAGAGTTGTACGTAAATGAGAAAAATGTCTTCATGAAATCATCTATAATATGATTTAAGACTTTCCCTCTCTCACATTCAGGCTCCATCCAAATATCTGTACCTTTGGGAGCATAATTTGTAGTTGGAATTTCATGCATTTCTGACATACCCAGCATTTTCATGGCAGCAGCAACTATAAGACACTCTACAACCAAAACGATAAAATCATCACATGCGTCAAAACTCTCAATCGGCACTTTGACCACATTACTGCGATTAATAGTGTTTCGAAGTTGATAAAGTGTCCCATGTTCAGTGACTGACTTGGCCGAATAATAGTACTTCCAGAGAACCTATACAGAAAAAGATAATATTAATCTCATCTACTATCTATACGTTCTGTTTACTTATCTTACCCCCAATAAGTTTGCCTTTGTATGCCAATCCTCCAAAGTAGGAATGAGACCTTCTAGCCGCTTTGATGGTGTTTCACCATTAAGTTTAGCCTTTATAGCTGACTTGGCTCTAGCTGCAGTCATCTGATCTCCACCAATAATTACTTTGTGCATCCTTTCATTCACCACTTCTACTCTGTCAGCCTCGCCAACAGCTACTTCTTCAGTCCATGAGACAGACGGAACAAACTGGTGTAAATGAGCCATTATATCTACCATATCTCCTCCTTTTGCTTCATTTTTTAATAGGACACCAAGAGGAATCTGTAGTACATACATACATGCATATATATACATACATACATACGTATGTACGTGCGTGCATGCATACATACATATACATACATACATACATACATACATACATACATACATACATACATACATACATTATACATACATACATTTAATACACACGCTTTTTGGAATTTAACACTTAAACAATATCCTGACACAACAACACATAATTAACTGATGTCTCTGCACACACTCATGTAAAGCTAGTATGAATAAAGCTTACCACTTCTGATTTGCTGCTCATTTCGTCCTTATTGTTGTTTTGTGAGAAACTGACAGGAATATTTTCTGCAACCTCTCATACACCTACCCGAACAGTATAATTAATTTGAATCATCATAAAAACATTTTTCTTACCTGTTTGCCACTATGTCCTGCATACAGTAACAATGCTATGATTTTGTGAACTAAATTCATTCGGCAATACCTGTATTTCAACAAAATTGCAAAACACATACCAATAGCTGCCACCCGATTTGACCGGGGTTGCTTGGTTTTTGTACATGCCATAAGTATTTGATACATCAGTGGAGCATTGCATTCAATCTCTGAAATAAATACTTTCCATTTGAACTCCTTCATAGCATTACAATCTCTCTGGAGTACTGAATTTACTTCAACTGAACACAACATCTTCATCTCACTATGTATCAAACGTGCAACTTTCTGCATAATGTATTCCCTTATTCTGGGATCAGCAAAGCACTGATCAGCAACACCTTTCTTATGCCCTCTTGCGGCTGCTTTGCTGATGTGTCTTCTGTGCGGTGTTTGCAGTTGATATTGCTTTATACCTGATTTGTTGCCAATAGCCACCTACAAAATCAAACAGCTTTAGTCATAATTTTATACGTGTAAAGTAATAAGATACATCAACCTTTACTTTCTTTCCTCATCCATGTGGATGTTAATCAGCATAGCTAATTGCACCATGTGGACTAATTACCTACTTATAACATTTCATATTCTTTGCTCCATTTAGTGCACATATTGGTGGAACTACACACACATACACAGCATGCACACATACACATACACAGCATGCACACACACAGACATACACACACCACACCTATGAATGCCAAGAGGCAGGACTTTGTAATGGAAAGTGGTTAGCTATTGGGGAGTGGTTAGCTATGCACCTCTGTGGGAAACTTGCTGGACATGTCAAAAGCTTAACAGAATTTAAGACATTAACACGCTTTTGAAGTAACTAACTCATTCACCATGTTTATAGATAACAGAAGTGCTTCTGTAAAATCAGCCAGCTAAGGCTAGTACACCACACACACACACACACACACACACACACACACACACACACATACACACACACACACACACACATTTACACACACAAATTAAAAAAGTAAATTCTTTTGATACCACCCTGCACTAGCAGGCACTGTGAGCTGTGCAAAAAAGCTCGGCTAGGAACTCACAAGCTTTCCTCATAGCAAGTGATGTGCTGGTGGGAGGCTGAAAAAATAGAAAAAGCCAGATGAAGTGTGGTAGTGGGAAAGGCGGGGACACAACCACACAACCACCACACACACACACGCACATACACACTGAGTTCGACTCTGCGCTCAGCTAATTCAGGTTTTATGTGAGTCAAGGAGATTAAAATACGGATTACCAATATCAAAAACATTTTTTGCTTTTTCAAATTATCACAATACAAGTTCACAAATTAACTCATTGACTACTGAATACCAGGAGGCTGATTTTACAAAAATATGTACAAAGGTCATTAAAATATTAATAAAGACTCTAATAAAGGCAAGTAAATACATATGCTTCTGAAGTAAAGCTGCACTTGCCCTATTGAAGGTTTCTAATAGTCTAAACAGGCCACACCTACTATTATAAAAGGCCACACCTACTTTAATTACATCCGAATTTTATTGCACTCTAACATTTCTCTATACTTCTTGTTGTATCTTGGGCATAGAATGAGGTAGATAAAAAAAAAAAAAAATTGTGATTCAGAACAAACTATTGACTTCATTGGTTCCAATTGAAAAAGCTTTATCATTTACACCAACCAAGAAATAAATCAAACATTAGGAATAATAAAATGATGAAAAAATGGTTACAAGGATGTGAAACTTCTCAAAACAAACACCAATGCACATGTGCCTCCTCCCACCACCAGATTCTGGATTTGCTCTAGCTAATAAAAGAGACTTGGTTAGCTGTTCCACTAACATTATATGGAACTGCTGATTGGTCTTGATTCCAGAATCAAGATTATTTTGTCTGAACATAATAGATAAGTTCAAGATGCAACACACACACATGCTCACACATGTACACATACACACAGTTACTAATTCAATATCTGATCATCTTCACTGTCTTGCTGTTCATCCTCACTGAGACATTCTTGCTCTAGCTCAGCTAAACTCTCATCTAGAAGCAGGTGAACTTCTTTAGCGGTGAATACAGCCTTAGTTGCCATACTAGAAGTCAAGGCTCCACTTTCTAAAGTGATAACTTCACAATAGAAGGAGCTATAGAGCTAGCAAAGACTTCAGAATAATTTCCTGTTCAATGACAGCTTTGTTGCCTTGGTTGCACAATTGGTAGCTAGGGTAAAAAAATGAAATTTGACCACAGTATTTTGTGGGTCAATTTGACCCACCATAGGAGCAAAGATCACATTTTCATTAGAGGTGATTTACTGCATATTAAAGTTATGGCCTCTAATTAGGCTCCATTACACCGCTTACAATTAACTAATTCATAATAGTCATGAATACTACTTACAGCTACTGGAGGTGAACTTGAATCAATAGTTTGAACTTCCACTCTATATTTTCGTGCTGCCATGACATTACTTTCATTGCTTCTTTTTCTGCTCGGTGTACCAGGATGATCAGAAATTGAACTTCTGTTAGTTTCCTTCAAATTTTCCAAGCTCATTCTTACTTCAGACAAAAGCTTAGCTAATTTCTCATACTTTCTAAAGCAGTGGCGACACATTACTGCCTCTTGCTTCTCTACGCTTTCAGTAAGTTCTCTCCAAACTTCTAACACTCTCTCACTAGAATTGTCACTTGAGTGAGATCCATGCATCCTCCTTCTGTCCTTGGGTAGTTTGGAAAGATTTAACCCACAGCCTATGCAGGCAACTACATCTACTGCAAAGGGGCATCTTTGGGATTCTTCCATTTTGCAGAACAACAACTATAGCTCAGCATCTTTTAAACCACGCATGCGCACATATTTATGTGATAATTTTATGCTTTCATTTTTGGATCAGTATTTTTGTTTAGCTTTATTGGTGCAAGCCGGATGCTTCACATTGCCACAGACGCGCGCTACTGGAGGCCAGTAAACCTCTGCGGTATCGGTAAACTTTTAAAATTAGTGGTTAGCGCCAGAATCTGGCGCTAGAACTGGTCATTAGTACTACTGTCCCCAGACCCTTTCCTCCCCCATTCCCCAATATAGAAGAGGTAAAGGGTCGGCTACGCCAGACTAGCCTAGGGCCAGGTGGGGGAGCACCCGCTCACTCCCATTGAAGTATTGATATTCATAAATTCAGTCAACTGTACGTACATAAATAATTTTTTTTTGTCAAGATTCACTAGAACTCTGATGAGTAGCTATACAAATAGCTACTTCCAAGATATTTTCTCTTCTACAGCTTGATGGGTAGAGACCATGAAATATTAGGCGGGCACACCCCTATCTGAAGTTAGTAGTAGCTAGAGAATAAGAATATTAGGTATTAAATTTGTGTACTGCTCACGTCTGTTTTATATACTGGAACGGGCTATGTATGAGGCAAATAACATAGGACGAGTTCATGCACTGGGAACAGGTCCCCGACTGAATAAGCTGTGCAAAACTGTGTGAAATGCTTCATAGCTGCTTCATATGCCTTGTGTGTTGACGTTGCTAGGTCTGCTTGAAGATAGCGCTGATGCGTTGGTGCCAATGCAGATTGCTCCAGTCTGCCATCGGGTCGAAGAGAAGGCCTAGCAGACGCGAGACTGGTGAGGGGTGTGGGTCTGCTGACTGCACCTGTGTGAGAAATGGACAACATTATTACGTGACAAACTAGTCTGCTAAGTGGTTGGTCCTAGTGTCAATGTAGGATGGAGCAAGAGAGCATTCCAGCCAGGCATCAGCAAACACCTCAGCAAACACCTCAGCAAACACCTCAGCAAACACCACTATGCACAACAGGTGCATCATGCCCTTGTGTTTGCTCAAGTGAGACCGCAGGTCAGCCATTACCGACTGGTTGTCTGAGTGACGGATGACCTGCATGCACTTCTACTGCTCTCTCCATGCCTGGCATGCCACTATGATGGGGACCAACTCCTTCTTGGCTATAGAGAATGGCTCTGCTTGGGAGTCCCATTTTAACTGGAACCAGGAGCGCTCGTACCAAGCCACATATCCCCAGGAGCCTGACGCAACCGTGTACAGGTGGACCTTGGGACAGGAGGAAGGAGGATGGAGGAAAGAGACACCATTCCGTTGATGGACAAACTCTACCCACCATGCCAGGTCCACCCTGAAGCTGAGGGCCAACCGGATTGGAACTCTGCTGTTTTGGGGGGGGGGGGGGGGGAGGGGGCGCAGGGGCAGTGAACTACCTGAAGAAAATCTATCATCCTCCTCAAGAATGATTGGCCCTGTCTCACAACCTTGCAGGTGTGATTGAGAATCCCAATCAGCGATTCCAGTTCTTTCCTTGTGCAGTTCTTCCGTGCCTGCCATTCAGCGAACAAGGCAGTCAGTCTTGTCAGTTTGTCCTGTCAGAGTCTCAGCTCACCCCTCATCGAATCCATAACAATGCCCAGGAAGGTCACCTCTGTGGCCAGGCCCTCAGTCTTATGGCTGGCTATGGGGACACCCAGCCAAGTGCACTCATCCAGCAGGATCTGAAGACTTGTCTGGCACACCGGGGAGTGTGGGGGTCCCACCAGGATGTAGTCATCTAGATAGTGATACAGCCCTTGGACCCCTGCCTATATAAGGTGCCACTGGAGGGCTTCCACCACAGCATTGAATATCTTTGGGGCGGATCGCAGCCCGAAGGGCAATATTGGATCCACGAATACCTCGTTATTCCACTTCACTGCTTGGAGTATCCTGTCCTGTGGGTGAACAGGTATCAGTCGGTAGGCCGCTTCAATGTCCACCTTTGCCAGCAGTGTACCCTGACTCCATCATGAGGCCTCTGCTGCTCCTCCTCCACACTTATGTAGGTCAGTGAGCATTGGTGGGGGTCAATACCATTGTTGATGCTGTACTTGGTTGGGTGGGAGAGGTCTGAATTAGCCTGAATTTTTCCCTTTCAGAATGACCCAGAACCTGCTAATGTGGAGGTGTGGCAGACTCCTTGTCTCAGGGAATGGGCCGAGCATGCGGCCCAGCGAACATTCCTTCTTTAAGTACTGGGTAACTAGTCAAGTAGATTTCTTCACTTATTACTCTTTTTTGTGACACACTGGTCCAAAGCCTCATTTTTGGTACAGGGATTATTTAAGCCATATGAACTTATTTTAGAAGGGGTGCCACTGGCAGAGTCCTGAAATGAGTTCAGCACTAAGCATTTTGTAAGTTGGAGTCAAAGTTGCGCTGTGCGTGAAAATTTATATTTTCGCGACAAAAGGATTTTCTATTGTGAAAATTAAAAACGCATTAATTAATAGGCCATGTGGCTTTTTGTGTGAGTGTCCTTTTCCTTGTGGATTGGGAGCTCTGTGTCATCTGATGGACTGGCAGCTCTGTGTCATCTGTGGAGGTGGGGGGAATCTGAAGTGTCCTGCTGAAAGCAACCAGAAGAATGGCCTTGAGGTATATAGAAACTTTCTGCATTCAGTGGAAGAGTTTGAAGCAGTCCAGTCATTACCAGTATCTGTGGACTTCAAGGGTGAAGGCAATGCTGAAGTATTCATGAAACACAGAGCCAAATGGCATAAGTCTTGTCATTTAAAGTTTGCACTGTCTAAGCTAGCTCGTGTTAAGCAGCAGTTGGGCAAGAAAAGAAGTCTGGGAGCTAGTGATGAAGGGACAAGAAAGTCAAAGAGGACATCTGTGGGTATTCAAGACCAAGCAAGTTGTATATTTTGCTCTGTAGCCAGTGGTAAGCTTCATAACTGCACAACATTGACACTTGATCATGATTTGCGTCAAATGGCCACTGATTTTCAAGATACAAGGCTACTTGCTAGAATTTCTGGGGGTGACTTAGTAGCTATAGAAGCGAAATATCACTTCAATTGCCTGTCAGCTTACAAAAGTAAACATAGAAGTGTGCAGCGAGCTGAGGCTGATAATTCTAACCACAGTAATGACATTAAAATTATTGAAGCTCAAGCATTTGCTGAATTGCTGTCCCACATGGAAACTAATGTGGAAACTGGTAATTTTATTTTCAGACTATCTGAGCTTCATTTTCTTTATCAAGAGCGGTTGCACGATCTTGGGGTTGACGTTACTGTCAACAAAACTAGGTTGAAACTGAGGTTACAATTTCTCTGGTAAATGTCAGGAACAATCTGATGGGAGGAGTATATTGATTGTTTTCAATGAAGGAATGAAAAAAGTTCTAAAGGATGCTGTAAACAACTTAGACTATGAATCAGAGGCTCTAATGATGATAAAATTAGTGAAGCATTTGAGAAAAGAAATTCTTTCTTGGAAGCCACCGCCTTTCACACGCCAGTTCCCTCCTAATTGTCAAGAATTTTCTGTACCTACAATTCTCAAATTATTTGTGTCAATGCTACTTAATGGTCCCAGTGTGGAAAAGCAGCATGATGAGATTGACAAACAGGTGTCGCTGACAATGGCTCAGTTGATTTACTTCAAAACCAAGCGTAAGTGTTCTTCCTCAGTGAATACCAGCTGGCAGAGCAGGGAGCGGGAACCACCACTTCCTCTCTATGTAGGCTTGAAGGTTCACACTCTAACTAGAAGTAGAGATCTGGTGAACTGTTTCTACAAACTCGGTCTTGCAGTTAGTTATGATCGTGTGATGGAATTAAAATCACTACTAGCTGGAGCTGTATGTGAACAGTTTGAGCAGCAGGGCCTTGTGTGTCCACCAGGTCTCAGAAGAGGTCTATTTACAGTTGGAGCATTGGACAACATTGATTATAATCCATCAGCAATGACTGCTCAAGGTTCATTTCATGGCACTGCTATAAGCATTTTCCAGTTCCCAACTGCATCAAACCCTGGTGTTCTCAGAGATCCACTGGCTATTGAGCCAAGACAATCCTGCAAATGCTCCCTCCCTGATAACTATTCCAATGTACCTGCTGTTTGTTGTCATAGCAGCAACCTTACAGTGTCTGAGTATGTTGCTCTGCCTGGTAGTCAAAGTGTTTTAGATGCTGGTAAAGCTGATGAAGAAAAATGGGTGAAACACAGTCTACATATTACTGTCGCAGGTGGAGAAACTAACAAACCAGCAGTGTGTTTCATGGGCAGCTTTCCATGCGTCTTTAGCATCTGTCCCTCATGACCCTCCAGTGGTAAATTCTTTACTGCCTTTATTTTATGAGAAGGCAGCCACACTATCCATGATCAAACACGGAATGAATATTCAGCAGCAAATAACTGACTATCTTAACCCGGGCCAGATTCCAGTCACTACGTTTGACCGGCCACTCTTTGCGCTAGCTAAGGCAGTACAGTGGTGTTGGCCAGAGTCCCATGGAGAGAAAAAGCATGTAGTCATGTTTGGGGGCATGCACATAGAAATGGCTCTCTGGAAAACTCTTGGGGATCTTTTGGATAGCTCAGGTTGGACAACGGCTTTATGTGAAGCTGGAATAGCCACTTCAGGTACGGCTGATTCATTTCTGAAGGCATCTCACCTGACTAGAACTAGACATAGCCACCAAGTCACTTTGTTAGCATTGTCTAAACTCCAACATCAAGCATGGCAAGTCATGGCAGCTCAGGAAACCATATCTTTTGACAAATGGAGGGAGAGTATGTCAACCAAGTATCCAACTTTCAAATTTTGGGAAATTATTCGTCAATTTGAAATTCTTGTTTGTATTTTCATTAGAGCTCATCGTACCAGAAATTTCAAACTGTTTGTGGAAACTTTGGAGGCATTAGTACCATGGTTTTTTGCCCTGGACCATATAAACTATGCTAGATGGATTCCTGTTCATATCCGAGATATGAAATCGCTTCCAGACAGCATAAGCGAGTCATTCCATAAATTCTGGGTGGTACAAAAGACTCAAAATAAATTCTCATGTCTTCCAATAGACCAGGCCCATGAGCAGAACAACCAGATGGTGAAGGGTTCTGGTGGTGCAGTGGGGTTAACCGAGAACCCGTCAGCATTTAGAAGGTGGATGGTTGCGGGTCCTGAGCAGGCACGACTGTTAAATGAATTTGAGTGCCAATTTATGGTTTTGGATGGTCATTGTATTGAACATCATGAGCACACGCCCTCTCTCCAAGAAGCCTTCAAAAGGCAAGTCAGCAGTCTCTCAGAAGTTATATCAAACATGGGAAATCCCTTCATGGACGACTGTCCTGAGCTCTTAGGTCTAGACACTCGAAATTGTGCCAGTGATGCTGTGCTAGCTACGGTCAATAGCATCGAGAAGCTAGGTATTGAGAAATACAATCAGTATGTGGAGGATGTGTTGAAGAATCGGAGTGTACCAATTGAGCAGCCAATAGCCAAAAATTCCGTGGCTCTTTTCAAAAGGCCTTTCCCTAAAAAAAACACAAAAAAGAAGGAGGCATTTGCAAGTCTGAAGAGTGATTGCAACCTATTTAGCCATCTGTACATTGCCAGCAAATTTCGTGATGGAAACCTTGAAGAATTTTTTGCTCACGAAAACCAGCCATGGCCTCCTTCCCTTTCTGAGCATGGAAAGTTGCGACTACCGGCAAAGAAAAGTGACATACTCGGCTTTATTGCTCAAGATGCAAGCATTGACTCCCCTCCACACTTGTTTCATGCTAAAATCTTTGATGGTCCAGTCATTGTACATACTCTCCATACTGAGGTCAAAACATTCAATCAATATGCCACTGATATATTCTTGCCATGGACCAAGAGAGTATTACAAAACTGTACCAGGATTGACATTGTTTGGGACTGTTATAAACTTGATAGTCTCAAGGTATTCACCAGAGAAAAGCGAGGTCATGGGGTTAGGAGGAAAGTGAGCGGAAATGCAAAATTTCCTTCAAAGTTTCAAGATTTCCTTCGCGACTCTAACAACAAGAAAGAGCTCTTTGAGTTTCTAACTCAAAAAGTGCTTGACTGTGATTATCCTCCAGATAAGCAAGTTTATATCACCTCAGGTAATTCAATATTATTTAGTATTGTATACATTTTAAATTTTGCTGTTGTTTTTGTAGGTTCATCTGTTCACTGTAAGGGTGCTTGTGTGCCAATGCCTTCAAGTGATCACGAGAAAGCGGACACGCGAATGTGTCTCCACATAAAGGACTCCCTGGAAAAAGGTGCCAGAGTTGTTTCTGTGCAGACAGTGGACACCGACGTGATTATTATCATTGCAGCTACATTTCACCAGCTTCAATCCACATATCCAGGAGTGGAGATTTTGGTGGCGTTTGGTGTTGGCAAGCACTTTCGGTATCTGCACATTAATAAAATTTGCCAAAATCTTGGTGCATCTCTGTGCCAGGCCTTACCCTTCTACCATGCTTTCACTGGTTGTGATACCACTTCACAATTCTATGGTAAAGGAAAGAAGTCTTCATGGGAGGCATGGAAATCTTACCCTAGTGCCACACAAGCATTTCATTATGCATTGAAACACCCTTTTCAGTCAATACTCCTAGCTTCTCCAACATTTGAGATATTGGAACGTTTCACTTGTGTCTTATATGACTAGACTAGACCAATTTTAAAGGTGAACGAGTTGAGGAAGGATTTTTTTTCTAAGAAAGCAAAGCTAATGGACAGCATTCCCCAAACTCAGGTATGCCAGTGCATTCCATGCAATTTTTTAGTGTAACAAGTTCTCTCCCTCATGATAGGCTGCCCTCTTGCAACATGCCAACAGAGCACTATATCAAGCTAGCATCTGAGCCATGAGCCTTCTTCCAGTACAGAACCTTCCAACAGCTGAGGGATATGGGTGGACTTGGAAAGAAGAAGTTTGGAAGCCAATTTGGACTCTTCTTCCAGAGATAACCAAGGCCAGCCAAGAGCTACTGAAATGTGGTTGCAAGGCATTACCTTTGTGTTCCAGAAAGTGCAAGTGTAAAGATGCTGGATTGTCCTGTACAGCCCTACGTCACTGTAGTGGGTCATGTGACCCCTAAATCACCAATCACAATTTTTTCACCTATATTTTTAATTGTATTAATTAATTATTGTGTTAATTACAGTCAGAATGGTGCTAGAATGTGGCACCCCTTCTGAATATATTCAATATTTCATACCCAAAGCATGCACAAAGTTTCATGCTTTGGACCAGCTGGTAACAAATATTTTCACTATCTGCTTGACTAAACCACCTCTGGGTGCTGGAGTGCTGGACTCCATGTTCGGTGCTGGATTTCAAGCCAGACACCCGCCTGAAAATCCTATTATAAAACCTTCTCTCAGACCCTTGACATGAGGGGGCCATCTGGGTGCCTAGTCTGCAATTACTCCCACTTGTCCACCCTTAATGGTGTGATTACCGCTGAGAGCATCTGGCACTGATGATCAAGTGCTGGTCTGCAGGCATCCGGCACATACTTGTTGTTCAAGCTTCATAACTTCTGCAATTAATCACTGCACACTCTATGCCCGCACTTCATACTTCACGCACTTCACTCGCGGCAACTTATCGATCTTAGTCAAACTCTATCACTTAGTTACTCTTTTTAGTTCAGCGAGCGAGCGAAGCGAGCGAAGCTGACTATCAGTCGTGTTCAATTGAGATTTCAGATATATATATATATATATGTAGGTATGTATGCGTACGTCAAAAAATTTCGCCCGCGCTTCTAATTACGTAAGTTAGGTAAACGCGTTATTTTTCAATTAACGTAGCCTGAAAGATTCTGGACAGTACACTATAGAAACATTCCTGACATCTATTCTTATTGGAAAGCTGAATAAGTGACTACAGGAGTCATGGTTGAAGTACTCACATTCAATTAAAGGTGTACCTGACGTCACTTTGCTAATCAAGTTCCTTGATGAGCAATTGAACTATACTCCTGTCATATTTTCAGCTCCCTCAAGACCGACATCAAAGCCGATTCCACCAAGCATCACAAAGCTCCGGTTCATCAAGTTGCATCACAACACTCCAAGAATTGTGCTCTTTGTGTGGTGGGGAAAAACATCCTTTATTTATGTGCTCAACCTACAAGAGCATGAATTGGGATAAGAGACATGCATATGTCAAAAACAATAATTTATGTATTAACCGTATTTCTGCAGGTCATCGTACTAAGACTGCCATAGTTCTATTCGTTGTCATAAGTGGGCAAGTTGCACCAAACAAGTCTACACAACCACAAAGAAACTACTAGCCTACTGAATTATCTGCCATACATACTGTGGAACAGACCAGGAATATCAACACTACAAACTCAGATCAGCCTACTAGAGAGACACCCTCTTCAAATTGAACTCCTTCAAGCACATATTCTCAAGTAAGAGAATCCACAACTCTGAACACAGCAACTCCGATCAACCTCGTTGAGCCCACGCTTCAGATGACCACTCAAGTCATTCTGGAATCTGCTGATGGCAAACAATTTCTAGCCAAAGCTCTGCTAGATCCAGGTGCATCCATCTCTCTAGTTGGGAGGAGAGTAGTCCAACAATTGCAACTCAAGAAACATCCACATAAACTTTGCATCACTGGAGCTCAAGGAGTCTCTACTGGGGAAAGCTCTCACTCTCTGTAATGTTTGTTGTCAAGCCACTTCAGACTAACCAGCCAACTCTGTCTCTCATTACTTCAGTACTACCCAAAGTCACCTGTGATCTTCCTCTTCAAGGAGCATCTGGAGTCCAACATTTAAAACATATAAAGGATCTTTCTCTTGCTGATCCTTTCCTTGACCAACCTGGAGAAGTTGATTTGCTGATAGGATGTAATGTTCTCCAAGATGTACTCATGTCTGAAATCAAACGAGGAAATCCTGAGCAACCAATGGCTATGAAGACTATATTCGGCTGGGCTATTCTCAGACGCTACAAGCTGAACTCCAAGTTCTACTCAACTCATCCCACTCAAGTTTGCAGTGTCACAGCATCATTGAACTCAGATGATCTACTTCGGCAATTTTGGGAAATTGAAGAGAGTGCAACTTCTCATCAGAAATGCTTAACACCAGAAAAGCAGGAGGTAATAACTCATTTTAAACACAATCATGTTTTGCTACCTGTAGGTTGGTATGAGGTCACTTTACCAAAGAAGTCCAATGCTCCTACACTGGGAGAGTCCAGAGCACAAGCTGTCAATCGCTATATGGCAAACGAATGTTCTATTCTGCGCAAAGGAACATATGACAAGTTTCAAGGTGTAGTACAGGAATATCTAGACCTGAACCATGCAGAAACTGTGCCTACTTCAGAGATCAACAAACTTGTTGGCAAAACATACTATTTACCAATGCATGCTGTCACTAAGGAGAGTAGAACTTCTACTAAACTGTACCTCCCCTCGTTGAAGTTCTGGCAGATCGCCGTTGAGGCATGTGCCGGGCACTGGGTCCAAACTGGGAGGGGGATACCAGCTGCAACCGCGACATTACCCTACCCGGGTTCTTGATGCAGGTCGTCCCCGTGTGGTCATTGCTGAGACAGTGAGGGCATCTAGGGATGGCTTTGGTGCGCCCAGTGAATACCTCACTGTACAGCCTACTGTTTACTATGGACCAGTTAAGGTTTTGCAGTGCCAGCACCTTTCTCCAGAACTGGCGGTCGTACAGAACCCACTGGTGACCTTCGTAGTTCCTATCGGAGTGCATGATCAATGCCTGGTACGCCAGGAGTTCTGTTGCTTTCTCTGGGTATCGAAGGGTGAGGATTGCAGACATCACCAAAAATCGCTCCACCCACCGAGAAATGTTGGTTATGGGTGGGTGCGATGAGGCTGCTGAGCGAGTGCCCTGTGGCTTGTCCTCCGCCACGATCTCTGCCATTTCGACGAACTCGAGGTCCATCACCCTCTTGGCCACCCTTGCAGACACTAAGGCGATCGGGTTATAGGGGCCGCCAGGGGTGGGATCCCAGTCCTAACACCGTGATTGCCGGTCCAGATGTTAGGGTCGCTCCCTGTGCTCCTGACTTAGATGCATGCACTGCCACAGCAAGCAGGTCCAGCCCTGAGCCCCCTGGTGTAATAGGTGATAATGTGGGAACCGATGGTGGCAGAGGACCTATGTAGGATAGACAGTGATATAGCATATAATTATGCTTATCTGGGCATGTGTCAGGTGTATGACTAGGGGTGCACCTGTTGCTACCAGGGTGTACATAACTAGGAGTATGCCTGGTGAACTAGGAGTACGCCTTGTGCTACCAGGGTGTAAATAGGAGCACGCCTGGTGGTACCAGGGTGTAACTGAGAGTACGCCTGGTGGTACCAGGGTGTAACTGAGAGTACGCCTGGTGCTACCAGGGTGTAACTAGGAGTGCACCTGGTGCTACCGGGATGTAACTGTGAGTACGCCTGGTGCTACCAGGGTGTAACTAGGAGCGCACCTGGTGCTACCAGGATGTAACTAGGAGCGCACCTGGTGCTACCAGGGTGTAACTAGGAGCGCGCCTGGTGCTACCAGGGTGTAACTAGGAGTGCACCTGGTGCTACCAGGGTGTAACTGGGAGCACGCCTGATGCTACCAGGATGTAACTAGGAGTGCACCTGGTGCTACCAGGATGTAAGGAGCGCGCCTGGTGCTACCAGGGTGTAGCTAGGAGTGCACCTGGTGCTACCAGGGTGTAACTGGGAGCATGCCTGGTGCTACCAAGGTGTAACTAGGAGCATGCCTAGTGCTACCAGGGTGTAACTAGGAGTGCACCTGGTGCTACCAGGGTGTAACTGGGAGCATGCCTGGTGCTACCAAGGTGTAACTAGGAGCATGCCTAGTGCTACCAGGGTGTAACTAGGAGTGCACCTGGTGCTACCAGGGTGTAACTAGGAGCACGCCTGATGCTACCAGGATGTAACTAGGAGTGCACCTGGTGCTACCAGGGTGTAACTAGGAGCATGCCTAGTGCTACCAGGGTGTTTGTTTGTATGTAAAACTAGGAGTGAACCATGGTGTACCAGGGTGTTTGGAAAGACGCGGAGAACCCAGGCCTGGTGGTACCACGGTGTAACTGGAGATGCCTATGCTACCAGGTGTAAACTAGGAGGTGCACCTGGTGTATGATACCAGTGTGTGTGTAACTAGGAGCACGCCTGGGTGCTACCAGGATGTTTGGTACTAGGATGCACTGGTTGATACCAGGGTGTGTAAACTCGGAGCAGCCTGATTGTACCAGGATGTAATGGAGTGCAGGTGCACCTGGTGCACCAGGATTTGTAAGGAGGAAGCGCCGTCTGTGCTACCCGGGTTGTTTGTTGTTGTTGTAAAACTAGGAGTGCACCTGGTGCTACCAGGGTGTAACTAGGAGCACGCCTGATGCTACCAGGATGTAACTAGGAGTGCAGGTGCACCTGGTGCTACCAGGGTGTAACTAGGAGCACGCCTGATGCTACCAGGATGTAACTAGGAGTGCAGGTGCACCTGGTGCTACCAGGATGTAAGGAGCGCGCCTGGTGCTACCAGGGTGTAGCTAGGAGTGCACCTGGTGCTACCAGGGTATAACTAGGAGTGCGCCTGGTGCTACTAGGGTGTAACTAGGAGTGCACACCTGGTGCTACCATGGGGTGGGTGTAGATGCATATGGCCGAAATTGGGGGTGGGAGGTGGATCAATGGAAACCCTATCTCCAGGTAGGCCTACCCCTGATCCCCCCTTTAATATATCTATCCTAACCCCTGTACAACTTGCCAGAGTTGAGAATGTGGTCTTCATGGTCAGCCCCAGCTGAGGAGCTGCCTCCACTGACTGGAGATACACCACCTTGTGTGGGGGCTTGTGGAAGGATGCTCCCTGCACAGTCTGGGGAAGAAGGGGAGTCAGGTAGGGAAGTGCCTAAACTGTGTGACCAGTCGCGCTTGCTGATGAGGTTGCTACTGCGATGAGAGTGTAAGAAGTGGTTTATTCCACACTAGATATCTTCAGAGTGAAATAACAACCTGAAATATTGTGAGTTATTTCACTTCATGGGTCATGTACCTAGAGATATCATTGTGAAGACATCTAGGGTGGAATGTGTGTGTGTGTGTGTGTGTGATGCTGATACAGAGAGATGAAGAGCTGTAGCTGAAGACTGAATAGAGGCGTTGATGGTAGTTCTGTTGATGTATTAATTGTATAGATCGTTGAAAATACTGGATCAGTGCCCTGAATAGGTGTTGAGTACAGAAGATATATTTGTTACTAAATTAAAATAACTAAATAAAATAAATAAATAAATAATAATTTAAGTAATAAATAATTAATAATTAATTAGCACATGCTGAATATAGAAGTCTCACTACAAAGAGTTGGAGAAGTACGAGACTCCATGTACTTGGAGAGAATGGAGCAAACAACAGGCACAGAAAGAGTGAAGGCAGTGCTGTGTGTAAATGAACCAGTCCAGCCATTGAGGGCATTTCAATTAAATGCATACCCTCCAACTTTTCCAAAGGAGCTTCAGGGACCATAGCCACGCCCGCCACTAATTAACTAAATGAATAATGATAAGATAGTGAATTTAATGTATTAATCAGTGAATTTTTTCATTATCAAGTGCTTACTCAATGAGGACAGAGATATTGCATGGAAATTTATTCTAGTTCATCTAAGTTTTACGATAGTTGTATACAACTACCTCAAACCTTGGAAGAAATTTACATTTGATGTATCAAAATATATATCCAACATTATTCCCTACACTAAATGACCGTTCATTGTAATAGTAAATTGCTGTTGTTTTTGTTTATGTATTTATTTTATAGTCATTATTATACAAAGTTTGTTGTGCTAGCTAGAAAGTAGTAAATAACCACTACTTTATTACTGCTTTTACCTTTAGAGCTTCTCCCTATACCAGGGAATTGTTGAGGCCAGCTAAAATCAAAGTGGCATTGCCTTAATCTACTCCTGCATTTGTGATACTGACGATCGTTTCCCATTTCGCGCAGAGACACCCTTTACCTTTTGCCGGTTAAAGTAAACTTTCCGGGACAAATAGTAGTCTCTTCCGGGACCGGGGACAAAGTTAACAAATCCGGGACGGTCCCGGACATTTCGGGACGGTTGGAGCCTATGTAAATGTCAGTTACATAATTCCACAATCCATTACAAACACAATATGGGGTTGAGAGTCTATAAGACGTGGTTACTTGTTCTAAACTATCTTGTATAAATTAGACTGCACTTCATGTTTTCAAGCTGCGGAATTAAATGCATAAAAAAAAATGACGAAAATAAGTGCAGATGTGAGAAGAGATGAAGAATGAGTGTATGTGGTGGAAGGTATAGTTCAGCAGAGTGAGCATAGCCATAGCAACCGTGCTAGTGGATTTCTGCCACTGGTCCAGCAGATGATTGGGAAATAGAGCCACCAGTCAATGCCTTGAGTCGCAGTTCAAACACCTGCATCAAACAAGTATTCCATCGGTAATCTAATACACAGGAAACTAACAACACACTACCTGTAAAAAACACTACATGTAAAATAAAATAAAAAAAATCTTTCTAAGCTAATAACTGGAGCAATGACTTCGCAGAGTGTATCCATTTCTCACCTCCTGAATGGCCTCCCTGAAACAGTGGAAGTTGTACTCGATGAGACCTTGCCTTTCAAACACATCGTCTCTTAGGAGGCAAACCAGAGCCAAGAACCTGAACACACACACACATACACAACTCTGTTAAACCTGCTTCAGCATAGTAGACTACACTTCTCACGTCCTCTCATGGCATGACTACTGTGAGGGAGAGGGAATGACAACATACACCTTACAAGGATAAACTAACACTTGACTCTTAGACCATAAAATGTCACTCAACAGCTTTGCCACTAAGACGTTACATTTCTAGCTGACAGATTTCATACTGAAGATTAGAGTTTGTTTAGCAACAACTCAAGTTGCCAGTCATCTGACCTGTTGACTTCTCTGAGGTACAGTATTGTTCCATTGTTGAGTCTGATGATAGAAGAGGATTGCTGGTCATAGGCACAGCCTTCTACATCATCACGCATGCTACACACAAACACATGTACGTACAATCATGTAAGTCATCCTAAGAACTGCTTCAGTTTCTTGCATCCTGATAAACTATTAACCAATTAAAAACCCCAAATGGAATTTCAAATTCAGCAATATGTGCACTATTTTACTATCGACAAAAAAGAGTGAGCTCAATCTGCCGTTTAACTCTTTACCCGACAAAGCTAAGAATAGATACTTTCACATTTAGTCTTGTGCAACCCTATTCCTGAGTAGCCACACCCACTTACCCATATATGCAGGATACATCTATGACCACATCTATCATGTCGCAGCAAAGCTCGTACGACTGCATGTCTACCGGAGAACTACACACACACACACAGCATGACCACACCCACCTTCAAACTAGCATTCTGTAGTCACAGTCACAAGTGTGCTATGATTGCCTCAACTAACATTTTTTCAGATAGGCAAATGCTGACCCCATTGTTCTAAACAACGTTGAACATATGGCCATCAACTCCTTGCCAAGACTGTACACATAGTTTAGCAGGCTCTATACACCTGTGGCTACTACTCTGACCACCCTTTTCCTACCAGGAACTGTACATTCAACCCCTCCCTCATACACACTGTGCATACATACCTGTCAGTAGCAATATAGATCTTGCTGACCACGTCAAACAAAAACGCTTTCTCTATGCCTGAATTCTGACAACAACAAACAAACAAATAGTCATTTAAAATGGGCCCATATCAAATCCACTCCATGCCTCACAGATATGAGGATGTTTAAAAGGTTCTCCAGGGTAGGCAACTGGGGGATCAACTTCTGGACAACTCGACTGAATGCCTGCCAAACACACACACACACACACACACACACACAGAGGTAAAGCAGTTACCAGAAACAACAGAACTGCTCACAAGTATTCACACATTTCAATTCTGCACAAATGTTTTAAATAACTATTGTAGTTTACAAAATTAGCAGATAGACTGGTGGAGAAGAAATGATGATGATGGTTATGATGATGATAATAAAAATAATAATTATAATGAAGTCGAAACGTCGGGTTAAGTTATAATTAAAATATTGGCTGTTAAAAAGAGAAAAAATTTCCTATTAATTATAATGATAAGAAATGTGATTCAGCACAATTCTTTTTGTTAAACTAGCATCAGCCCACACATAGGTTATGAAGTAAGTGTACCCACCCACCCACTACAGCAAACTATATAGGCCGTCACCCTATTAATTCATTCATCACTGGTCCTGGTCTGTACCTCAAAGATGGAGTGGTCATAGATGGAGGTGAGGTAGAAGCTGAGGTGGATGCCCTCCAGGCCTGCATCTGCCAGGTCGTCCGTAGCTCTATGGTGAATGTCACGCTGGGCCTCCGTCTTACGGTCGTCTGAAAGACCGTCAACCTAGCAACACACAGTGGTGTGCAACACAACAACAACATCAACACCTCCAACCTTTCCTGTACATGTGACTTAGTAGCAAGAACTTAGGACTACTATAAAAAACACTAACTCTGATTAAAATTTCCCATAATTTTTTTTTTTGAGAAGTCACAGTTGAATTCACAATCCACACCTACGGTGCCACGCCCCCTTTCCTGTTCACTCTATTGATAGTGCACTGTGCAGGTAGCCTGTAAGTCAATAGACTGACCCCAATATTGGCACCTCACTGAGAGACTATTTATCCAGTTCATGCTGGGAGGAGTGTTCCATCCCATAATCTCACACCTTGTGGATGAACACTTCAAACTTGATGTTCTGGTTCACTTGGTAAGCTCTCGTTACAGTCTGGTGCAGCTTGATCAGAGCCTGGTGGTAATCATCCTACAAAAATAATATAATAATAATAATAAATTAATTGGTAAATCTCACAGCTGTATTGAAACAAATGTCTGAATTAAGGGTGCCCGCACACCGCCTATGCAATTTTTTGTTGATGGTTGCTATGCACGATTACTACTATTGTATACTTACAGGGGCTTCTCCACTACAACACAAGGACAAAGTACCTGCCGAAGGAGCCGCTCACTAATTTTAGAGCGAATCTGGAGGAAATATCGGGGCCTGGTATAAAACTTTGAGGCACTTTTTTGGAGCGGTGCGGTAAGTTGGAGCTCCGCAATTTGGTGCACTACTAGCCGAGCCGATACTCTACTGCAAGACAGCGAGTTCTTATCCATTTCAATATTACTTTATGATATATTCACAATTTTTTCTATTTATAAGATATTGAAAAATTCTCGTTGTAGTGCAGTTCTTTTTTTTTTGGTTTACCCGTGTATAAATATTTTGTGTCGTTCTCATTATTAGATTCCAAGAAAAACTGACCCAAAATTTGGAACTTTAATTCCACTCGCAATTCTTAAGAAATAGCCCCACCCCCATATCTCGTACTGCGAGTACGCGAGCAATTTTTTTTTCAATTTGTTTGTATTGGTTCTAAAAAGAGCCCGCCTATATCAAGAGTAAACAAACATCAATACAACAATAACAAGAGAGTCCGAAGAGAGAGCAGTTTATTGGAGATAGCCAAAGGTGAAGGTATTAGATTTGCGCAGCTTGGGAAGTCTTCGCTCCGCAGAAATTGAGCCTGGTGGATCCATCCACTTGAGTTCAGGTGCGCATAGTCCGGAGAACGGCTACTGGTGGAGAGGCAGCCTGGTGCACCTTGCCGCGTGAGCTCAGACGACGTATGGAGAGTTGCTGTAAACGAATATAAGACAACAAGAAGCTAAACTAAAACACCACAACTTCGCAAAGTATACTTCTGCTACTACTGCGCGATTGTTTCTGCTCGCGTATTATCGAATGGTGGGGTATTGGCGGGGAATAAATTAATGTCCGGATCTACAGGCGATACGCGTTGCTATGTGCGGGCACCCTTAAAGAGACAGTTCAAGACTACCACATCAATAACGTACTTGTGCATCTATGACGAATATGAGAGCCCCACACCCTCCAAATATGTGTTCAGAGTCAAAGGCTGGATCAAAGAAGTCAATCTGACCTGGAAAATCCCAAATCTAGGAGAGAAAATACATGTACGTAATGTTGATGTCAGCAAACTGATTACTAGGTCTCACTACAATCCTCATGTGATCACAATAGTCATGTGCCCACTACAGTCATGTGACCACTACAGTCATGTGACCACTACAGTCATGTGACCACTACAGTCATATGACCATACTGACTTGAAGACTATTCATAAAATATTTCATGCCCACCCAATGTAAGAAAATACACAAAGAAAAAACAAACAAACAAATAAACAAGCTCTTGTTGCCATCAACATAGAGATGACAATATTGCATGGGACCCGATCACAGATTGGGTGGAGCATCGATCGTATTTCCTCGAATAGATTATGTATGTCCTATTATTTTCAAACCCTCTCACCATGTGGGGTATAATTAAAAGCATGCTCTCTTCCTTTTATCAGTTTTCAAGATACACTGGGCCAGTCCAACCTAATGCATGAACAGTTACATTCTCTGCCCCCACCCAAATTAAACAAGAGTAATAAAAATACACCATCAATAAACAAATCAAATAAATAAATACTAAATAACTATAGACACACAAGTAAACTGCACACGTGCAAATAACTATAGACACACAAGTAAACTGCACACGTGCAAATAACTATAGACACACAAGTAAACTGCACACGTGCAAATAACTATAGACACACAAGTAAACTGCCACTTGCAATAACTATAGACAACACATTAAACTCACCAGTGCAAATAACCTATAGACAACGCAAAAGCGAAGAGACAAAGAAGACCCACTTAACAAAACTGACCACAACACTCCGACCCCAACCCCCCCCACCCCCAAACCACCACCGCCCGCCCGCTCCCACACACCACAGCCCCCCGTCAGCCCCCCCCGCCCACGCCCACCCCCGCGCCCCCCTCCCCCGCCCCCTCCACACTTCCCCCTCCCCCTCCCCCCTCCTTCCCCCCTGCCCCCCTACCCCATCCCCCCCCATCCCCATCCCCCCCCCTCCCCCACACCCGGCACGCCACCCGCTGAAAAACTGACTGAACTGAACTGACTCTTTAACTGGAACTCCTTGAAACTTCTGACTAAAAACTGTAACTGACTAACTTCAAAAAAACTACGTTCAATAACTATAGACACACAAGTAAACTGCACACGTGCACGCACACACAATCATGCACGCACACACAATCGTGCACGCACACACAATCGTGCACGCACACACAATCATGCACGCAGGTGAGAGCTACTAAACCTGCGAAGTGACAATTTCTTTCACTTACTGACCTGAAATTGGACGAAGGAGCTGTTGTTGATGTCATCCTTGACTACCTTACTAGTAGACTCGAGAAACAGAGTTTCATTTGGAGACAACTTATGGAAGACGACCTTCTGGATGGAGGACTTACCACCCCTGGAACACACACACACACACACACACACACACACACACGCACACAGTGACACACACACCATATCTGTACACACATTAACCATGACCATGTCCCTGACACCAGCTACACCCACTGTAAGGACACCAGTGTAAACACATATACACATATGCACAAACACACATACACAAACACACATACACATGTGTGCATAAACACACACGTGATCAGGGGACTTCACCTATTATCTAGACTAGCAGCTTCAAAGAACCTACCAGTACTCTTTGGTCTATGAAAAAATAACTTAAATGCAATTATTGCCCCCCCCCCCCCTTCCGAGGATAAAAAAGTACAATAAATACTCCCTCCTTTGCCATCAACATTCTCCCTACCTAATAAATCTAATCAACCTGGCCACACCCACTAATATAGACCAACCTGGCCACACCCACTCACATAGACCTACCTGGCCATACCCACTCATATAGACCAACATGGCCACACCCACTCATATAGACCAACATGGCCACACCCACTCATATAGACCTACCTGCGCAGCCCCATGAGGAGTATCCGAGGTTTATTCTCAGAGCTGATACTCCCTACGCCCGCATCATCCTCACCTGGACCATACCTGTCACACACACACACACACACACACACACACACACACACACACACACACACACACAGACACATTGTTACCAGACAGAGTAGGTATAGAGATAATACCACAGACTGCATGCCAGCTGTAGACGTAACACTAGAGATTACGTAATAGTTACCAGACAGAGTAGGTATAGAGATAATACCACAGACTGCATGCCAGCTGTAGACGTAACACTAGAGATTACGTAATAGTTAAACCATGGGTTTGAGGAATTATCACTGATAGCAGCCTGATCCTAAGTCGAAACCTGAGCAAAGGGTGGTTATCCAGCGATAATTCTGAGAGTTGCCATGGTTTAACTATTTATACTATATTTACCATTTTGAACATAGTAACAGACCAAATAAAATGAGAGGATATTGTTGTTTTGAGTGGAAACATGTCCAGTTAATGCGAGGGTCATTCCAAAACACTGACAAGATAGAACCCTAAACTGTACATAATGTATACATACTAATTTGGTATTGTTCTCATCCAGTTAGCTCAGCCAGTGTGCTGGCGTACTAGTTTTTTTGTTTTTTTTAACTGCAAAGTTTAAAAATTTTCAAAGGCCTGTACTACCTGCTTTATTGGTGTGAAACACGTGAACCTTTATGGGATGAGGTCATCCTGTCATTATGCCTGACTACAAACAGCCTTCACAGCAGGCCTGACGTTCTCGTCTAAAGAAAGCCAGGGACACAATCTTGACGCGATGTTACAACAGTTCATGCTTCCTGGAAATCAGAGCATCATCTTCTGATTTACTGTAATATCTAAATGCATTCGTGTCAGGCATTCAGTATTCATCTGTAGCTGGCACTCTATTACTAATGCATGTTATTTAATGATTTTTGGGGGAGTAAATGTTCATTAACACCCCCCCCCCCCCAACTGTAGGAGGTGCAATTAGTGATATCTTCCACAAGTCTAATACAGTTGTCTTACAAGCGGTTAGGTAAATTACCACTTTCAGTTTGAACTTATATACAAGCAAAGGCAAGTCCCTAGTGGTAAAGACGTATAAGGTGTATCTAAAGTAAGTTATTTAAGTTAGTCAATGGAACAGATCCAAGTTAATGATGTCAAATGAGATAGTGACCTTTTTCCCACGAGAATCGTATGGTTCTTACACTTCAGCTCTGTAGAATGGTTCAGTTTAGCAGGAGAACCATTCTAGTAATGCAACCTGGGCGTGCAAGAGAGCTCACTGTATTTGTGATGCTCTATAGTTGAACACACTGTGTGTTCTACCACACCAGCTAAATCCAACTTGACCGACAAGAATAATTTAAGATACACCACCTAAATACTCCAGGTTCATACCCTCCCTATACATACATACTACTATACCACTATACATACTACTCTAACTTGCAAGGAAATACTTACTCGTAAGCATCGGGAAAAGAGGCGACATTGTAGCTAGCTTGGTCGCTCCCATTATAAGACGACTACAGGACAAAGGCAAAGGAAATAGACCAATACTTTGAATCTTCTAGACTAATCGTTGAACTCACCATAGTGTTGGAAAAACTTGTCAATTCTATGTCCCCTTCCACATGCATACACACACACACAGACTACCTAAAAATGTCGTTTATATTTTCGATTATCATGTGACCAGGTGGGAAGGCGTGAACACATAACAATACCGACTGGCAACCCTTTACCAACTGGCCCGCTCCAGTCGCACATTAATTTCCAAGGCCTTTTCATGACCACATTTAAATGCCTTTTTTATTTTTTAAATACATACTTTTCTTTTCCTACTTACTTAGTGTATCCAGACCGGAAGTGTCTGGGACACTTCAATAGCTACCAAGATGTGGATACTCATAGGCTAAATACCCCCCACCCCACTCTTTACTCCTCAATATATCGAGAGCACTCAACTGCAAGAAGTTTTCTTTAATGTTTCAATATTTTGATTCACATTTGGGAAGACATGAGGTGTGGAACAAAGAGACAAAGTGCAGTCTGTAAGGAACATGAATAAATATGTGACCAGACTCTAGCTAGGATACAACATACATAACCCCTGACAGTTCATGAGGGGGATATACAACACTGAATTAGCCAAAACAAACAGCAACAAAAATCAAAAACTAAAAGCATGAACAAGTAACAATAATAGTGAGACAAAACGAACTTGCCCCTTGCAATATTAATAACAATGCAATTTTAACTAGCCAATATCAAGTTTAAAGGATTCTATTTTTCCTTCTTCATCTTTGAACAGAACGCATTGTTTTAGGAGTGGGCACTCTGAGACCAAAGGCCTCCGCTCTGGTAGGCATTCATGCCCTTGCTGCCGTGCTTCTGAATGCTGCCGTGAGAGGGGATGCCACTTCGAGTGACCACACTCCCTCCTGAGTTGTCATGGGCACTGCCGCCTTGCATCACTTGAGTGGCTGGAGGGATGTGATGTGGCATTGGCATACCTGGCATCTATAATCATAAATCATACAGTCAATAGCTGTCTAATAAACAGTGAGTGTCAGTCGGTAACATCAACGAGTGAGCTTAGCTAGTTACTGTAGAGAATTATGTGGCACAGGTTGTCTTCATGCTTGCCTAGTAACAAATTTGTTTCTCTCTCTCTCTCTCTTGTTGGAACAAGTGCATTCCATTACAATAACAAGTGAACCTATATACGCATGTGTTCCAATAGGTAACCAGTATGTATCCTTCTTATAAAGATACTCCATTCCTTCGCCTCCTTGCTCACCAACAGCATGCTATCAATGATCAACCTACGCAGCAAAGCATTGCATTGCCCCACTCACCCCCATGCCTCCCATGTAGCTGAGATACTGATTGCCCAGGCCATAGCTGTAGTTGTTAGCTGCAGACCCTCCCATGGACTTGGATCCTTCATAAGTGTGCTTGGTGAAAGCAGACGTAGCTCCGCCTCCTATTCCAGATCCACTGTCTCCTCCAGTAGTTGGTAGAATAGCAGACTTGGGAAGAGAAGAACCATACATCTTGCTACCAAACTGGTCGTGGTGGGTGGACGAACCAGATGACCCGCCCCCTGATATTATGTCTTCGTAAGGAGCAGATGATCCAGTGGCTGCCCCGAAGCCACTGCTACCGGCATGATGCTGGTGCTGGTAGGTGCTCAGGTTGGAGGCCGTACCTGTAGGCTTGGGAGCCATCTGCAATTACACACAATCACACAAATATACTTCAATAAGTTACACCACTCTTTTACACTACTATTCCTACTACTCTACTACTATTACTGTTATTATTAACCCATTTACCAGCAGGTTTATGACGACCAATGTGGTGACTTAATAATTATATATATTTTTTACTCTTTTTCTGTAGACAAGAGAAGAATTTTCATAGCAAGTTAACACAAAACTATTTACTAATATCCAAAATAAAACAAAGTACCGTAGTCCATAAAGAGAAAAGCTAAAAAGTCAGACTTACCGTTTACTAATGGTGTGATCTTGAACTCAATTACAGACAGTCGCGATGCTGCCACAGAGTTGTAACAAGAGTATATGGCTTCTCCTAATTACCAAATTCTGAGCTTCATAGCCTCAATACAATAAAAACTTTTTTGGGGGTGGATTGAAGCTCAAATGAAAGCGTTCCGCAGCCACATTAAAAAATAAAATAAAATACTGATGCTTTCATTTCATTTTTTACAGGAAGTACTACATCACAGCAACGTATTAAAAAAAAAAAAGTCATATAATTTTTTTTTAAATAATAGTACGGCGCACAAGTTGCTCTTTCAAAAATGTATGGGAAATATCGCTGTTCAATTGAAATCGCACAGGAAAGTGAAATAGCGCGTAACCAATTGAAATAGCACGAAAACTAAGCAGAAACTAAGTGAAATACCATGGTAGCTTAAGTGAAATAGTACGGGTAAGTGCGCACACGTGCAGCTTTAACCTTAGAAACGTACAATTTGAGTAGTTTCTAGTTGGAAACAATGTCATTCTGTAACACAGAAGCTCTACCCGTACTAGATGGAATGTTTTTTCCTTCAACAGATTAGGAGGAGCCGCACATTGAAAACGAAGTTCCAGAGGAAGCTAATCCTGAAATAAGGAGATAGTGAGTGAACGATACGATACAGTGTATGTAGCTACAATTGCAAATGATTTTTAAAAAGCTGGCCTACTATTAGCGAGTGATAGCACGGGTAACTTGTGCTATTAGGGGTCAATAGCACGAGTAAAGCAATTGAAATAGCACTCAGCTTTGCCTAGTGCTATTTTAATCGCGTTACTCGTACTATTGATCCCTAATAACACGGTTACCTGTGCTATTACTCATACAAATCAGAGAAGTCACAACTATATGATGTGCCGGTGAATAGGGTAATGCACTACTACTATTATACCACTACTACTACTATTACTACTGCAAATACATTTAAAAGTAGAGACTTTCTCTCTCCAAACCACACACACAAATTCTAATAATTCAACACATATCCCATCCCTTACATTGTGAGGGGCGGAGAATCCTCCATGGGGCATGTGATACATGTGAGAGTAAAATGGATACGGATAATTCATGAAATGAGCCGGCAAGTGTTGCCCCTGCTGCAGGCCACTCCCACTTCCTTGTTGCCCACCGCCCTGAGGCTGTTGATGCTGCTGCTGCTGGGAGGTCACAGGTGTGGTCCCATCGCTGGTCCCGCCCCGACTGTACTTGCTGTGGTCGGACATAGCCCCGCCCCCATACGTGGAGGAAGGGGCCAGGCTATGGTCTGAAGACGTGTTGTAGTAAGGCAAAGAGACAGGAAACTGGCGACTAATCTCTTCCGGATAATTATGGGGGTACATTGGCTAATACAAAATAATTAACAATCAAAAACTGTATAGCAATATAAACTTGAGTTGATACTGTAATTGTGTAAACAACTGGCACAAACATGATTGTCGAGTTAACTCTCGCACTTCTAATAAAACACACACTCCATTTAGCCCCACTCCTTTCAAACATACTAAAACACGACAGGCTTGCTATACTTCACATATAGTGCATTAAAAATTAAACAATTAGATTTTGCAAAATAAAAATTTACTTTATCATGAACTAAATTCACACACACACACACTCGTAAATACATACATATATTTAAGAAATGCAAATTATATTTGAGCATGTGTTAATTCTCACCATGACTATGGGAGGAGGATACTGCACTATAGGAGGTGTGTGGTACATCATATTAGCCGTGGCCGCAGCGAGCTGTTTACTGGCTGCTACAACATACACAAAACAAACAAGATACCATTTTACTGTGCAAATTACAATTCAACAATACTATACTTAAGGGTGCTGTGACATAGCAACGCGCGTGCACCAGAAATGCCGAACTCGCAATAATTGAACACCGCTTAAGCGGGTAATTCTAAAGCTTCCCGCTCACAATTGATAAACCTAACCTCGTGGCTCCGCCCCCTGTACAGCTGCTTGCTTTTTGTTTCTCCGTAGCTCTGTAGCTTTGTTGAATCAGTACTTTGTTCTTCTTGTATACCACTAGATATGTGGCTAGCAGTGCCCCCGCAGTGTCTCCAAGTTATGACAGGTGAATAAATAGTTGCACTAATGACTGCATACTTCAATATTTTTTATTCTTGTAGAAAATATCTATGTCAGAAGTACCAACTTCATAGAATACAACAGATAATAACTGATTATGTGATTGAAGCATATGATTATAATGACTATTGTGATATTGAATAATGTATAAATTTAGGAAAAAAAAAAAAGAAAAGAAAATGAAGATATTGAGTATGCAGATATCCAGTGAACTCAGTAGTACATTCTAAATAACTGATGCACTAGTGTAAAGCTAATTCAAACAATGACTGTAGAATCCAGTTGGCAATAAGTTGTTTACCTTTGGATGCCAGACAAGAACACTATTTACAAACACTATAAAGTTGGCTACAAAAATACTAGGACTCTCAAGTAGCGAGGGAGAGGAATGCAGGAGACTGGAAAATCCAGCGAGCAGCCCAGAGACTGTGCCAATTGTTGCAACTTACTTTCCCGTGAAAAGTAAACCAATCAGTTAATGGGTGGGGTTTGTCAGCAATCAGCTTCTCCTAAAGATAGCGAGGTCTTATTTTAGTTCTGAAACCTATTTTGTGAAACTCCTCAGAATCTAGTAATGGGAATGACTCCAAACTTCATATAAAGGTAGACTTTGACCTTGGGAACAAAACCGTCGTTTTAATTTTTTTAAAAGAAAAAATATGCCGGTGTACTGCCAAGAAAAGCAAATGAACACAATCAACTAGACAAAATAAAAAAGATTAGAGAAAAACTAAAGCGAATCTTTTGAAGACAATCAGCTAGTGAGGCAGAGGACGAAGAATCAGTCCGCCAGTAGCGGTACCGTCGTAGGAGTTTTGGATTCTATGCTTGAGGCTTCAGAAGCTTATAGTGGAGAAGAAACACAGTACCAACTTGTTGTTGTTATATATATATATATATATTTAGTCCACTAACAGTGTTCTTCAGGGTCCGCTGCTAGCCATATCCCTACAAACAGTAAGAAAAAAGTTAGTTAGCCCTAGCAACCAAAATCTAATTAACACCAAAAATATGCGTGGGCGTTGTCGCAGCACCCTTAAAGTCAAATGTAATCAAGTGTTTCATCTAGAAAATTGTTTGGGAAAGAAATTCAAACAAGTTCAGTGCCCAATAAATGCCAAAGTCACGAGGGAAAGGGGAAAAAATTAAGCTACTAAAACTAAATCTACCATGATTGAGAAAGTGTATTAAAAAAAAAGAAAAGAAAAAACAAAAAAAACAACAAACAAACCAAAAACAACAACAACAACAAAAAACAAAACCATGACAGAAATGTGAAGGTGACTGTGTGGGAGGGAGAGGGGGGCTTAGTACTGCGTACATCAACTAATTAAAAACCAACAACAACAAATAAGTCCTTATCTCCTAATCCATAGCACACCCTAGGAGGCACATAAACCCATCATAGTCCAATAACACTACAAGATACACTAGTGGTGTGCTTGAGCACAAATGGCGAGCGAGCCTTAAACCACACTATTGTTAAATGATTGATTTTAACAACTAACACTCAAGCTACTAAAATAAAGTCGAGTTTTTTATTTAAGTATATGCGGTAAAGGGGTTTCAATGCCATAGTAACCGCTCCCCGCAACTGTTTGAATTGAAAAAGAAGCAACAAAATCGAGTCACGTTATTTAAATTTTCTTTGTGATATTCTTAATAGTAGTTGTAACGCACATTTTCACACAACTGAACATACCTACGCAAGACTTACCTTCGTGGTTCGTCTAGTGGACAATGAATTTTCAAGTAAATGCTGTTGAGTAGGGCTTATAACTGTGACAAATAGCGTACTAACTTACACCGTCCCATAACCGAAAGAAATGGAGCTTCCCAAGTTTTTGGTTTAAACTGCACCGCCAAAAGAATTCAAAAGCTGTAAAAACAATCAAGGTTCTAAGGTGATGCGCGGGGTATGGTACCCCCCGCTACCAGAGGATTCTGTTTAGTGAAGGTGTGGGACGGGGTCGAAAGCCGAGGCGAAACAAAAATACGGAGGGTCAAAGTACAAAATGACATACATACGTCCAAACATATATATAAATAAACAAACATCCCCGATTTTCGATTGTGTTACCCCTGTAAGTGTCTCGCTCGCTACGCTCGCTCGCCAATAAAACTCATAACACTGACGACCACTTACCTTGTTGCTGCTGATGCACTGATGTGTGCTGTGAGAGAGCACTGTGGGGGCCAATATGCTGCGAACTGCCACTCCCACGCAAATGGGAAGAGCTAGTGCTGGTAGAACCAGATGCCATGCCAACGCTGGTGGGCATGCTCACTGAAGTAGGAGCTGATGTTACAGAGGAAATAAGAAGGTCTGAGGATGATGAAGTGACCAAGTGGCTGTGAGAAGGCTATAAAAGTAGGTAAGGTGTCATCAAAGACAATACAGAAAAATACCATTCATCCCAACATGTTGGGACTGAGACGTGTTTGAAAACCGAACACTATAGAAAATGTAAGGGGCGTGGTCAAACAATTCTTCATGACTGCACATGCTAATGTTAGATTATGGGTGTTGAGTTAACTGAAGTGTTCAGATAACTGACACTCTACTGTGTAAAACAGGTTCAATATCACTAGTGTGCAAAAACACGCAGACTCATTTTAAAAAAGCTAACAATAATAAATAAGATGGTCTGAGGATGACGGTGTGATCAAGTAGAACACTAATAAACCTGCTATATCATAATCTATCTGCCCATTACACTCCCCCACTCTACACTCACACGTGAACTAGGCAGTGAAGATTGCTGATGAGGCATATCCAAAGGCTCGAGCGTCTGCATCTGAATAGACACAGAACCGGCAGAGTTGCGAGCGTCTGCCAAACCTCCCCCAGATGCAGACCGAGCACTGTTGGCCCCTGTAGAGGTAGCAGAGGGACTAGCTGAAGTGTTGATAGACAGGGCCATGTGCTGCTGCTGCTGAGGAGAAGGAGAGGGCAGAGACTGTGAGGATTTGGAGGACTCCATACCCGGCATAGCGGCTGGACGAGAGAGACCTAATGCCAAGGGAAAAGTACACCGATTAAGCAGATTATTGGTAAACATGACGAAAAAGAATTCATAACTCTTACTAATTATGTTTTGACTAGAACATTGGCATTCAGGGTAAAGGAGTTGATGTGATGACCTCGTCCTCAAATAGAAAGTCGTGCGGTAGTTCGCCTGGAATGCTATGCAAGTCTTATTCACTCTTCTAAGTTCTTACTTTGCCCCAGCCCCAACTAAAACCAGCACCTTAAAGTCAACAGTCAGGCTGCGAAAGTGATAGGATTGACCAACAACACTTTATAATTGTTTCTATCATTACACAGACTGCAAAAATAATTAAACAATAGTTAGGAACTGTCTCAGAAGGAACTGAAAGTGTTAGGTTGTAGCGTCCCGAGTGCAGCGAGCGTGCTACACTTAGGGCCTGAGGGACCCTAATTACGGTAGTTCACAACTGCCGCGCAGCGCCTAACACACCCACCCACATAAATACAATTTCCTAGATATATACCATACAATACTTGACCCAAAAACAGATATTTCTCACCTGGTGGAGCATCTAAAGGAGTCTCACTGGCTTCCACTGTCTCCACACGAGACACAATGGAGCCCGGGCCTTGTTCACTGCGATGGGTGGCACTTACAACAGTCCTCTGCTCTGTTGTTGAGTGGGCAGGGTAAGACTGGGCCACACCCACTGGTGAAGATAAACCCATGGGGAGAGGTTGGCTGGGAGGAGAGGTCTGGGCCACTACTGACAAAATACTTGGATCTTCTGCAAGTCTAAAGCAAAAAACAAAAACAAAATAAATAAATAAAATACATCATCAACAAAAACAAAAACAAAACCCCAATAACATTGAATATTGTGATCCTTAAGTCTAATATGCCAAATCAGCAAGAGATCTGATAGTATAAAAATCTAATTACACACACACTAGTGTGTGTGGGAGACGCATGTAGCCACATAAGAAATTAGTTGGCAAATAGTCAACACTTGACATGCATTCTGTGAAACTACCACATGCACACAACTTAACTGCTTCACTGGGGCGTGTGGTTGATGTACAAAACACTGTCAAAAACAATCCTGTTAGCTGTTCTACTAGTATTCAAACAGGTGAACACGCTACACCTGATTATTGTTGTTGCTATACAGGTGAATATGTCACACCTGATTATTGTTGTTGCTATACAGGTGAATATGCCACACCTAATTATTGTTGTTGCTATACTGGAAAATGTGCTATGAAACTTTCTCATTCATAATACAATTCTTATTCACCAAATCTTTTTTATACGTAAGTAAATCTGCCACGCCTCCTAACAACTACAGACCAAATCATTCACTTACACTAACCTTTGAACTTCAGTGTATGTAGCAGGTCTCTCTGCAGACTGGGCAAACTCAGTAGAGACAGGCATAGTTGTGGTGGGTGTGGTTTCAGGCTCCTTCTGAGAATCTAGTCCAATGAAGTCGATACCAAACTGCCCAAACTACACACACACACAAATATAAGAGCTAAAAGATATTGTAATGAAAAAGTGTGCATCACAAATTTAGTCAACCTTTGTGACGGTAAAGTAATGACCACACACCCCCCATATATTGTTCATTGAACAGCCAAACTACTAGAGGTTCGTATGGTAAGTGCCAGCTCAGAGAAATCCACAGCTGGTAGACGGATGCAACAGTAAGAGCAGATACAAATCTCACAGCATTGCACAAATGAGAACTGCCACAGTTCAGCTTCACATTTAATATATATAGGCCCACCAATGTAATATAGTGATTACATCACCCACCTGATATATATATAGGCCCACCAATGTAATATAGTGATTACATCACCCACCTGATAGCTCTTGATGTGTGCTTACAAGTAGCAGCTCATCTAAGCTACTTTATGTTTAAACTGTATTAGGGTTCACAGCACTGGTCCTAAGTTACATCACTATAAAAACCAAACCAATATGGCAAACCTCCAAGTCCAGCATGTCTACTCCTCCAGGCATTTCCACAGGCTTGGTGGGGATCCTCGAGCGGGCCAGTCTCTTAGTCCGTTTTTGAGTGGCAGATTGGACGTTTGCACTACCACCTGACAATGAAGATACCGGCGGCCCTGAGATCTTGCTAGCTGCCTCCTCCGTTCTGAACAGAAGTGGGAAATGAGAATTAAATATCACTATAACATTAAGCCAATTATTTCACACATAGTTACGCTATCCAAACTCTACCTCTGGTCTGAAGCCTCTGCACGCTGTAGAGCTCGTTCAGACCCCTCCCCCACACTCATCAAATTGGGTGTGGTCTCAGCAGGGGTACTTAACGCCGGCAGCTGCGGATGAGCCTGGTAGGAGGAGGCAGGTGGTGGCGACGTGGGGAGAGCATCCGGGAACAGATTCCCCGTGCGACCTTCGTCCTGTCTGGACTCCTCCCAACCATGTGACGGAGGAACCTAACAATAACCAGCATTGCATAGTGACATGTTGTAACTAGCATTGCATAGTGACATGTTATAACTAGTTTTTCCCCCATTCTGGAAATTAGCACAACAAAGCTTAGCTTCCCTCTCACCTACCGGTTATTCCCTAGGGATTTCAAAATGTTTTGCATCAGGTATTACTTACTCAGCTGACAGGTAAACTCCTTCAATAATGAAACGTACACAAACCTCTATACAATGGTTATAATGTTTTCTTCAGCATTATGTCTGAAGCACAACTTTATAAGTGTTTTAGAGTTGCTTAGAGCACTAACAACTGAACAGCAAAACTGCACACGATGAGGCAAGTTGATCTGGCAAACATATTCCTCTCCCTTCCTAACACAAACACACGCACTCCCTCCAGCCCACCCACCTCTTCTGTGCCCTTGTCAGGCAAGGGTGGACTAGTGACTTGTGTCTCCCAAGATTCTGTACCGGTCCAGGACTCTGTGACGACTGGGCCGGTCGAGGATTTGTTCTGCTTGCCACCTAACCGTGAGGTGGTGGAGGAGGAGAAGGTGGGGTCTGCCTCACCGAGAGGTTCTGTAGTTGTGGCTGGCTGAGAGGGAACATTCTCCCATTGATGTTTATCTGGATACACACATACCAGTACCAGATACAGATGTGACACCCAGGATGATAGTGAAACTGTCACATTAATAAATCACATCTGGCACTCTAAAAGTCAACATTTTGTTAAACTTCCTACAACGACTACAGAAATATAGGTAAATGGTTGCCAGCACAACCTATTATAACGCTCTCCTGGGCAGAGCATTGAAAGTAATTTCCAAGTGTATTATTGTATCAACCACTCATTTGACACGTCTCTTTCAGTCTCATCTTTGCCACTCTAGAGGACTTGCATGATGACAGCACATACATCGGGCCACGCCTACTCATGGTATCACTGACCTACCTGTACCACAGAAAATGCATTCGTTTATCCTACCTCTGGCTCTATTTCTTGGGAGAGGCCTCATAGCTTGCAGCGGAACTACCAAATGACAGAAATAGATAGATTATGAAATTTCCAACACACTCATACAAACATTTGGATGGTTGGGTGGTGCAGTTGTGGAAAAAGAGATTTTTGTGCTATATTATATAGTTCTTGTCAGAATTCATTGACAGGTATTGTTGTTGCTGTTTCCCCCCCCTCAGAACTGAATTATTGCTACTGGTGGAGGGAGAGAGAGTGAACTAGCTGTTGCCTGGAAGTGACCTGGTGGTTGTTACTGCTAGCTTATGAAGTTGCTGGTTTTTCTGGGAACTAATCTGTTCTAGCAGCACCTTGTATTGTTAATAAAGTCAGTAAAAGTTTGAGGGGTAGCGACACTTGTTGTGTTCCAGGACGTTAGAATAATAGCTACCAAAATATATACATAAGAAATTGCCTTCTAAAGTCACCCAAAGACAAAGTATTAAAGGTAATTTGGACAAACGATGTTAAAATAATGGAAGTCATTCCTTTTGATAGCCTTTGTGATGTTTGTTCAAAACATTTCAATGGTGGAATTTAAGTGTGATATGTCTGCTGCTATTCCATTTAATTTTTATTGCTTCCACATCCAAACACTCGGAAGAGACCTGAGCCCAGAAACGGTAATCCTCCATGAAAACAACTGAGGTCAGTACAGATACAACTGAGAGCATTGCTCTTAGTTCAGAGTTGGCATTGGTTCTGAGAAGAACCACAACAACACCACCTGTCTATGGATTATGAGAACTATCTAGCAAGCAATTTCGCTTCCCATTTTTCCACAACTGCACCACCCAACCATCCAAATATTTGTATGAGCGTGTTGGAAACTTCATAATCTATCTATTTCTGCAATTTGGTAGTTCCGCTGCAAGCTATGAGTCCTCTACAGCAAGAAATAGAGCCAGTGGTAGGATAAACCATTGACCTGCATGTTCCACTCCTCCTGTTTCTACCTCTCCCTTCATCACAGCTGTTGTGTTGGTCTTCAATTGCTCTGGACCACAAGTCTGGCTTGATGGGCATCAATTTTGAATGTACGTAACGCCTGTCACGAATTTGTGACTACCGTCTGCCAAGGGTTAATACATACTCAAATACTATTCAATAAATCAGTCCAAACCTTCAGAGTTGACAAGCACTATAAACATACGTAGCTTAGTTCAATGACATGAACATTTTAGAAAAAAAAAAGAGCGAATTATCTCAGTTGAGATACAACCATTAAGCCAGCTTACATAGACTTGCCATGTTATCAATTCCACAATCTAACCTGTCCTGTCTCGTCTTTGACGTCCTTTTCTGCTATTAAAACCACTCCCTCTGTCTCCACGATCCCTTCGCTCATCCAGACCTCTCCGATCATCATTATTGCGGCGATCTTCTCCACGATCACGTCTCTCTCTCCTTCCCTCTTGTCGGTCACCTCTGTCTCCACGGTTACCTCTATCATTGCGATCTCCTCTGTCATCTCTGTTGCCACGGTTACCTCTGTCACCCCTGTTGCCGCGGTCACCTCTATCACCAAAATCCCCTCTGTCTGCAGGATGGCTTCGATCCCATTTGTCTATGTGATCTGATCTGTCACTTCGTTCTGCTCTGTCGCCACGGTTACGATCCCACCTGTCACCGCGATCATGATCTGATCTGTCAGCACGGCTACGGTCCCATCTGTCTGCACGATCTGTTCTGTCACCTTGATCACGATCCGATCTGTCCCCACGCTCTGACCTGTCAGCACGCTCTGGTCTGTCCCCACGCTCTGGTCTGTCAGCACGGTCTCCGCCAGTAAAACTGCCTTTTTCTTTTCTTCTGTCTCGGTCCAAACTGCAATAACATTCAAGTAATGGTACATGAGACCTCTGATGATGAAACAAGTTTAACTCGTCTTTCTGTTTCATAATGTTCCCCAAACCAACAAACAATGTTACATCCTCCCTTAAGCTAATTGAATCAGCACACATTGAAACCAAGATATTCAAAAAACAAAAACAACAACAAAACCCCCAGAAGTTCTAGGAAACCTGGTGGTATCCCTAACCTGATACTAAAACTGGGTCAGCAGTTTTCCCACACATTGAATTAGTCCTAAGACTACACAACATTGCTCAGCACACATGTACATGTACATGTGGTAACTTCTGTCAGTCAGACGACAGCAGATATCATAAATTACAACAGGATTTCATACAGGTGTAGGGACGCCAGCCACAGTTAATATAGTACAACAGCTAAAGTTGAATTCTATGGAGTAAGATTATAAAATCATGCACGTGACCAAGGCATACAGAATATGCACATATTATAGGGCTGCAATTTAATAGCTATAAAAAGTGTGCAGTTGAAAGACCGACTCCCACTAGTGTGGAGGGAGGTGTACACTATGGTGATAGCTAGCTCATACAGCAACAATTAGACAATGCACTGAACTTGAAGAGACGGTGCTACATTCAAACTGCAGTACATGCTATAGGAACATGAGGAAGGTTTATGACTAAAGACATTAGAAGTAGCGATAAGAAAATCCTCCGGGATGCTCACATATTTAGCGATGAGATTAGAAGAGTTATGGCCTATTCTAATACCTTAAACACAACAAACTTAACAAAAGACACTTCACACTCTGTAATAGCAATCAGTGAGTATGAATCTTAATGAACTACACTAACACACCCTTTTGGTTTGTCCTGCTGCCGTCGTCCACTCTGACTTCTCCCTCGACCGTCTTGACCCTTCCCACCTTGTACGCTTGTGACACGCCCATTCTTGGGCGGCGCCCTGCTACTTCCTTCTGTTACTGTGACTCCTCCACCGTAGGATTCTCTTGTATTGGCTGCAGCTGTGAGAGAAATGCAGAGAACATGACACATGTATGACGTAGCTACGTACAGTGAAACTGAAATAATAAAACTACTCTGGTAAAACCCTCAGCACTTGGTACTCCAGCACACAAAACCAAACAAAATCACATAAAAATTCCTGCAATAGCTTCTTTATTTGAAGCGTGTAGACAAGTAGATGGACGAGTTAAGGCCGGGATTCAAAATGAAGTAGTATACACTCACACAGACATAAAAACAAACAAACAAAAACGACAAAAGCCATTAGTCCAGTGTACTTAACAAGAACTGCCATCACAAGTAGCTGGGACTTCCCCTGAGCTCGCTATGTACCTCAACGAGGTACTTATTATACCATACAATACTCTATTAGAAAGTTACTTAATGTACTATTCTATACACCATAAAGCCAATCAGATGAAAATGGTCAATAAATAACAAATTCATCAACTAAAGTCCATGACTTCTCATTTCCACCTTCTCTATGAAAGGATTACCCAATTCAAGTTTGATTATAGCTTAGTTGCACTTATTATTTAAAACTTTCATTATTTGAATAATAAAACTATTCAGTGAATGGAGAGGATACAAGTGCTAACACAAAAAGAATGATCTTTGATCCAGCTAAATGAGGTAAAATAAGCAATAGAGGATCGACTGCCCATTCAACTACTGATACGAATAGTTAAACAAGATTATGAATTGACCATGAGCTATATAAAATTAGTGTGCCACAATAAGCAGTTATAAATAAATCTGTTACCTCCATAATTTAGACTATGCCAAGCTGTCATGTGCACATTAACTCAACACCACCACTATTGCTTAACAAGTCATTCCCGTGCCCTTGACCAACTCATCCCTCAACTCCATCCTAACCTGCTTTGCTCGTGCTGCCCTTGGACCCTGGCCCTCTTGATTTAGATGTCTTCGAGTCTCCAGGAGCTACAATATGATCTGAATCACCCACAGCCCTAAAGCCATCACGCTTCTTCCTATGCCGTCCTGTTGTAGTCCATTCTCCCTAAACACCAACAACAACCATAAACAAAACACTTCACACAATAGAAATTTAAGATCAGGTATTACATTTTGAAGTAGTAGATGCAATAAAAACTGGTATTGCACTCTACACTGTAGGTAAAGTGAGCTGGCAAAGCCTAGCTGATTTACTTTAATTTGAAATAAAGGATCTGGTAAGACATATGGGTTATCAGCATTGTTAGACAAAATATACCAGTTTCAAGCACATTGGTGTCACTAGTAGACCAATATCTTCAACATCCTGTACTGAAACCTTACTAGTATAGGATACTTAAATAAATTCATAAAGGAAACACACAAGTTGAGTGACAAAGTATAGTCTGATAAGCATATATACTTTGAAATCCTAGTTTGTGCCTCAGAAAAGAACATGGAAAGGGTTGCATTATAGTTACCATCATACTTTGCGGCACATCAACCCATACACTTACTCACATCCGAAAATTTATGAACTCTATAAATGTGATTGCTTCACTTGCCAATTATAAACAGCTTGTTTAATGTCTCTCTCTCTCTCTCACACACACACACAAACACATTCCAAAGCACCCACCGCACTGCCTCCATTTTCAGTGTCCAAAAGAACAGTGATGGCCTTCTCTACGTCAAAGTTGTTGTCGTGCAGTGCTACGCTGGCCTCCTCGTTGCTCCTGGAGGAAGCTACGAGTAGCACTTCCGTGATGAGGCGGTCCAACTCTGACACAGATACCTGGCGTGTGCTGTCGTCAAGAATACGGGCCATTTGCAAGGCCTCCTGAGGGGGCTAATAAGAAACAATAACAACAAAACAATTCATAAACACTAAAAACTAGTTTATAACCGAAGACTTAGATGGGGACACAACTTCAAGATTCTTACAGTTTCTATGTACCAAGACACTGTGTGTCTATATACCTTGGTACTATTGTTCAATATTCATGCAGAATACACAGCTATGTGTGTGTCGTTCCCCCCCTTAAACTAACTGGAGTTAGCTGGCTGCTGAGAAGGGGACATATTAGCACTGAGAGTATTACCACAATGCTGTATGGCCAAGCAGTAAGCCCAAGGCACAATCATTACAATTTTTTTTTTAATTGAATACAAGTACATATACATATTAAATGACAGCCAATTCATTATCACTACACACCATTAGTTCCTGTAGTTCAATAAAAATCCGAAGGAGAGACTAGATTGCTTGACTAAGTCAGTCACACCTAGTATTGTATTTACTGGTACAAGCTATCACTGATATACGAAAATGAAATCTCAAACCTCACCATCAGACTCAACACGAGAGAAGACTACTTCTTACACTGTCCTTACACTGTTTAGCTAGTCTCACACCAACACAACAGCTACAGGTGTAGTCTCACACCAACACAACAGCTACAGGTGTAGTCTCACACCAACACAACAGCTACAGGTGTAGTCTCACACCAACACAGCAGCTACAGGTGTAGTCTCACACCAACACAACAGC
>WLWD01002011.1_pt1 | contig 102408 bp, 52 predicted proteins | sample 6712731 | NCBI WGS metagenome assembly WLWD01 (sample SAMN12718690, study PRJNA576275) | sponge metagenome | isolation source: marine sponge | host: Mycale hentscheli | place: New Zealand: South Island, Marlborough, Capsize Point | collected 2014-11-01 | reverse complement strand
AGTATGAGCATGTCACTACGCACAGGAAAATCAAACGCAATGCAGGACCGTTCAAAAAAAAATTTTTTTGCACTTACATCATTGTCAGTACCCAGATATTAAGCTTTCAAGTTTATAGCCATACCTTCAACCACTGCCAACATACACAACCTAACCATTTCAAGTTTTCAGTATCTTTTAATGCCAAAGAAGTATGTTGGTCTTTTCTACGACGTTTAGCTTGCTGCGTTGTGCCCAATTTGCCTATGCACAGTCACAAATGTATAGTGTAGATGTGCTGGCATTTTATTAACCCTCAGCGCGCATGCGCGAGAGGGTTGTAGTAGTCGTCCTAGAAGGTAATTGTTCTTGGCACCAGAGTGCAGATATGCCTACCATCCTGAGCACAGCACGAATATGTGCACTGGTGTATTTCAACCAGCACACCATGGAATTGGTCACGTATAAAAAAAACCCTCTTCCTCACGGCGCAGGTATTCTAAACCTTTATGCCTGACAAATATCACACCTTTTCTTTCGTCACTTACGAAATTCTGGAATACAACCAGGAAGTAATCAGGAAACCAACGATGTGGTGAGATGAGGGAGGGGATGGGGGCAGCAGCCTGATTTGTGTGGAGGTGAAAGTAATACTGGTTGCAATACAGTAGGGGTTATGAATCTGAGAATTTATGAAAGAAATATAATATATAAATTGTTGCAATAGCAGTTGAATGTAAAACCTATGCTAGAATTGTCTTTTACATAGGAGAATGGCAATATTCACAAGTAAAAGCTATTTTTACCAAATAATTATATATATATATATATATATATATATTTTTTTTTTTTTTGTTGCATATTTGCATGTGGTGTATCTCTGAATTGTAAAACAATGATTTTCAATATATTGTACTATTTGATTTTTATTTTCTTGGATGGGTGCAAGGGTTAGAGTATACGCATGCATTAGCACATTGTTTTTCTTCTTCTATTGACTCAGTTGATCGTTCAGCTACATTCTTCAAGTAGCGTGAAAGAAGCACAGCCCAACATGGCAGCTTAACTGAACCAGTTGTCTCCTACATTCTTAGCATAAATGAGTGTATTACATGTACTTTGTTACATGGTTAACTCTCAGCTAGCATGTCCGGAATGGTTGTTGTACTTGCCATGTCTGTCTTTTTTATGTTTCGCAGTGTTGTAAAAGCATTGAAAGTGTTTTAAACTGGTTTACAATTAACCCTTTCACAGCTGAATTGTCAGCGAAATTAAAAAAAAATTTTTTTCCAAAATTGTCTTTAAAATGTTTTTAAAAAAGAAAGGATATGCAAATCGAACAACTTGTCATATCTGATACTAAACTGTTTGTAGCCAATTCTAAGTCAGTATAACTACTTCATCCTCATGCAAATCTTCACAACTGCTTTCTTCTAAAGCTGTAGTCAAACACCTGGATTCCTTCATTGTTGTTGAATGACTTCTGTAGACATAAATATTTTCTGTACCTTTTTGTTTACTATATTCACCATCTAAAAAGCTGAGGTTGCTGTTAGTCCAGGTCTACTACCTCTACAATTGACCGCCCGGTCGCCATTTTGAAATAAGCCAAAACTCGGACTTCGAAAGCTGCCCCAATGTTTGCTCTGTAGCCTTAGAGACACTGCCACAGAGAGTTTGAAAATCACTTACTAACTATATTGCTAACTTCTTGAGGCTATAGTATTCGAGTGAGGCATTGCAGATGAGAATAAACAATGATTTTGCCGAGGCGTTACTTCAAATTGCCGTGCGGCAGTGAAAGGGTTAAATTACATTTAGCAGTCCAGAATGATTTGCCTTGACTTTTTAGAATTAGTTATGCAGCTCTGGGCCACACCCATTGTAAGTCAAGTCAGGGGTTCATTTAGGAATTAATCTAGGGGGGGGGGGGGGGGAGACTGACCTTTCGCTATTTTAGGGGGTCACTACTTTCATACATAATTAAGATGGTAGAGGACTTCTGATTTAATCATTTGCAATCACCTTCATCGTTCACATTTTAACTTCACTTTTTTTTTGCTTATGAAAGTTTAAAAATATTTCAGGGGGGCAAAATGACTTCAAAGGGGCAAAATGACTTCAAATGGGGGAGGAGAAATGACTTCAAGGGGGACGAGTGCCCTCCCCCCCTAAATGAACCCCTGCAGTGATGATCTCTTTGCCATCTCTTCTTGCTGGCACTGTAATACAAAGTTCATAATTCGGAGGAGTGGAGTGACAACTGTGTCAAATTTTAGCTGCATACAATAACTTGAAGCTGATAATAGCAGTTGTTCTCAGTTTGACAGCCAATATAATATGTTTAATTAAAAATTAATGCAACGTTTCGATTTCTTGCTAAAGTCCTCCTCAGGGGTCAATGAGGAGGACTTTGGCAAGAAGTTGAAACGTTGGGTTAAGTTTTAATTAAACCTGTATTTGCTATTGAAACAGAAAAGCATTAGAAACTATTCATATTTACTCTTACGCCTCACTAGTATGATCACTTGTAAAGCTGTAAAGCGCTAAGAATTCACACTGGAGGTGGTTTAGTATTTAGTAAGGGTTTTTGCATTTTCTAATTTACACCACTTGATTAATGTGTTAGCTTGAATAAGTAAATAAAGATTTATGGAGTTAACATAATCTTAAACTATTGTGTAGTTATTAACTTAATCTTAAACTACTGTGTAATTGTTACAGAGACAGAACCCTGGACAAAAATGTACACATGCTTTATTATGTGTAGTGGATTAATATTTTAGAAAAACCTGTTCTACAATGTCTGCACTCAAGTGAGGATTTTGAAACTCTTCCAGTATTCAATGAAAGACTCTGAAATACATAATTATCTCATATTTGAGAAGCATCGTCAGTGTAGCACTGTAAACTAATCCGTGGACAGATTTTATAATTGAAGCATGACCTGTTCGTAGGCCTCAGATGAAGCAGGCTGTATATTTTAATTGGATTAAGCCATATTTTGTTTGTACGTAGGCCTCAGATGAAGCAGGCTATATATTTTAATTGGATTAAGCCATATTTTGTTTGTACGTAGGCCTCAGATGAAGCAGGCTGTATATTTTAATTGGCATTTTGTTTCTACGGAGTGTAAAGATTCTATCTTGTTTAGAGTAGCCGATACGTATATTGGAAGAAGTCTTATTTTCAATCTTATTGTAGGATTCCAAAAAGATATTGAAACCACAAGAAATTGTCATCTCTCGCTGACTTAGCCAAACAGTCTTCTTAGCTATAATAAACATTGCAAAGTGCAATGCAAACAGTGAACATTGTCATTAGTGATCTCGTTAGCTGCCCTACACGGCAACCATGGGTGGGGCACTTGGGGAGGGGAGAAGGCGGTAAATGGGTGAGCGTGCTCGGGAGGGAACCTTCAGGTAAATTGAAGATTATTGAATTCCTCCAATATTTTGTTGAAAAAAACATCCGGTCCAGGGTACAGCTTAGCAAAAGTAATGATGATGATGATGATGATGATAAATAGATTTAATGAAGTGTGCTTAGCTTACAGTTGAGCTCTGAAGGAGAAGATGTTGTGCCTGGTATTCATATATACCAAATAGTTTGACGTGTTTTTTTTTTTTTTTTTTTTTTTTGTCACTATTATTTATTTTTATCAAACCAAAACTTGAAGTAGTGTATAGGCAGAAGCAGAAACCAGTTGAGTTGTTGTTGTTTATATATATATATATAGGTGACTGAGGCTCTTCAATTTGGGGTGGGGTCTAGAGAAAGTCAGCGCCTATGTTAAACTGGCAGCAAGAAGCCATAATAGTACACTAAGCTGGAGAAATGGAGGCTGGAATTTGTTTTGATCAGATTAAAGTGAAAGATAATGCATTAAGTGATTTTTTATCCCTTAATTAAGTGGCTTATGTTGTTAAAGTGCCAGTAAAAGTTAATTGAAATAATGAAACTGTGCTAAGTTCATAAAAGCTTTTGAACTTGGCCAAGATTGATTAATAAATACATCTGTTCTTGCCTCTTTAATCAACAAAACCACAAAAAATTGAGGAGCCGATCATTCCTGTAGCTTCACAAACAGTCATTTGGTGATAGCCACTAGCCACAAGAGTTTACATATCTCCTTGCAAAACAATTCACCACCAGCTTGACCCAGACCAGGCTTTTCTCAGGCATTCTTGTATAGACTTCATTGTGTGGCTGTAGGAGAATCATATCGAGCCACTGGTTCAATGCCACTCTTTTTTAGCTCCGCAGCAAACCAAAATAAACGAAATCTTTTCACTGGTCCATGCTGGTAATAGTCAACATGGTTTATTTAGCTCTGGTAGCTGCAATGTGATATACCATGTTCATCAGTAGATAAATCAACAGTCTTGCCACTGTAAACCCGGCTTGTACTGAGCTCCAGTTGTACTGTTATTGTTCTCAGAGCAAATTTGTCCTTTACAGCTGCATCTTTTAATCTTCTTTACAGTGTTTTACCTCAATATTCATTATGGACTGAAGCTTTTATTTTTATTTTCTTTATTTGTATTATAATAGTTTTAATTTTTTAGAACGGGAAAATTTCACTTATAAAATGGTTTTATTCAGTGTCCTTCTCTTTATTATGGCTTCTTTTAATTAATTAATTTATTAATTTTATTAAAGGGAAGGGATCACAGCTGCTGTTGCTCTTGTGCATATGGTTTGTTTATATTTTAATGTTTTTATCAAAACAGACAGAGCTCTCAAGTGGTAGCTTTTTTTACTAATGTGCGTTAACATCGCAATGAAGAAAGGATTAGAATAAACGAGAAAATAATTCAATTTTGTCATTTACTTAGCTGCTGATGACATAGCTATATTAAATTGATTGAGACTGAAGGAAACTAGTTAGCTCCAATGCTTTCTTTTGAACAGTCTGCCGCTCACTGGTCTGCAAATTGTCATAATTAATGTTTTCGATTGTCTATAGTGCTTATCCATGGCAACAAGAGATTTTAAGCTACTCTCACTTTCACATGTGGCTACAAATTGCCCATAATTGGCTAATTGGGTTAATCCATTCACCGCCAAGTGCCAATAGTAGTTCTCACTGGACCATTGTGTGACCTGACTGGCCACCAAGTACAGCATTAGTACTGTGCCCTTGGGCCGGAGGTGGAGCTTTGGTATGTTCTTACTGTTCACCTCAGCCTACTGAAGCTGTATTAGTATTTAGGAAATTTTTAAACAATATTAATTAGTTATTTTTAGAACATTGAGGGTTATTTTTTTCTTTTAGGCAGTTTGTAATATAATTTACTGTTCAGTTGTTTAGTAATTATTTTATTATTATCTGCTTTATTAGATGTTTTATAGTTTAGATGCTGTTCTATGAAAGGTCCTTGTACACTATTGTTTAATACATGCAGTCAGAGAGTGAGTGGTAAAAGTTATAGAAATTGGTGATTGTTGAGGAAGTTTGTATAGTTACACGAAGTTGGGAGCTGCCCAAGTGCTAGAATTTTTTTTTTAACAGTGGGTAGGACCATCCCACACAGAATCTGCTGTTTCTTTTTGTCACTTGAAATACACATATACCTTTGCACACACCACACCCACCCGTGCATGCATCACATGATTCAGCAGAAGTCAGCCCACTCTTGTCTTGTGAACTATTCACGTTTGCTCTTAAACATTTTTGTTGCTGTTTGTGTGTATAAAGGCCTGTCATTAGCAATGTGGGTGAGGTTCTCGTGTCTCCCACTTATCCACAAGGTCACTGTCATCGCAGTCCCTCCACCATGGTGGTCCCCCACATGCCTTGCGAGGTCCCCACTTGCTTGAAAAATGTTGTTTTTAATAGAGACGTTGGTTTTCTTTGGTGTCAGTTATCGGTGATAACTGCGAGAATAGTTTGTTTGTTTGCTTGTTTTAACGGCAGTGTCTATTTTTCTTTCCCAAGAAAAATCACATGAGAAAGCAGGTGTAATAGATATTATCTTCTATCGTCAGTGGGAGGAAATATCTCCTCCATATTATTGCATGGATTTTTTTTTTTTTTTTGATTTTTTTTTTTTTTGATTTTTTTTAAATCTTCCCCCCCCCCCCCCCCCCCCCCCCCCCCCCCCCCCCCCCTCTCTCCAAAGCATGGAGCTCATTATCACCCTCCATTTAAATTTAATGTTTTCTTTTTGGGCTCAGTATACAGTATCTCTATGAACAATCTTAATCCAAGGAGAAAAGCAAACCGAGTTGGTTTTCTGTGCGAAACCAAGCTCTCACTGACATCTTTTACGTGGGAGAAAGGGTGGGGTGGGAGGTTACGTGGTGGAGGAGGAGCTGGGATTGACTTAACCAAAGCTGGAAAAAGGGACACTAATCAAAAAATGCCATGTGGATAATAATATTAAGGGGGGGTTCAAATCCACTTTTTTGTTTTTTCTCTTGAGGGGTTTCTCTTCGGTGGCTGTCTTGATAAACAGATCCAAGTTTCCTTGGCTACGCCTGCATGGGTATATATGAGTGGATCATTTCTTTTGTGTTTGCTTTTCTCTGGCAGCGGTGTTTGCTTAGGATCCTTGCATGCATGCTTTATCTTCTCAGTTTTGTACTTCTTGCGGCTTTGCGGTTCTGAAGGGACGTTGTTGTTAAGGCAGTGTGACTGTCTTTATTTCCTTCTGGTGGCATTGCTGCTGCTATACGGTGAAGTTCCTGTGGATGGCTTGGTCACTCAGCCGAGCAGCCGATAAAGGATTTTTGTCTTGATGCATGTGAAAGGTCTTATAGCATCTTTTTGTAGCCATGCCACTTTTTTTTTTTTTTTTTTTTTTTTTTTTGTGCTTCAACTGCCATTACAAGTATGGCTTATATTCCTCATTGTGAATTATTATTTTATGTATTATTTATTTGGTTATTAAAATGTAAGAAGACATTTTCTGTGAGTAGAAAAATATATGCTGCTTTTTGCCTAAAACTTTCAATACGCTCTCGGCAGGTAGCTTTTTTTTTTTTTTTTTTAACCTCAAACATTCTGTGATGTACTGTATACTCAGCATTTTTGTATGGGTTTTATGTATTTGAGTAAGTATATTTTGTTAGCATGTAATGTTTTACAAGTAGTAAGTACATGTAACTATGGAATGTGGCGTGGGAGTTTTTTTGTTACCTTATTGTTTGTTTAACTTGTTTGTTACAATTGTCATGGTGTCTTGCTTCATGTCTGCAAGAAGTTTTAAAAAAGAGCACACTTGAGCATCGATTGGTTTTTATTTTTTGGCTGAATAAGTATTAATTACAGTAATATTACTCTGTTTGCACGGCTCATAATACAGACTGGACCCAACAATTAGATTTTGGCGAGAAGTGGAAATGTTGGTTATATTGCAGTATTTGCTTTATAAACAAATGAATATTGCTGAGCACATCTTATTGTAGAGATGTATTTTTAGAAATTGGATATTCAGTGCAGCAGTAACCTAAAAATAGATAAGAATTATACAACACAAGTTGTGAGAGAGAGAATCAATTGCTCATTTTTCTCAAATAAATGACCTTGGAGAGAATTTTTTGTATCATTTCATTTAATAATTATCAGAGTAAAGTGGGATGTATGGTACAATATGAAAGGATATCTCTTTCCTGGTATGCTGTAAAACGATCGTGTTGAGTGATGTTCCATATTTATTTAGTGGAGGAGGAACTAAATGTGAAAATGCTGTTCGTGTCCTTGAACAGGCCTCATGCTGAAGAGCACACATTCGATATTGCAAAGCTTATTGTATTAATTTGTCAATTATCTTGATTGGTGATATTTTACTATTATTACCTATGTGTGTTTTAGGATGGCTCTTATCTGGCAGAGCTACTGCTGCAGAAAGGATATGAGGTACGGTGATGGGGGGCTGGGAGGCGAACATTGTTGCATACATAGCTATAGTTTGTACAAGCAAGTGACTTTTACAGGCATTATCACGTGGTAGGTGTGGTTCCCTCCCCCCCCTCCTTTTTAAACTTCATATGAGAAGTAAAGGTAATGCTGTAATATTTAGCAGGACAATCTGGAGTTTGTTGTTGGTCTAGATTCAGGATTTGCTCATTGTGAATGTGTGGTGACTCTAATGTCCTAGCAACTACTTTTTAGTTTTAGAGCTATGAACTCTTTTTTCTGTAGGGTGAAATTGAGCAATTAGGTTTGATCAGTTTTAGCTGTGAATTTTGTTGTTGTTGTTTTGGTTGTTTTTTTTGTCTTTGTTTTTTGATCTGGTATTGGCTTTCATTGCTGAGCTTTGGCATGGAGGTGTTTGGAATGTGGTGATCAAAATACATAGGTGGCCTTAGATTGGACCCTAATGGTTCTGCAAGTTCCTAAGTATTGTGAAAGTTTTGAAATTAAACCTTATAATGAAGACCCAAGGAAGACCCAATGCAGTGAAGTAGAGATAGGCTGTTGACAAAAATATTGAAGTTGAAACAAAATCAGTCTAACACTCAGTCTGAAAATTATTATTCCCTAATAGGTGGGAGGATTATGAATCTGAAGAAGAAAGTCTAACTTGCTTCTTTGTTTGTTCATTCCAGTTTCTCTTGGGCTTACCTCTGGCTCTTGTATTTTGCTGGTTGGTTGGTTAGTAGTCCACCCACCAAAGGGACATTTGAACTTGGTTATTTTCTGTTTTAGAGTGGGTGGATCGGTGCCTTGGTGTTTTTTTGTTGTGAATTTGTTTCAAAGTAGGGGCGGTATATGAGGGGGTGAATGATCATTGTTTAGACTGAGTGCCAGAGACTGCGGGGGCGTTTAGAAATAGATTTTTATCATCATTATTTTTGAAAGTGTTCTAATGCAAGCTTCATAATGTCAGGAGCTCTCTGCTCTTTGCCCTTCCGATTACTTTTCACTTTAAGCTCTTTGTCGAGATAAGCCGCATTCGTTTGTTTTTTGTAAGGGTTGGTTTGATGATAAAGTGTCCTAATGTCCACTGGGTTTGTTTAAATTTGAAGGTTGGCAGCTTGTAACATCACGGGCATGTAGAATGGGAGCGAATGGGGCGGGAAAAGGAGCTGTCAGGTCGAGGAAGAGAGAGATTAACTCCTGTGGGCATATGCCATGGCGACTTCTCTGGGCTACAGCCAAGGAAGGAATCATGGAGGAAAGCAGAGGAGGAAAGGGAAGAGGGTCTAAAGAGGGTAGCAGAATGGAGGGAGAGAGCGAGTGAGCGAGAGCAGACAAAGTGGCAGTTGTTGAATGGATGTAGCCAGCCATCGTAATGTTAGTTTTGGAATGTTTATCCAGATTGCTCTGTTGATGTTTGCGCTTGAGTGAACTTAAAAAAACACACTCTTCGGTTTAGGGTCGGTTTCAGCGGCTTTAGCTTAGACCATTTAGGGTTAACCCTCAGTATGGTGGTATGGTGTTTGGTCTTAAAAAGATGTGAAAACATTTTTAATGCAGCAGCTTGTAGCTTTTGTTGTGCTACCTGGTCTTTATTTATTTATTTTTTCCCTTTATCTTTTGTTCCACCTTAAAATGGAATGCTATTTTGGAGTTACATGACATATTTTCTGAAGTGATTTATATCAGTAATATATGGTTGAGTAAAGTAGTTGCTGTAGGCTCTATTTTTTTGGCCAAGTCTCAGTAACGTTGTAGGTCACCCTTGAAATTACTATGTCCTTTAGTCTACTGGTAAGCACCACTAATATATCACTTAAATTGAAATTATTTATTTAAAAAAAATTAAAAAGTTTTGGTGTTGTTTTACGGCCTTTTTTTTTTCTTCTTTCCATTTATGTCTAATGAATATTAATTATATTGTTTCGGATATGAGGAGGTACTTGTAGTTTGTCATTGCCTGAACTAATTGTACTTATTCTTTAAAAGCTATTCTCCAAAACCCATTTTATTGATTAAATGTTGTTTGAACAATACAAAATGAATATCAATCGTGACACGTGCCCAGGGTTGATGGAATGAAGTGTAAATAAAAAGAAGGCTGCAACGAACAAGTGTTTGTTCCACAACTACGGTAATGTTTCGCAAATTCCATCCAGAGACTCGCATTTCTGGACAGAAAACGGGAGACCAGGAGCATGGAGACAGCTTGAGCCTAAGCAAACAAACCTTATGAAGTGAAAGGACAACCTAGGCCCAATACCGCATGAATTTGCATTCTGTCAATCAGCAGGTGTTGTACACAAATGACAAAGTGGTAAACTTGTCACTTTAAAACGGTTTACACAAGGTTCTGTTTTTGCTTATTTTTCAAGTGCAAGTTGTTAGTTTTTGGCTTAGTGTAGTGTTTATTTTGGGTCTTGGTTTTATTTCCCTTCTATGAAAAGTCTTGGCAAATATTGGTGCCTTGATTTAAGTGCTCCACTTTCAGTGGAATTAGGCATGCCATCCTTCGATGAGCTTATGTTAAAAACATCTAGAGATTTTTTTTAACAACGACTTGATTTTTGTAAGCGTAAGAAACTGAGAGTGAACAATAGAGTTTATGATTTCTTCATTCTTCCTGTGTTTCAAAGTTATTTTTGTCACAACAACAACAACTAAATGCTTGCAATGTGCAATGTTTTAGCCACTGGCTATGCATAAAAGACAAGCATTGGCACAAACCGAACAACAACAAAAGGATTACAATCCGGATATATTTCTTCAGGCATATGCTCTAGTTGTGAAGTATTACAATACTGATATCTTTCTCTTCCAAGCTGTAATTTTTTTCCGTACTATCTCGGCTTAGCTTTTGATGGAGATACTATAACTGATGCACTTGAAAGGGCTACAATGGGATGCAAGCCAGTGGAATTTATTTAGAAGTAGTGCGTGTACGGTTAAGTATTTGAATTAGCTTTTGAGGAGACTGGATTGTATTTACTGACTTTTAGTGTTCAAATGAAGTTCACAAATCAGACAAATCAACCATTATCTTTTACAGTTTTAAATGAAGCTTTTCTGATACTAGTCATAAAAATTGTCAAATATATTTTTTAGAGCATGATTGATTGCATAGAATCTTACTTGTTCCACTAAACTACTATAACTTAAAAAATTGCGCTATAGCTTTGCCCTTTTACGGTAAAAGATACACCAAACTATATATATACGTGTATGTATGTACTGGCACACATTGTGTAATCTATACTAAGCCTGTGACTTCACACTCGCTTACTTATCAATTAATTAGTTTTGATAATTCTGAGTTCCCTGATATTGAAGTTGAGTAGCTAGACCTTATGCTCTTAATATAATTCTGTGTTTCACAGTGGATGGACTAAGTATACGTGTATTATCTGTGTTGTGGGTATTTGTGTGTGTAAAAAATATTTATCATGTTAGAGGATATATGCACTTTTGTATCTATGCATGTGTGTGTGTGTGTGTGTGTGTTACTATCACGTGTTGCAACACAATGCACTTTCAGGAGCCTCTTCAGTTAATCATATTCACGACCTCCCCACTCCAAACTCGCACCATACAATGCAAATTACCTCTGGGGCATTTTGGTGAAAGTCTTAATTAAAGCAAACCTTAGTGGCTTTTGTTTGGTTGGTGGGGTCAGCTGTGAGGATGTGGCTGAACCCAGATGAACACTAGCACCAAATATTGCTGGAAGGAAAGGGTTGAGTTCTTTTGTATTACCCCTATGAGGTCATACTAATGTTTGAAATTGATTTCGGAGTGGGTGCAGGATGGAGTGGTGGATTAACGAAGTCGTTATTTGTCCACGTGTGCGGGAGCAGACCAGTTGGCATCATTTGTTTGCGTGTTTGTTGTCTTGCTAGCATCAACACGTGGAAGTGATGACAGAGCTGATCAAGGTGACCGCAATTCACGTTTGGTGGCGCCAGACTTTTGAAAGTTTTGCTTGTTTTTATCGGAGTTATTCTCTGTGGTCCTAACTTTACCTTACTTTGAAATATCTAGTTTAACACAGCTCCACTTTAATTTGATTTTAATAAATCTGTTTATTCAAACCACTTAATGGTGACAAAAGACAACCCAATTGATTATTTAGGTTTTTCTAAGGGTAAACGTAGGAAACAGCTTTGCTTGTTTTTGGTATCCTAGATTAGGCCTATGTGTATCCCTAATTTATATGGATGTGTGCTTGCTCTATTACTTTGGGTTGAGAAGAAGGAAAGGAAAATAAAGCAGAAAGGAAGTTGATGTATAAACGCATAATATCTCTGGAGGCATCACAATGTCCTCTCCCCCTCCCAAAGTTGAAAGTGTAGCCTTTCTCCTTCCCACCTCCACTTCTACCTGCTAAGACTGGCCTGGGTGTTTGTGGTTTATATTGCCCTCGTGTGGGCTGCACAAGTCTCCCCGCTTGTTTTTGTTTGTCTCTTCGCTGTCCTTCTGTTTCCCTTGCTTTGGCTGTTTCTGCTTGGCAGCACAGTGTGATGCAAGCCAAGTGGAAGATATTTGGGTTTCCTCTTCGCCTGTGATCTAAACTTGTAAAGGAATAGCGCCTACTTTTGCAGCCCTCGCGCCTTGTCCTTATCAAGCTGAAAGTTTAAAACTTAGCCTGTCTCTTGTTGGAACAGATGCATATATGTACACTCCATCTGAATTATATTTATGTTTTTTATTTATTACTGAACTAAAGTTTAGTGAGTGATAATGACCAGTGTAAAGATGAGTTGTGCATATATATATATATTTTTTTTTTTTATAGAAGTGAAAATCGCCCATGGTTTCATGTGAACCATGACTTAAATTTAGCCTTTTTTCCCTTCATCGTCTGTTTTGTAAGTCTGGTATAATCTCTCTAATGACAGACAACAAGGGTATTTTATTTCTAAGACTAAATTATGTTTTTTTAAATCACATCCTAATTTATTTCCTTTATCTTTTGGTGTACATTTTTTGTTGTTGTTTTGCAATAAATTAATGTAAATCAATAAACGTTTTTCTTCATACCATATTTAATTCATTACTTAAAAAATCATTCATGAAATACATCAAATACATTTTGTGCAAAGGAGTCTGACATATGCAAAAACATATGCAACAAGTGGACCTTCCATTCATTCCTTGAAACACAGAGAAAAACAAAATATTTTAATGGCATGGCGGATATATTGACATTCGTGTGTGTGCATGCGTGTGTGTTTATGTGTGCCAGTGGGATTCACTCTGAGCTTGAGAGTTTACTCTTAGTGGTATCCATTGATTTGTTGATTCAGCCTCTCAGCTTTGCTTGCTTTAGAAGCTATTGTTGAATACTTGAAGTCGCTGAGGATCATAAGTGAAATGTGGGTTTGCCGGGTAGAATCCCGTAAACAACTCGACAATGTGAGTTTGTTGATGTTGGGTGTGGCTGGGTTCGTCTGTGGCAGCCCTGGACTGCTGCAGAACATTCTCTTTTTGTTTCCATGGTGGTAGGCATGATTTGATAGATCAGTGTTTAAACATAGTTTTATTTTTCCAATAAAGAAATTAGAAATATCTTGTTCAATTTAATTTGTTTCATATATATATATATATATGTATATATGTACATACATACGTATGTACTTATATAAGTACATGTGTGTATATATCATATATACATATAATAATATATCCAAATAATCATTGGATTGTGGAGATGCAATGAAACACTTTATTATTGATACATTTTTATTTTACTGAATTGTTTATTATTAATTATTTTTATTGTTATTATTGTGCATGTGTGTGTGTGTGTGTGTGTGTGTGTGTGTGTGTGTGTGTGTTTTCAAAGGTGCATGGCATTATACGAAGATCCAGTTCTTTCAACACAGGCCGAATCAAGCATCTCTTTGAAAACCCGGTGTTACATCAAGGTGGAAGTAAGTCGAGCAAATTAGAAGATGACATCACTAATTGGACAATGGTTGGTGGAAAGAGGGGTGCAGCTAATAGTGCAGTGGGCTTGGGTTGAATTAGAGTATTATAGGGTTCGCTGGTTCGTGTGGGTTGACCACTCTAAGGGTTGTGTAGAATGCCGGGGAGTTGTGTGAGTCTTGTCACATGAAGTCGAACAAACACAGCAAGTGTCAACCATCAATGCTTATATGATTCCACCACCGAATAAATTATTGTTGTTGACGCTGAAAAAGAATTGTTGGATTGTGCTCTATTTAGACTGGTTTTACAGTTGTGTATGAGGCATGTGTACTATTTCTATTACAATGTCCAATGACTGGCAGTTCGAAGGCACTCCACTGTATTTCCCTTCAAAAACTAACAGAAATCAGACGTACTAAATCTTGCTGCCAGAGTGAACGACATTCTAGTAGATATTTTGGTCCAGTCACAATATCGCAAGTTTAAGAAATATCACCAGTGTGAGGAATATTGGAAATCATCCCATAACTGACTTTTGTATCATATGAATAAATAATATTGTTATTAGAAATCTGCACTGAGGGAAAACTTGAGCTTTTTGTACATTTAATACCTGCCCATGGACAGTTACAACAAAGAAGGGAAAGAGAAGCAACGAGGTTGGTTGAAGCATTGTATTGGAGACCTCGTGATCACTGCTTTTGTCGGTTTGTTTGTGCAAGAGTTTCGCCCCTCTGTGTTGTTGATGTAGTCCAGTCTCGTCTCTCTCTTCGATTGTGACATGTTTCTATTAGCATGTGTTAGAATAACCCAAGACATCTGTACCGATGTGCTGGCCAAGAAATTCAGGAGGTGGATGGCTTGGCACGGAGTAAGGCTTGGCGGATGTTTTCACCTTTTCCCACTGTTTAGAGAGCTTGGTGTCAAACACTGACGTGATGAGAGAGAGATGGAATATGTTGTTCAGATTTTTTATTAATTGATTGGTTCACTTAAGCTTATTTCTGTGTATTGCTTGTTGTAATTTGATTTGATTTTTTTTCCCTACAGTACAGTGGTCTGTAAAATAGTTGGTTAAATCTTGTAAATGGAAATTGTGTGTCTGTGTGTGTGTGTGTGTGTGTGTTTGTGTGTGTGTGTGTGTGTGTGTGTGTCTTAGGTTACTTGAACTTGCATAAGACTGGCTAGATTATTACTAGTACAATTTTATTTTATATTTATATTTTATTCTAGTAGACAAGTTGCTGTTACAATGTTGCTTCCTGGCTGTGGTGCAGTAAGAGCCTTTAGTTATTCTTCCATCCTTTCATCTTCCAATTGAAGGGTGTTTACTTTAAGACCCATGACCTTCTACTTACCTAATCAGAATACTTAGCTTATGTTTGTCTTTAAATTTTTATTTGCCCTCATCCCAGTTTGTTTGAAAGCACTCTGAAAAGGCCACAGCAATTTAGCATAATGGGGGAGAGCAGTTTAGCTAGACTAACAGCCAAGTGTTTATTCTTTATATAGTGTTAAAAAGCTGAGAGGCTGTCAAGCTGTGTTGGTTTCACGATGGTTGCTGGGTTCTCGGTCCTCCCCACACAGACCTAGCTGGTCACTAGCGCATGGTCTCAAATTTCTGTGGTCAATTTTTAAAGCAGCCAATCTCTCACCACAAAGCACACAGTACCATGGCAGCAGCACACAGTACCATGGCAGCGCTGAGCTTGTGGGATAAGGTCTTTCTAATATGCTATTGTGGGATGCCTATAATATTACTTTCTGGCGGGCAGCTATTGTACTTGGAGAAAATAATTTTAATAATTAACATAACGAGCAATGAGTTATGCAGGTTTCTGTAACTTGAATAGGAGTGGTTGGGTTATGCTCAACAAGAACATTTGGCTGGCTTCAAATCTCTTTATTTTTGTTTCTCTTGAGGACAAGGTACAGTGTGGGGCTAAAGAGATATGATGTAGAGGTGGTTTTAGGCTGTCACAGTTCGTGAATATACACACAGCAGATGTGTGGAGCGAACGGAGGGTTTTGAATATCAGAGGGAGGGGGGGATGAAAAGGAACGTGGCTTTGGAGTCTTTCTCTCTTCATACTAGATCATGCAGTTAGAGAGCTTCAACTTGTGTGTTAAATGCTAAAAAAAGAAAGATAGATTGGCAGTTTTGAATATAAGATACAAAGTAATTTTTGCGTGTAAAAATGATAATTAATATGCAAGTGATTTAAAATTTGTTGTATTTAATGTACATACAAGTGTTACCCAGTTCTATCAAACAGCTTTGCCCAGTAGTGCATACAATGAAAGTTGGTGTAACCTGCCACTGTTCTGTGGTTGTTATTATGGGTATTTGAGGGGTGGTGTGCTTAGGTTGGTACAGCCATAGAATTCTATAATTCTTCTATTATTTTTTCCCCTTCCATTATGCATTCGTACGTGATTGCCGTAGCTGTGGGGGTGTAGTAGGATGTAAATTGAGGCAGATAAGGTCGTCCCATTTGTGCTGTCTCAGCCCACTCAAAATGCACTTCAATACTATTTAGTAATGTCTTCAGTTTGGAAAGCAAGACAAGAGTGTCTTAGTTAGAAATCCTTTTCAAATGATCGAAGTCAGTATGCATGAAGTACGAACCTAATATTTGCAGTACTTTTTTTCACTGTCCTGTTCTAAATGAAATTCCTATTTTGCCATATCTCAAATCCAAGTGGATCTAGCTTGTGATATTTTCAATTTTTAGAACTGCAGCTTATATATATATATATATATATATATATATTTATTTATATATGTTAGGGTATTAAATGTAGTATTTATGCAGAGAGGAAGTAAGGAAGTTTGAGTGGATGTTGTAATTTATTTCTACTTGAAATCAATCACATTATGTATTGAATCCCTCAGACAATAACCACTGGTTTATTACAATTACTGCACATGGTAACTAAGTGAGTGTTACGTAATATTTATTAGGGGTTTTGAATGAATTCTTTACAGGCTGGTCACACGAACTTGATAGTATTTTGAAAAGAAACATCTGCTGCAATTCACTTTTTTGGTCTGCAACCAATCAAATTGCTTAAAATCTGGGTCTTGGTTGGTATTTCCCTCAGAGATTGTGTATGCAGAGCACAAGAGTAGATTAGACATGGGCTTTTCTCCCACTGAACTTTTACCTCGACCTACTAATAATGATAATACTGCAGCTTTCTATAGTGTGATGAGATCTTTAAATCAAAACTACACACAACATGGATATAGTTAGTGCATTACTTCAGTGCATATATATATATATATAACAGTTATAACTTGAACTGATCTGCAAGCATTAATATACTCGTAAATTATTACTAACCCATAATCGCTTCATTGCCGAATATCCAAACCTCTATCATTACTTTTTATTACATGTTTATGCTAGAACTTTTCAGTTAGTTGTTCAGTTGTTTTAACGTTCATTGAGTCGTCATGTTTATGGATTCAAATCTAGATACAGTAGAACGCCAGTTTTCCGAACACGTTGGACCGAGTGGTGTTCAAGTAACTGAACTGTTCAGATAACTGAACACCATAGAAAATATGATATAAAGCACTAATGAAGGAGTGTGGTCAAGCAATTTTTCGTGCCTGCATGTGCTACTATTAGATTTTGGGTGTTTGGATAATTGAAGTTCGGATGGATAACTGACATTCAACTATACCATTATCATCAGCACTTATTTTATAGCAGTTTAAGGGATGGCCATTTAGAATGGCAGTACGGGCTTTGTGTCTGAGTGTGAGCTCATCTAGCTTTATCTACCTGATATTATTGAAGGGTTTTCTTTCTGTTTTGTGTCATGGCTACCGTGAGTGTATAATTATAAGCTGAATTACTTGGTAACAACTCTATGAGTTACTTACATGCCTGGGTGCAGCCACGAATCTGATAAGGAGGTAGTCCTAACATGCATGTCCGTTGGTTGGATGCTTGTCCATTGGGTGGGCTGATGATTTCCTCTGAAGTCTCCTTCAATGGTACAACTGTGACTATGTGCCTATGTGTTAGAAGCATGTTCTTTCCAAAAAAAAAAAAGACAAGTCTTCCGGATTACTATGAGTTTGTGAAGTCTATTTGCCAAATACGACTTGTTGTCATTGTAATACGTGATTTGATTACTTACTTCACCAGCAAAGTCTAAGTGATCCATTTGTGCCATCTTTGAACCGTGCTTGTTCACAGTCCATTTGTAAGTCATCAAATTTTATGCTGTTTTTTTTTTTTTTTTTTTTAAATAAGATAAGGTCGGTTGAAAAATATACCTTTCATTTTGAGTCAGTCACTAAATGCTTTTTTTTTTTTTTTTTTTAGAATTTATTATCATCATCATTATTATCATGAGGTTGAAATTACTGCTTTGTTAGGAAAGAAACTGCAAAGTGACATTGATCAACTAGTAAAGGCGTAGCAGTTTGTTTGTTTATTTGTTTGAATTGGCTTGGGTCACATCAGTGGTTTGAAGCTGAAAAACTTGCTTTTGTCTTCAAATTTTGAGTGTCGATATTTTTGTAAACACTTACGCTTCTCTTAATTAAGTTAGCCAGAGAAAGTAAATTTTCTTACCAAGAGCAAATAAGTGTAGTTGTTTTAAATAATTGCTCCCCACATCCAAACATGGTGAGGCTCAGAGTATCCCACATCAAATTAAGCCACATACATACACAAAAATATTATTTAAGCTAACATTTATCAACCACAAATACATTAACTTTAAAGCACCGAATTAAGTAGCCAAATATATTTACCACCTTTGCTCTGTCTAATTAGAGCTAGGTAGAGAGGCAACAGACCCAGAGCAAACTATCTATCGTCGTAGTCAACAACCTCTTTAAAAATGTATACTGCCCACATGAACCACTAAGGAATCGAAAATAATTTGTGTAACGATGCACAAACATGTGAAGATTTTTGTATAAACCAATATTGGCTGAAGGTATATCTTTCTAAGTGGCCTAGATAAAGTTGTTCAATAATTATTGTCCAATTAGAGGTTAAGTTAATTTAGTTAGAAGGTAGTGGAGGGAACCTGTCATAATGTATGGAAGATACTGTATTGTATACAGTTCACTGGAACACTTAGAATTAGTGATTGATGGAGATGTGAAAAATTGTACACCTTTTTTTCCCTCCTCCTACTTTGCTTGTTCTGGATGTATTACTAGATAACCTGCTTTGGTTCTTCAGGTTGACTCAAATTATTGAGCAAGACATTATTTGTATGTATCTTCCATTTAGGCTGAAACTCCTGGCATTAAAGATGAGCCTATGTTGCAAGCTAATTAGACCATGTTAAAATAATCTAAAGTATCTGATCATTTTGAAGTATAATTAAGACATAAGTGGCAGGGTTCTAAGTACCTTTTACTCTTAAATCAAGTACTTGCAAATAAACGAGGCATTGTGTGTTGGCCCATTGAATCAACATTACATGCTACTGTTGCTCTGGCATGATTGCTTAGTGTTTTCAATAAATTTCTATCTAAAGCTAATATTTTCATATGCTTTCTTAAAAATGCAGGCTTTATGGTTTTGAAATGTTTCCTCATTGCCCCACTTATTCCTATGTCATAAAATAATATGCCTGATGATTTTAGAATACCAGAATTATCCTAACTACAATTCGCCTTATTGGTATGGTTACCTGATGTCATCCTCCTAAACTACACATTGGCAGTCTGAGCTGATGTGAGCCCGTGGTCATGTGTGCACATGCTCCTTGCGTGAGGCAGGGTTATGACCTCGTACCAACCCCCCCCCCCCCCCCCCCCCCCCCCCCCCCGTGTGGATTGGGGGTGAGAGACTCTGGTAGGTCAGTGGCAATCTGTGGCCACTAGCTGTCAGGACTAAGGCACTTGTGTCCATGTGCTGCTGCTTTCACATGTGCCCGCTTTGTGCATGGTCAGCGGTATTCATGGGTTCTTCATCGACCCTTACGTGCATGCGCACACGTGATGCCTGGGCTATATCTCCGTTAACTACGTTGTAAGAGAACTTTCATTTTATTTTGTCTCCTTTTATTGATTGCCACATAGTGGCCAGTTAAAATGAGCTTGTTTTTAAATAGTCCAGGGACTATTAAAAAGCATTAATGTAATTCATTAAGACAGTTGCGAATGTGGGGCAAAACAATTCTGTTCTTGCTCATTAGGGCATTCCACAGTAGTGATGTATCCATGAATGGGCCTAGAACATTTAAAGACTATTTATCATCGTATTAGTCATTTCTCTACTAAGCTTCAGTTGAAATACAAGATTTTCTCGGAGTTTGACTGGAGCTGAAGGCATTGCTGTTGTCAAGTAAACTGTTGTGGTCAACTTCAGTTGGGAGTCGATGGTGAGGGTCAGTAGTATTATTTCACAAATTAAATCTCAGTGGTGGTATTGTGGGAAAGCCCATTATTAAGATTTTTTATTTATTTTTTTATTTTTTATTTTTTATTTTTTAGGCTTAGGCTTCTGTTCTGTATCAGTTTGCTACCTATAAATTATATTTCAATGTGATATCTTGTAAAATAGTAGCACCCTGGTATTTCCTAGTCTGGCAGGTACTGTTGGTCACCCCCACGGTGCTGGTGAAGATGAGGAAGTAGTACAAAATCATGTTTTGGGGGGTAGGGTCTGAGGTGACCATGAAATTAATAATATTTTTTAAAAGCTTGGGTTGGTGATGTCTGCTAGTGTGAAACTCGAAGTGGACTTAGAGTGTTTCCTTACACTATCTACACAAAACTGTGCTATACTTATTTTGTCATTGCTAAGTCAACAAAACTAGCTATGGTCACCATTGTGAATGTATAGTTGTTGGTAAGTGTTACTCTACAGAATAGGAAAGTAGTTATTATGTGATAATTCAATGACCCTCAGTTCACCCCTCAGTTTGCCTCTCAGTTCACCCCTCAGTTCACCCTTCGGTTCACCCCTCAGTTTGCCCCTCAGTTCACCCTTCGGTTCACCCCTCAGTTTGCCCCTCAGTGCACCCCTCAGTTTGCCTCTTTATGTTTGTCCTGTTTGTTTGGGGTACAGTGTAGATCCTGAGAATGAATTAATCCTTAGTGGACTTATGTGTGAGGGTTATGGTATTATCTTATCTCCCAACAATCGCACCTAGGCATCAACCATTGCATGTGCTGTAGCACTCAGTGATTTTAATATGACACAAAGTTGTTGTTGTTGTTGTTGTTTTACTTAATTTTAGGGGGGAAAACTGAAATTTATAAGAATTTACTGTAATATTAACAGCTCATTGATGTATTTATATTTTGTGGTTGTATGTTGTTTTTAAGTAATTTTTAAAGCATATTTCTGCATATTGTGGTTGTAAAATTTTTATATTTAGTAATTCAATTGTTCCCCGTATTGTTTTGCCTTTTACCGTGATGGTTATTTTAACTTGGAAGGCAAGTGTGGCAGCAGCATTCACGTTTGCATTTGTTTTGTTATGTAGTGATTACTTCAATTAAAAACACGTGTGTTGGTTCACACCTGTTGTATCAGCAAAAGTCTGAACATAAAGTTTTCTTTAGGTTTTGTATAATTTAGTATTCGTGTGTTTTTCTTCAGACTGCTTACTGACGTTTTTGTAATATGAAGCTCAAATAGTCGTAAGAATGATGCAAGAATAAACAGTGTGTGTGTGTGTGTGTGTATCTGTCTGTCTGTCTGTCTTTGGGGTTGAGTTATAGGGGTTTGACATAGTTCTTGATTTAAGCAAATTTAATTACAAGATTAATATAATATGGTGCTTTTTTGGTATGACTCCCTCACAGACTGAGCTAACTTGGGTGCTTTCATTCAGAGTTTAGTTATTGAACTTATGCTTAAATTAAGAATATCTGAACATCGTGATGTTTATGGTTTTCAAGAGAATTGTAAAATATCCTGTTGAGTGAAAAGCATGTTTTTGCACCATAAAGTGTGACCGGATTTCCCCCCACATAAATTGTCTGCTTTTCCCAAGTTCCAGGTTCCCCCCTCCCCGCTGAGTGTTTGCGTGCGCGGGAACTTCTGTGTGTGCGAGCATGTATATGCAAGAGAAAGTGTGGATGTATGTATGTGAGTTTGTGTCTCTCTCTGTGTGTGTGTGTGTAGATCTTGCTATGTTTGGCTAGCATTCAGTCCCATCTGCCGGGCAGTCTGCTAAGTGGGTGGAAAGATAACTGATCCAGCTTTTACGAATACTTCCTAAACACACTCTCAACCTCTGAGCATAGTGGTGCAGAGAGAGAAACAAAGTATGTTATTCTACCAGTACTAAAGTACACAAAGCCCCACTGTGCGGTAGATGCATGGTTGTGTTCTTTAGTCTTTTTTGCTTCCTTCTGTAAGTTCTATTTTTTAAGAGTTAGCTTATTTTAGTAGGCTTGCTTTTAGGTTTGGAAGTGGTGGTAAAATGACACATGGCATTGGTGTACATCAAACAGGAAAGTACTCGGTAGCGGTTTTGACAAACCTCAAAGCAGATGTGCATTGGAGCGTGAAGTTTTGTAGGCATATTGTAATTGAATTGTTTTGGAATCTATTCTTAAACAGTCTACACTTTAGGTCTGTATTCGGCTGTTTAGTGTAATTTATAGCAAAACTTTAGTTGATGAGAAGTAATGCCTGAGAGATATACACATAAAAAGTGATCTTTGGTCATATCAGCACGTTGGGCAATATGCAGTAAGATTAACAAGTTGACCTGTTATTCCTTTCCTGAAAAGCTTTTAATTTTCAATGTTTGCTTAAGCTAAGCTGTTTGGGCTCAGAGTGAGCATAATCAGTATGAAACTGTTTGTTACGACCCCTGCTGTAATATGTATGCATAAGAGACCCTAAGAGGCGATTGGCAGCCTTCTATTTTCTGTATGTTTTAATCAGAACTAATCCAAGCTGGCGGGATTGGGTTTGCCTTTGTTCTTTGGTAAAGTATACATGTTTTTTAGCTCTATCTGTTTATGATTCCAGCCCGTCTAAATGTTACTGTGTATATAGGCCTTAGATAGATAGATTAGGAACAAACCATCTTTTATGTCTTAAAGGCAGTTTCCTTTCTTTGTGTTGCAATAAAATGGTAATTTTGGTGTTACATGTATGTTTTAGCATAGCTTACTCGTGAAGTAAATGAGTTACATTTTTTAAGATGAATCTGCTAGGGTTCGTATCTCTGTTCATCCTCCCCACACACTTCCACACCATGTGCCCACACCTTTCCTCTGTAGACAACAGCTACCCCCCTCTTACCATCATTTCTTCCTTTCTAGCTTTTAATGGTGGAATAAATGGCTTGGTGATGGAGGAGGAAACGGCCACAACAAATTTCTTGGAAAATCAAGACATTATTTTTAGTTAACTTCCGTAACTACCCATGTACCACAAGTAGACCTCAGTTACAAACCATATTGCTTACAGGCCATGCTTCATACCTACAGAGCATCCTTTTAAAATTCATCTTGCATGTGGCCATTGTTGATGTCGTCCTGGTGTATTAGATAAGTGACCAATTTAACCAAATGTGGGCTTGGCCAGTCCCTGTCTGGCCCGCACCTTTGGTTGAAATTGTGGCGGCAGGCTTGCTGTAACTATGGGTTGTCATTCTTCATCTCTCAGCTAGCCATTTCTCTCATTTCTTTAAAATATCTTGCTAAAAAAACTCTTGAGTTAGTTTGGTCGTATTGTTTGCTTTTAATTGGCAGGTATCATTAGCAGTCATTGTAGTAAAATTAGTTTGTTTTATTTTTTTAACTGCATAAACAAACTGCGTAAATAACTGACCATATCATTTTTATTATTTTTTTAATGTGATTCAGTGACTGTGGATTTTTTTTACGCAACTGTTAATAGTATGTTTGTTTTCATGAAATATGGTGACACCATGCTAGCAATTTTCCCATTTAATTTTCTGAGACCATATTAAGGATTTCATTATTGTTTAGCTTAGCATAATAACTATACAAAAATATACACCAATTTATATCAATGATTTTAAATGTATGTGCTTATTAAGCACCAGAATATAATCTTTGAACACAGGAATAATCGTAGAAGCAGAAATAATTTAAAAAAAAAAAGTTTTTTAATAGCATCAGTGTTGAAAGTATTATCAGGCAGTGTACTTGGAATATTTAGGTTTCTTTTGAATGCACCAAAATATTTTTTTGAAAGAAATGACAGGCCACGATGCACACTTATTTCATGAAGCACCAAAGGTGCAAACCCTCAGCGCTATTAAACACTACCTAGCTACTACAATATAATCTCCTTCCTAAAGAACAAGCAGTCTGTTAGCTATTTTTAATGAGGTATCGAAATAGCTCAAATGCTGTCTTCATAAGAGAAGAAGCTAAACTAGCCAGAAGCACCCACCTGTATACATTTTCTACGCGAAACTTCACTTCTTTGAACTCCGTTAACTTCCCTGAGCATAAAGCGAACTACACCGCTGGCTGCAGAAATTATTTGCTCACGTGATTATGACGTGATGCTAGGGGGCGTTGCCCATAAAAGCTGGTACCTACACGGAGTTGAAAGCTTCGCGTTTTCTCAGCGATTAGCCCGAAATTAAAAAAAGTAGCACAATAAAAGGTCTTAAATCTTCGTCCTAAGTGAGTTCTACCTAAATCAACTGTTAATTTCAGTAATCTCCAAAACCAGAGCGTGACAGACAGACAAACAGACAGGACGACTACTATAACCCTCTCGTGCATGCGCGCTGAGGGTTAATAATCAGTGAGAGTTAGCCCAGTGGTGTAAATGGTGCTTGTGCATATACTACTTGACTGTCTAATATATATGAGATACATTTTATGGTGCAGCTAAGTTGCTAAATACTGAGGGCTTACGCCAATTGTTGTTTTTATAATACTAACTCAGTATTAGTACTAAAAATAAAAATCCACCAAAATTTATGTATATTGAAGGGACTTAAGATGTCCAGTGCAACATTTTGATGCTTGTTTCAATTTTACGGAGGCTGCCATCTTCAAGATCCGCTTATTGTTGTGTGACAGAATGACTGACTGACAGACAAACTGAGTACGGTAACGCTCTCGCGCATGCACGCTGAGGGTATAAAAGTACAATGAAAAAATGTTCACATAAGTACCCAAATAATGTGTTCCTAAAGCCAGTAGTTTATCCTGACTTTTCTGTCAAAATAAAGCCATTCTGAATTTTATTTTATTTTTTTATACCAGTGTATATCTAATTTTTAAATATACAAACCTTGTTTAGAATAGTCCAACAGGTAAAGTTTAAAGTATTTATGCAATAAAGCTGTAAAGTTGTTTCAATACTTCCATTCTAACGTCTCAATAAACCTCACTTAACCAAACACTAGTTATAACTAACAATCAGATTGCGATTAATTCTGATCTATGCAATTCCAATGTGTGGAACACCTCTTTTATTGTATTCACATTTGCTTTCTAATTTCTTCTCTGGCTCATTAGACTACTACAATTAGCTTACAAAAAATCTTCCTGTGCTTAATTCAGACCTGTGTTGTATTATTTTTTGTTTGTTTGTTTGTTTCCCTGTGTATTGGTTACAGAGCTTAGTACATTAGGACTTCAGTTATCCAAACACGTTGGGATTGAGCGGTGTTTGGATATGAAACACTAATGGAGGGGCATGGTTAAACATTTCTTCGTTTCTCCACGTGCTAGTATTTGGGTGTTTGGACTGAAGGTGTTCGGGTGATTAAAGTTCAGATAACTAAAATTATTTTCCCATTGACTAGAAGTATGTAGCAATGTTATATTAACAGTAATCTTTATTACTGTACTATTATTAAGTAATTTTTTCTCATCTATAGTTATAGGTTGTTTAGTTAACTTTTGTTTGTTATGATAATTCATGAAGAAATGTGGTTTTATCTTTAGCCACTGGACTCATTTGATAGGATGCCATGTTCTAAATATAGTTAAATGTTTACATAGGCAGGTTTTTTCCCCCCATCTTTCCATGATGCCTGTACTCTAGCCGCAATGATAGCTGCAGCAAATTTCTGAGATTGATACATAATTGATATCTTATACCTGATCAAGTGGATTAAACAAATTGGGTAGTTGCAGTTTAAAATTTTTTTTGCAATTTCTTTTTATTTATAGTCTTTACTGTTGGACAGTTATTATCTAGCGATACTTCCGAGAGTTGCCATGGTTTAACTATTTATGTATGCCATTAGTTACCTTTTGGAACAGAGTAAAAGACCAAATAAAAAAGAGAGGATAAAATATGTCCAGTTAATGCAGCAAAGGTCATTCCAAAACACCCACAATAAGATCAGTGCATTTTGACCTTTCCGCTGCCTTCTAACAAAAAAAAGTGGTGATTGAGCGATGATATCCAGTGAGGTTCACAAGACAACAATAAATAATTTCCCATGTTGTCAGTTCTTTATATAGGGAAGGAGTAACCGCTTGCAAGGAAAGCTTCGTACAAGAAAAAAACAACTAGATTTTCATTCATAATTTTAAACAATGATACATCACTTTTACCATAATTATTTGTGCATCTCACTCTATTCTTCTGTGTGCAATTTAAACTCTCTTTGTGGTACAAAAATATTTTTTCCCCGCAGGTGATTGGAGGGGAATACACAGGTGAATAACTTTTCTTTTTTTTTACGGCTACCACAGCAACTATGGAAAAGGAAGTTTGAACTTCTTTGCTGATTCAGTACTGCAAGCTTTTATTGTGGTCGAAGTTGTTATTCAGTCAGGGAAATAACTACACACACGCATATATATAATATATATATATGTAATTATTATTATTTGTATAGGTGTAAATCTAAAAAACTTGAACTTGCTGGAGCTTCACCACAATACAGAATGCCGTGTCCCTCACTGTGTTGATCACATCTTTTGATCTCCATCTGATATAGTCAATAAAGGTGACAATTTCCTGTCAGCATGGTATGGGTTCAATGGACCATATTCTTAGAATATCAAGATTGGTACCGATATGCATAGAGCATGGAGGACTTTACCCAGATAGCAGCAGGAAGATCAAAACCACGCAAGTTTCTAGAGATTAGACTCGATACTTTGTTAAAGTGATAACATGACTTCGGCCTATCTGGACGAACCACACTGGTTGCCACATTTGCATCAAGATTTTAAATTTTGACCCATGACACGCTGGTTCGGTTGTGGTTCCCTATCTCAGAGTGGAAAGCTGATAAACTGGTGGGTGTAGAGCCGGCTTTGTTTAGATAGGGTAGCTGTCCGCTGACAGGCCACGGAGCGTGGGGTTAGAAAGTCTCTACGTCTTCGATCACTTTTATGGGTGGATGGTTGGACAATGCCTGCAGGTCATTCTTTATAACAATGGTGGTTGTATATTTGCGAGTAATTGCAGCCATCAAGCACTTCAGGGACTTCTTTGTATATTGTATATCGTTGATGGAAATCAGTTACATAATAACCAAGGAATTTGATGTATGCAAGTGATTTAAGGTTTGTAGTGTAAAAAAAAGATGATTTGGCAGTTATGGTAATTATTAGGACTACAGGAGCTCTTCTGCATTGCAGTAAGACATAACATGTTGCAATATAAAGTGTGCAACGAAAACATATCGCACTTGTATGTTATAAAGTCAAAAGCCAAAAAAATTTTTCTTCGTAACCAGGTGTTCCTACCTACCAGGTTTCCCAGCATCACATTTATTTCTTCTTTCTACTCCCTAGAATGATACCAATCTGTTGTTTTTTTGTGAGTGTTCCAAATTGGTAATTTAGAGTTGTTGTTTTTTTATAAAACATTCTCTTTGTAGATTTTGTATTATTTCAATAACCTTTTCAATGGTTTGTTGTTGTTTTTCATGTTTATGCATGCATGTGATTATTAGGGTTTTTTGTTTGTTTGTTTTTTGTTTGTGTATGCATAAGTCGGCATGTTTCCAATTTCTTTTTTTAATTTTTTTATCAATCTGACAGCCTGAGTGTGAGCAATTTTTCTTTCTTTTAACCTCTTTCGTACATTTATGCCAATCATGTGATTCGTACTTTTATGCCGATCATGTGAGCTTAAGACTAGCGCAATTTGTGGCATTCCTATAGCTGCCAACCAAAAGTATTGTGCACCAACAATTAAGTGTTATTATAGCTACATTCAAACACTGAATTGATTCAAAGGCTCGCCACACTTTGTGCTTCAATTCTCACGCTTCAAACAAGTAATTTTTGATGTCGTGTAAACTTGGTGGTGAGGAGGGTTAAGAGAGCTAGCCGCTCTGATACCTTGTTGGGTGACAATAGCATAGCTGTGGAATTTATGGAGCATGCCATGGATAAGCGTCTTCTTTTGATTGAAAGGACACTTTGGCAAGTTCTGTTTAGACGGTGGTGGGCTTTCATAAAGTTGACTGGTTCTAAGTGTTGGGGGTTATAGTGTGCTTAAGAGTAATGGGTGGGTAGCTGTAAATAGTACCCACAAACTAACAGAAGGTGAAGAAACTTTCCCAGGACTTTTCAAATACAATACACTGAGTGGCGACCAGAATTCATTGTGTGTGAAGGAAGAGGTTAGGCACAGATTATATCTACAGAATATTGAGGGGTTAAGATGTTATTTTTCTGAGGTCGTGATGAATAGAATTGGACAAAAGTGCCATTAAATGGCTTAATAGGCCTGAGTATTTAGTTTGTTACTTGACCAAGAGTCTGTAGTAGTGCTTCACAAGTGTGGAATGAACGGGTTTGCGATTGTGTTATTAAGTTTATTTTATTTATTTATTTATTTTTGGTTGTGGATGTTCAGTGTTATTGAATGCATTTTGTAGCAATTTAGATGATTCAACTTGGTCAAAGCCAGTATAAGATGAAAATATCTGCTTTATTTTATTTGGTACAATTACAGCATTTCCTTCTTTTTTTTTTTTCTTTTTTTTCAAACAGGATTTTGCTTGTATTCAAACACTTTTCTTAGAATTTTCTGGTTTCAATTTTGTGTTGGTGATTCGTGTTTTATTCATGAGAAGCATCAGTACACATGTGAACAGGATAAGCTGGCCCAACAGAGTAGAGGAACTGAAGGAGTTGGTGCAAAAATTGTGAAACTGTAACTGAGGAAATTGTAGATGGAAAGTGAATTGTGTGATATTTAGGAGCAACTTTCTCCAAGAGCTCATTCCTCACTTTTAGCGGTGTGTATGTGTGTGTTGTGGGGGATGAATGTGGCTGGGTGGTGATTGTGGAGGAGGGGCTCTACCCTCACAGTTTATGTTCTGTGGAGTGAAATTAATTGATCATCAATCTCCTCTTGTCTTTGCAGGATTTCAGCTTCATTATGGTGACTTGACGGACAGCTCCTGCCTGGTGAAACTCATCAGTGAGGTTGGTAAAGGGGAATAAGAAAAAACAGCTTCTTCCCTAGTGATCACTGTATTATTGAGTCAGTATTAGTGTATTGGGCTAATTTAAAGTTTAATTATTTGTATATATATATATTTTTTTTTTTTGACCATATTTAGATATGTCCAAGTGAAATATACAATCTTGGGGCTATGAGTAATGTTAAGGTAAGCAAGGTGAAATATTTGCTGCTATTTTCTATAGTCCTAGGCAATTTAAAGCGAGTTTGCTAAACGATTACGTAACCATACTTCTTGAAACACCTTAGTTTATCTCATTGTCAAGCAATAACTTTTCACCTTCTCCTCCCCTCTTTGCCTCCTAGTTGAAGCCATTTTACCATTCATTCACTCCGCACTATGGCAGCAGTGGGACATTTTCACAAGAATGTTCCCTGGTCAGTCAGATTAGTGCTAAAATAACCATGTTTGTGCAGCTCTCTGTGATGCCTCAATGGGACATGATGTAGCTTGGTTCAGTCCTACTCGGAATCCCATTTTACAGCTCCAGTGGGTAGGGAGAACAAGACCCTAATAAATTGCATTGAGGGATTATGGGGTACAGGGAATGGGAGGTGCTGTGTCACGTAACGGACAGTGTACTTAAGACTCCTTGTCATTGTCTTGGGATGGTTGGGGCTAAATAATAATATGGTAATAGCCTTGCAGGGCTTTAATGTCCGGCCATTGATGATTAATACAATTCAGATGTTTTCTTAACTGGATGATAAAGGTATTTGCAGTGTTCGCTTTTCTTTTGAGTATTCATATGTACTATGCATGGCAAGTTGGTTTTTAGAATAACTAGGACCTGTTATATTTTTTAAGAAAGACAGCTGCTTCTTTTTTCTTTTTCTTTTTTTAATTGCATCTTGTGGAGAATTTAAAGTCATTTTGTATTGAAGGACTATGTTTATTTTGTGAAAATTTTAATTAAAATTTTGATGATAATAATAATAATAATAATAATAACTAGTTGGAAAAGACAACATTTCATAAATGTTGGGGGAAAAATTAGGGTTGCTATAAAATGTATGGAAACAAGGAATTTTAAAGCCAAAGTATTAATTCAAAAGATGAGCACTACAAAACTTTCCCAAATTGAGAATGGTGATTCTACACCCCTAAATCACTGCCTTGCCATTTGTCAACTTCATAAGTTGTGAAAGTTGTCAAACACATGGGACTTTAAAGTTTGACTTTTGTCTTTCTTGATCCCCCAACTTTTTCGAGAAATCCTTCTTTTCTTTTCTTTTTTTTCTTTCTTAATTTGGGCAAATTTTGTAATACCCATCTTTCGAATTAACACTTTGGCTTTGAAATTCCTTGTTTCCATACTTTTTAGAGCAACCTAAAAAAATGTTTCAACATTTGTGACCGTCTATAGGAAAACCAGGCACAACGCGGCACCCGTCGAAATTTTTTTTGTTGCACTTACGGAGTTGTCGGCGTCCAGATATTGAGCTCTCCAAGTTTTATCGTCGTAGCTTAAGTCGTTCCCGCTATAATAGACCTAACCGTTCCCTTCCGTCCGCTTGAAACAATACATTTTTAAGAAATCGATCGATCTTTTCTCGATATTACGCACGCCGCGTTGTGCCCGGTTTTCCCGTAGATGGTCACATTTATGAAATGTTGTTTTTACAACTAGTTAGTCCACGTTTTTTGTTTTTTTACAGCCTTTGCCATAATAAAACCAATAGCTAACAGAGAATAGATACATTAATTCTGTTCACTTCATCCGCTAACTACTAAAGAGTGCATACGTTTTTTCAGAAGCCTACATGGCGCAGCTTGTCCAAAACCATCAAGTGCTTTATCGACGACAGCTTTAATACAATTACTAAACGTTTACTTCTGAAACAATCTATGCCAAGTATTTACTGTTTTCTTCAATGGCCGCCGCAAAGAAGACGTAAAGATTTACACTACACTTTTTTTCTCCCTGCATTACCAACGAACATAAGCTGCTCAAAATGGTGTCAATACTCGGAAGGCTAGGATGTTTCTTTGTGAAACTACTGCATGTTAGAGTCACATAAGGAAGGAAATGGAAGGGTTGTAGACCTATGTTGGGGAAAAAAACACTACTAATTGTGCTATTAGTAGCCCCAGTAATGCATACAGTTTACCTCTAGGCTGGTTCAAGGAGTTAATGGTATGGAGAGACTCTTTTTTTTTTTGCACTCTGGGGAGAATATGTAGAATCATTAGAGACTCCAAAAGACAACTAATCACTGTTTTTTAATTATTGTTGACTGAAGCCAGAGTTTACTGTGAAATGAATTTTGTATTAGCCCTATAGGAAAAGGGTGGTCAACCCTGAATAGAAAGTAGCACTCTCTAGTAATAATAATAATATAATAATGTTTATTATGACAATGTCATATAAGTACATTTTGCTGGATGAACCGATGTTTACAATTGATATGGCTAAAGCCTGCCCCCACGTGTTAAGATGAGGCCTCTGCTTCACCCACCAAGGTTTGGGGCTAGAATGCGTTGAAAAGTGGCTTCCATGCTGTCACCACTGGAACCTGCCCTGCCCTGGATGTGGCCAAAGGCACTGGTATTCACCTTATGGCTGTCTGCTTCCAGTTGTCTGCTTGCTAGACGTTCAGCTAAATACAGTTACCTGCCCTCAGTGTTCATACTTGAAAGGGTAATGGTGCCTACACGTAATTTAGTGTTCGAGTTTGTGTTTTGTTTTTGTTTTTGTTTTTTTTGTTTTTTTTGTTTTTTGTTTTTACTGTCTTGTAATTGGTCCAGTTGTTTTGTTTTGTTTTTTTGCTTGTTTTTTGTTTTTGGTTGTTGTTTTTTGTTGTTTTTTTTGTTGTTTTTTTGTTTTTGTTTTTTGTTTGTTTGTTGTTGTTTTATTTGGTTTTTTGGGGTTGTTTTTTTTTTTACCATAATGGAGTAAAATTATAAGTTGCACTAATCAATGCAAATTTGGAAATCATATCTTCCTTTTGTAGCAATATAGGATCACTTTGAACACAATACGATTTTTTTTGTTGTTGTTGTTATGGTTGTTGTTGTGTGTAATTATTGCTGATAGGAGGTATAGTTATTAGCTATGGTTCACATGTGATGGTTTCCATCTTACTCGTCTGTTTATATGTGAACAACGGATCTTAAAAACTTGTGGCATTTAGGCTTAAAATATCAAACCGAATAATCGAGGCAGTAGCATAAGCCAGAATTTTGCAGTTGAAAAACAACAACAGAATTAACATTGTGGGTGTGTAGCTATAACTTGACACAATGGGTGTTGCCTCTTATGGTGCTGTCATCATGTGATTATCTCCCCCCCCCCCCCCCCCCCTTCCTCCTCTTCCCTCTTTTACTAGTTGTTCCAGCTATATATTTAATATATTAGTATAAGAAGTCCTTATACTGATTCCTGTAGACTGCACAACAAATATTTCTACAGCCATTTTCAAATTGTGCAAAGTTAGTTGTAACATGAACACTGGTTGTAAGTACTTAAAAGTACAGCGAGTGTGTGTTATTATGTATTTTAGTACTATTAATATTATCAATTACTAGTGGTGTGCTTGAGCACAAATGGCGAGCGAGCCTTAAACTACACTATTGTTAAATGATTGATTTTAACAACTAACACTCAAGATACTAAAAATGTCGAGTTTTTAAATTACGTATGCGGTAAAGGGGATTCAATGCCATAGTAACTGCTCCCCGCAACTGTTTGAATTGAAAAAGAAGCAACAAAATCAAGTCACGTTATTTAAAGTTCTCTTTGTGACATTCTTAATAGTAGTTGTAACGCACAATACTTTCACACAACTGAACATACCTACGCAAGACTTACCTTCGTGGTTCGTCTAGTGGACAATGAATTTACAAGTTAATGCTGTTGAGTAGGGCTTATAACTGTGACAAATAGCAACTAACTCGAATAGAAATGGAGCTCCCATAAGTTTTTGAGTTTTAACTGCACCCGCAAAAGAATTCAAAGCGGTAAACAATTCAATTTCTAAGGTGATACGGGTAATGGTCGCTAAACAGGAGGATTCTGTTTAGTGAAGTTTGGGACGGGGTCGAACGCGGAGCGAACACAAAAATACGGAGGGTCAAAGTACAAAATGACATACATACGTCCAAACATATATATAAATAAACAAACATCCCCGATTTTCAATTGTGTTACCCCTGTAAGTGTCTCGCTCGCTCGCCAATTACTAATGACAAGGTTTGTTATAACCTTAACCCACTTTGAATGGTAAGGTCAGCAGGACCATGGGTCTACTGGCTGATAGTCCAATGGTTTTTGTTGTTGTTGTTTTGTTTGTTTGTTTTTTTGCTTTCTTTTTTATTGTTTTGGATTAATATCTTCAAACATGTGTGCCCGAAGTTTTTATAAGTTATTCCTGGCCAGTGGGAGGCTCAAGGTGGATGGAATAGAAATATTCTATTAGCATTAGAGCTGGGGCTTAAATCCCACATAAAACAGCTCTGCAAAGAAGTTAATCTATTATGGAAGTTAGGGTAGCCCAATTTGAACCATTGTGATTGTAACCAATTGATGAGAACCTAGATTCCTATACCTATCACCAGCATTGTTCTTTCACACCTGTTTGTGTTAAAGGCAGTATGTTACCAAAATAGCATGGCTCAGCTGAGATTGCCCACTAAGTGTGGGTAAATAAGCCATTAAAGAGCCTATTGACACAAGCACACAGTAGCATGCATACAAACTTGAACCTACCCATAGTACCTAGCTGTTTTCATTGCTAAGGTCTCTCTGTTGATATAATGGCAGTATGGTATCAAAATATGAGGTCAGCAACTGCTACAATGAATCTTCTAATTTGATACAATTTGAATAATAGATAATTCTCAAATAAGAAAGAGCCAAGACATCTTTGCACCCAGGTGTGAATTTCTTCATGTCACGGTCTAAACTAGGAGGCGCTCCTTAATGGAGTAAACATTTGAGCATCATGTGTTAAATTTATAATATCAAGTTTAGGTCGTGGTGGTCACCTTTTATGGTGGCTAGTCAGGATTATGGAAGCTTTATTAGCAAAACTTAGTAGCATTACCACAGGATGTGATAAACCTCTACCAACAACTGCTGCTATGGTCACACACAAAAAAAAGTAAAGATAAGAGAGAATTGGCTATCAAGCCTTGGGAAAGACAAGGGCATGGACCCTTACCTTTTTTTATTATAAAGTATACCATGTTTCCTTAGTGCATACAGGTGGAGGCAGACACGGTGGTTTGAAGAGGTGAAGAATTGCAGCTGCTTTAGACTTCGTGAATATAATCAATTAGGGCCATGAATACTGGCATCTTTATGGTCCTTAGCTTTGAGGTTTTTTTGTGGCTATCATGTGAAGAAGCCATAAGTTCCTTATGCTAGGTTGTATAGTAGTGTCATATCTGTCTTCGGATACATATGCATATTTTTCCCCTCAAAATTATAGTAATTGACACAAAATGATGGCCCTAAACCTTTGGGAGTGAGACATTGAAAGAATGTGATGCAAACACTCTCCCTAACACTTTCACATCATTGAACTATTTGCCACTCTTCCCTTAAGTTTGTGTTCTTGTGAACGCTCAGGATCATCTCGTCGTAGGTTTCACAACTATTTATGAGCTACACAAACTGAAGGAAGACTCTCTGCACTAGCTCTGATCAATATCAATTATGAAAATGGAAATAGACATTGATAGTGTTTGTAAACTATATCTATATCTGCAAGTTTTATTTATTTTTTATTTATTTATTTTTTCAATTCATTTGTCATTTCATTTTTTCACTCAATATTATCATTCCGTCATTGTAGACCTTGAACAAAGTGTCAAGCTGGTTGGTTTCACCAAAAATCTATTTTAAGCCAAATATGGGTGTGGCTTTATGGAATGGGTGTGGCTGTGGTAAATGGGTGTGATTAGACTTTAGGTTAATTCTGAGTCCCCCTCTGAAAAATCCTGCCTGCGCCCCTAATATTACTTGATGACATTTACTCCTGCCTTTAGCTTCCTTACATCGGCATCACAATTCCGTAGTGATGTTGTGTCCTGAAGCATAATATTATGAAATTCTAGGCTGCAGTGATTGCAATGTGGTAATGAAATTTCTGTTAGATAGCATCGTTGCTTGAAAATGGGTTGCTGTAACCTTTTCTCTTGATAATGTTACCCTCTAGTATTAGAGCTGGCATTCATTCAATTTTTTTTTTTTAACTATTTGGCTGTGTCAACATAAATCCTACTGATTAATATAAGTTAATGATAATAGCCTTAGCATAATAATAATATTATAATAACAATAATAATAGTAATAACATTAAAAAAAAACAATAATAATAATAACAGCAAATGATGGTTGATGTAGTGATGATTGTGATGATGATAATGATAACAATAACAACAACAACAATAATAATAGCAATAATAAATGTTAGCTGGCTTGAATGCGTTGTTTTTTTTTTGTATAGCTGTCTTTTGATCTGAGCGAATACACAGCTAATGTGGATGGCGTCGGAACTCTGCGTCTGTTGGATTCTATTCGGACTTGTGGTCTAGCCAAGCAAGTGAAGTTTTACCAGGTAAGTTGTAGTTTAATGTTATTGTAGTAGTGGGGCTATGTCTAGTAAAGAATGAAAGAAAAAAGAAAAATTAAATAATGTGATTAGATTGAACAAAGAACCCACAAAAAATGCTGAAGTAAGGGGGAAGTCCACCATAACTAGGTAATTGTGATAATGACCGAGAGCTCATTCTTCCCCATTAGCTGCTGACACGCTGCCTGGAACATCCTAATCAAGTTGTGGAGGCTAAGTGAAATAGGAACCCATATCGGATATAACAAGTGGCTCAATTAAAGATCACCATGGTAACACAATCCTGAGCTTGAGATAGGAAGAATCAGTCATTTAGGAAGTGGGATGTAAGACATCCAGTTTATTTTATTTCTAAATTTTTGTTTTTATTATTATTATTTTTTTTTTAAGCTCTGATAAAACACCTAATTGCTAGAACATTGGCTTCCTTTACACACACACACACACACACACACACACACACACACACACACACACACACACACAGGCAAGCTGGCAGGACCTTGCACTGGTTTAAATAAGCAACATCACTAGCTTACTTATTATGGAGTTGAAACAGAAGCTCTCAAATTTTCTTGCACTGTATGTCATTTTTATGTACATCTGCTATCAATTACTTCATATATATATTTATTTATTCCACCCTAGATATCTTCACAGTGATATTTTTAGGTAGTGCCGGTCACTGTTATTTCATTATATTTCGAACTGTTAGTTATAGCAACCAGCCAAACTTTTCAATTTACAGTACTGGTTTTTTACAGCTACCTTCCTCTGGTGTACCCTGCTCAACAGAATTAAAGCAGCTGCTAAAATATCAGCTGGAGGTGTGGGTAGCCCCTCTACAACCAACTTTAGCTTCCTATAGTACTAACTACGGTAGTGAAGATATCTAGTGTGGAATAACACTTATTACACTTGTCAGAGTGATATGGCAAGATATTTCACTCCAGGCTAGCCATATCACACTCTGACTCATGTAATAAGTATTATATATTCAAAGAGTTATTTTTATTATGTCACTAAGATAAATTTGGGACAATTGTTAATCTATTGCATTTGAGTAAGATTGTTTATAATATAAGCAACTCTATTATGCTTTTAAAAAACAGTAAACTTTATTTAGCTAGGCTTTGAAGTGAAATATACATATAAATATGAATAGCTCAGCTACAGTCTGGTCTGTTCTAACTTTTCCAGTGTCATTGTGCTTCTTGCACTTTGCCTAGATCTTATCTAAACTCTATGAATATCATTTTCCTTTCTGCCCTGCTGCATTTCTGGCCAGCTTTATCAGCATGCCCAAAAGTGAGATAGGGAAGAATTGATAAAAACCATATGGCCATCAAGTTTGCAGCATTTGTATTTCTGTTCTTCCTACTCGAGCTAAGCGATTAAAAGATATCAGCTGGTGAAGGAAACGAACCGGTGGTCGGTTTTTAGCTTGCTGATAATGAACTGCAGATTTCCAGCCTGTACTACTCAGGTGCATTTCCTCCTTCCGCCCTGCCTTTAATGCAGGGCAACTGTGTGTTTAAGAAGTCTTAGTTGGTTTATATTTTAGCCCAAAATGAAACACTTGTGGTTGGTAGATCTAATGGTTGTGGCGATGTAACATTGAACCCAGGTTTTTTAAGTAGCGTCTTTGCATTGGCTTCTTCTTTCTCTTATTATTGTTATATTATTATTATTATTATTATTATTATTATTATTATTATTTTTATTATTATCATCATCATCATCATCATCATCATCATTACTATTATTATTATTATCATCATCATCATTCATTACTATTATTATTATTATTATTATTATCATCATTACTATTATTATTATTATTATTATTATCATCATCATCATTACTATTATTATTATTATTATTATCATCATCATCATTACTATTATTATTATCATTATTAACCCTTATAGGACGGTAGTCACGAATTTGTGACAGGCATAGCATACTGCACATACAGGAGCCACAAATCCATGACTGTACACACAAATTTCATGAAGGGCTCATTCAAACTCTTTATCTTTCTACTAACCTTTCGCGCAACATGCACACAATGCCAGTAGCTTCTACTAGCAAAAGGAGCAAGATTGTTGTGTGCTTATCAGCAGAGAACTGTAATGTTTGAGGAGGAGGTAGCAACCATAACAGCTATTGTGATAGTTTGTCAGGTGAACATGATCATGGAATCGAAGTTCATAACAACAGTGAAGCATTTCAACAAATAGTGACTACAAGCAGCAATGAAAAAGTATGCTAAAGTGTGAGGGGTGCATTCCAGCGAGTATTAGCAGTCCAGGAAGTGGGTGTGGTTGAGACACTCAAAGTAGACACACATCAAGCCAAAGTTGTAGACCAAGCACTTGAAGACCAACAAAAAAAAAACAGCTGTGATGAAGACAGATGTAGAAACAGGAGAGTGGGACATGCAGGTTGAACGAGTATCACCAGAAAATGCTATAATAAATTAGTCTGTCATCGTTAGTCCGCTAAGGGTTAATTTCTCTCTTCTTTCTGTAATCCCCAAGACTCTACGAATGGTAAATTAACTCTCTTAATTTTTGCAGCAGCAATTGGCATGACCAATGCAAGCAATACAGTTTCCAGGACAACTGCATGCTAACTTATGCTCTTCACTCATAAATTAATATCCGAATCATTTATTATCAATCATTAATATTTTAATAAATTTCAAAAGTTTTGATTCTAGTATATTGTGCCCCTCCCTGTTGCTAGCGCTGGATCCGTCCCTGCGACGCTTCTCATTTTTACTAAAGACTGGTCTTGCATTTTGCCACTGAACGGCATCAACCTTACAGCTTCAACTTGTCTGCTCCATCTATTATAAAGTCTTCTCTCTTTTATAATGTCCGTTATACCAATGCCTCAGAGCTCCAGTGCTTGGCAGACTCTAAATAATTGATCTCCGGAATAGTTTTTATCACTTTTGCCTTACTGTGTTCGTGTGTATGTGTTTATAGTGCAAAGGAGCTGCATCAAATGTAAAATGTAAAGTGTTAGTCTATTGAAAACCCAGTCTAGGTTTACGTTAGCTGCTTGTTGAAACAAAATTTGTGTATTGTGTAATTGTCTTTACTTAGAAGAAAACACAATGTAACCTAATTTGAAAGTGAGGTCTCACCATAGTTGCTTATACTTACTTGACTCCCGTAACTACCCATCACCCCCTCCCTCCCCCTACCCACCTGCTGCCACCACCTGCTGGAATGAATAGGAGCTTGAGGTGAAGGAGTGTCTCAGGGTTCAGCTTTGTTGGGTAACTTTATCTTACTGATTCAAATGAATTCCCTTGAATAAGCTCTCGTACAAGTACCAGTGTTTTAAATTTTTAACCAGCCACCTTATATACTGCTTTTTTATTTTCTCGTGCTGATATTGTATTCGAACAACGTAAAACAATTACAGTGGTACTTTTTCATTCTTTTTACAAAAAATGTAGCATTTATATGTACGAAATGTAAGACAGATAATGGTTATCGCTGCAAAGAGTTTGAATTAGTGGCCTTGCTTCCCATTCACCTTCCCATTTATTGCATGTCTAGGCTGAAAGAATTGATGGCTGAGTCTAGCTTTCACTTTTTCAACCAGTGGTGTCTCTTTATTTTAGGGAATCAGTAACCTCCTGAGAATGCTAAAGAGCTGTGGAAATTAATTAAATGGATGAAACAATGTATGGAAGAGCCAGTCTAAGGGCTGGGTGGGTGCCACATTGAATGGTAATTGGATTGGGTTTCTGTTCGCACTTAGGACCTGACTGTAGTACATGGCAGCAACTAAGTAATAGGGGAGTAACCCTTTAATTTCAGTGAAGCACATCTGTTTATTGTTTTTGATTGGGTGACTTTGTCAATAAAACATTTATAAGCTAAGTTTGGCTGTTCATATTTGTCTACCAGGATATGGTAGGGATGACTTAACAAAAGGTTGTAATTTTTTTTTCCCCTTAGTTTGAAATCGCTGATTAATATACAACTAAATACAAAATACAGGTAATCTTTTATGTAATGAACAGGGAGGGGTGTAGTCTAAATTGAATCGGGAACAATTTGGAATTACATGTTCATTTAAGTCCACTGATATAAGTGGTGCTGGGTGGCTATGTCCAATCAAGTATGGTGCCGTTGTGATCAGCTAACATTTTAGATAGCTACTCAAAGGTATTACAAATTTCATTAGTTGGCAGTTACTATTCTTTTATTAGTGATCACTAAACACTCATATGAGAAGTTAATTCTAACTACATGGGAACGTGATTCAATGCATGCTGAAGATTAGGACAGTAAGCACAAGCGCACTAATAAGTAAAGGTTAATTAGGAATAATGGTTTATTACAAATATTATTAACATAATGTTAGTGGTTGGGAAGTTGCCAGTTAGAGGTTAGGCTATTAAATTCTACATAAGAATGATTTTGTTTGACTCGGGTACATGCTTTTTACTAGGAGGGCGTAGAGTTGAGAGTATACTCAGTGCATTACTAGTATTAGCTGTAACACTGAATTGACCATTTGGTTTTCTGATAAGTAACCCATTCACCATGAAGTCCCTTTGCCTTGGCATTGTGGTTGAAGCATGGTTAACCTGTGCTGGCTCAGACCTTCGAATGCCTCCACACCACTTCTTTACAAACTCTTGAGTGCACTTATGTAGTCACCACACTTCCCCCCTCCTTTTTTGTAACTGGAGTGCTGGTTCCTGGAAGTGTTGATGGGAGCATGTACCTGGTCATTCACTTGGGCCGAGTGCATATATTGCTGATGCGCTTTCTTATCAGCCTTTTGTTTCTTTTTTTTATTTTATTTTTTTTTATATATTATATATACAGTATATAATATATTTTTTTTAATTTATTTATTTATTTTATTGTTAACTTGTCAGCATATGTGAATTGCACATCATTATTGGGGTTAGTTATAACAACCGATCCTAACTAATAAATTATAAAACCAATTCTAGTAATTAAAAATAACAATAGCGGTAAAGCAAGCATTGCTGATAATCATTATCTGTGGTGGTATATTCTGCCGACCATGAAATCATCATATCTGCCTTGTGTCTAGTGTGGGTTCCTGTGGCAGGAGAATGGAATGTTAGGCCATAAGGTGACTACAGATAGCAGGGAATAAAGCATTGTGGCTTTTTTTTTTATTTACGGCCAGTGGTGTTTATTAAGTTATGAAAGTGATACGGATTCTTAGAGATAGGTACAATTTATAGCTTCTATTCTGAGCTAATAACTAAGCTTGCTAGTCACAGTGTGGTTAAAAAAAAAAATTTTTTTAATCCATGTTGGTTGATTAAGGATATCACTGCTACAATATTTGGTCATCGATTTCTAGAACTTAGAGTTTTCAGTCTATAAGTGACTTTGTCAGCATGTCTCACGAGATAGCGTAGCACGGTACTTGTCAGGCCTTCCTCCTATTAGCTCTGGCCCGTGCCATCTCCTGGAGGGTGTTGGTCACAGAGACTTCAGGTTGTCATTTCCTTGTTGGTAGGAGGTGATAGGGAGTGATTATAAGGTAAAGGATCCCATGAATGTGTCAAAGAATTCAGGCTTCCCTCGAAATGGTTGGTTGGTGGTGTTTTATTTCTGTTATTCAGTGGATATTAAATTATTAGCGTTAAGAAAGTAAGCGCCATATGTGGGCAAAAATATTTTCACCATGTGATTGCATTCATTCCGGTTTACTCTGTGTGATTTTTTCCATGCATGTACTGAGACGCCATTTTTCACACAGAGTAAACTGGAATGGATCAAGAGTTTAGAATATGGTACCAAATTACTTCCATAGGAGGCTAACAGAAGCATTAATTGTACAGAGCACCAACACCACCTCAAATTTTGGCAAAGGCCTCAACTCCACGTGGACTCTGTTCCTACAAGAAATTTAGCGTCAATTGACCCACAGCTAAGTGCATTTTTCTCGTTGACAATTTTGTTTATTTTATTTTAAACAGTCATATATACACCTCACAACTGAAGAAGGCTTACGAACCAAGACGTTTTGTGAATTATATCTAATTTTAATGCTACTAAGCTAAAAATATTGAATTACCAACACCAGTACCATTACAACAGCACCATAACACCATAACCTTATCAGTACTGTAACATTGGTATAGACACATAAGTTTAAGGAATGTTTGGTATAATGGACTCCTAAACTGCCAGTTTTCAATATTTTGTCAGTGGAAAGAGCTAATCATATCGTAGAGAGATAGAAATCAATAAGCTATCTATTCAGACTCCTAAAAAAAGCTTATAAAATTTTGATTATTATGTTTGTTGTTGTTATGGTTGCTATAAGGCCAGGTCCTGTTTGTAATTTAAGTTAGTTTATCTGCAGTCATGATTTCAAGACAACTTGACCACAATGTACATTATATATATATAGTATATATATATACACACACATATGTACACGATGGTAATTGTTATGCCATTTAGAAAAGGAAAATAAATGTGTAATTATCTCAGTAATGATAATTGTTGTACTCAGATCCTGACACCATCTTAAAAACCTGTTATGTTATATCATGAAAACTTGTTCATTTTCAGTTGGCTTTTTATTTTATTTTATTTTTTTATTTTTTTTATTTTTTTTTATTGCAATTTAAAATGTAGCTTGTAACAGTTGGAAATGCATATCATTAGTTATCAATGATTATGTTAACGTATTTACCATTACATGTATATTATGTTTGATCAATCATGATAGTAAAAATGTAGCAGGCAAGGTGACTTTCACAGCACTGAATTGAAGTAATTAGTGGAGGTGGGAAAGAGTGGAGTAGAGAAGGTGGGAGGGCGGGGGGGGGGGGGGGAGAGAGAGAAAATAATTAACTTTATACACTAAGTTTTTAAAACTAAACCTTGTAAAAGTCTTTTTTTGTGATGGTCCTCAGGGTTTGCATATGGAAATAGTTTTATTTATTTTCATCAACGTATTAATCTGTTCACCATGACGTGGAGGTCAGTACAGGATTACACAAGTGACCGAAGATAGTGTAAATCCCCGTGCCGACCTAACAGAGTGGTGCAACTGACTTGTACCATGGCTCTAAGCTAAAGGAAATGCTTAAAAACTAAATTTTGATTGGATGGTTCATTTATTCACCTCCTAGGAGGTGGGTATGAAGTATATTTACCCCGAATTGAGCAATCTGATTGGACAGTTTAAACGTACCATGGTATGAAAATATATATAATCTTTTTTCTTTTTCTTTTTTTTTCTTTTTTTTTCTTTTTTTTTGCGCACCTTTAGAGTACAATGCTAAACAATACCAATCAGTTTTCCATGAAAGAATGACATGTGTTAATGGGGCATGTTGGCGATTCTTCGGATTGTAGTGATGAAAGTAAAGATTTTAATAAAAACCTGACTTATGCTGCTATCACTACTTTTTAATGTTTACTTATGTTGGTAAAGGGTTATTACCATTGAAATCATAGCCTTCGATGGTGATGTACTTATAGATCGTTAGCCATTGCAAAAGAAGTCGCAGCTTCTCTTGCTGGTTGCTAAAATCAGTGCCAAGTGGGCTATAATCTTCCTCCCCTTTTACATGGGCTTCTTATAGTCTCCACTCTGGCCTACTAGAAGTTAAACTTAATTTTAATGCTTTAAATCTGTTTAATAATCACATTCTCATCGATCCAAATTTAGTTGAGTGTGTTTGACTAGCCATGGTCATACTGTACCTATAGTTTACAAAACTTATTTATTGAGAGCTGAGAGAATTAACAGACCTAACTTAAAACTCTTGATAAGGAGACGTAAGTCATACATCCTGCACTATTCACAATTCACATCCAGTGTGCTTACCAGAGTGCAATAATTTGTTGTTTCTGGTTGTTTTCTTAGACCTTGATCTATATACTTTTCAAAACCTCTTCATTGTCTTATTTTAATCCTACATAAATAGCCCTTAAAAAGTTTTTAATAGACTTTAAAAAATAAGTTATATCTTCTTCGTGGTTGAGTGCATAGGTAGGCATGAGATAATTTGGTTACATTTAATCAGTCTTGAATGAAAACTTCTTCCTTCCGAGGCTATTTTAAAGGGTTGTTTTTTTTTTCAGTGGGTATTTGCAATTCACTTGTACCATTAGGCCATGTATGAATTGAGCATGCAGCTGGATTCTGTTGACATTATCTGACATTCATTTATGACCAGGGTTTGCCGCTGCTTAGGTCACATGATGGAACAATGAAGACTTGGTAACCCACTGATGGCAAGCCATCCAGGGCTGTAGATAGACATACCTTGATATATTTATTTATTTATTTTATTTATTTATTTTTTTAATTTATTTAATTTATTTTTTTATTACATGTACTATTATTAATTTTATTTTGTTATTGTTGCTGTTTTGTTAGTTTTATTTTGCATTTATATTACATGCAGGCATCTACCAGTGAACTTTTTGGTAAAGTGCAAGAAATTCCTCAAAAGGAGACAACACCGTTTTATCCTCGTTCTCCATATGGTAAGCCTAGGTTAACACGTTTCAACCCTCTCTATCATTATCATCTGTTATAATTATCACCAATATAGCTAAATTAAAATTGGCATGTGTGATCAGAAGGTTTGAGTTAGTTAGGTGCATACTTACAGTGTTAAAGCCTGTCTGTCAGTTCACTGGTCAACTTGATATTTTCACTCTTACCTGTACTAAATCACTTAGATAGCAAAATACTTTAGTAAGGCATTGCTATTGGCTTAGTTGTCACCAGCCTATTTACTTATGGGCTCAAAACCCCAAAAACAATATGTTCTCATTTGTGACTGGACATAGTTCAAGTGTCTGATTACAATACTGATACTGGGAAACCAATAGAGATTGGTAAGTGGTTGTCTTTCAATGGAATAGGGTAAAACCTCGCATGTGTGTGATCAATGCTTTTCAAATCTTTTGAATTCTAGTTGCACCTGAACATTCACAATCTCATTTTTAAGAATAATACCATTATATTTGGTTGCTATGTCAAGATATGGAAGTTTTTTTTTGTTTATTTGTTTTTCTTTCTTTTTTTTACTAGTGGTATGCTTCAAATAATTTGTCTATGCTAAATTTACTGAATGCATTTATTATTTCATCCACATTCTATTCACCTTGTCATGATGTTCTAACATATGTTAATTAAGTCTATCATGTGTATTCTATGCGTACAATATATTATAATAATATATATTTATAACATAGCTAGTCACAAAGCGATCTGATTGGTCCGTTGTGTGAATCTATCTGAGTGATTTCAAGCTTTGTGGCACTATAGTTGAGTAAATTGGACGCTTGTTGCTACACTCTAGGTTTTACTGTCACAAACTTGTTAGCCTGTTTCTCTAGGTTTTAGCCGTTGCTACATTCAAACATAGATTCGGCAATGTTTTTAAAATATTTGGCATCGAGTAGCGCCCAAGCGTACCTAATTCACTGAATACATTCATTATTTCATCCACATTCTATTCACCCTGTCAGCTGTCACAATATTCTAATTTAACTTTTATTATAATACTACATCTGCATCATTTTTCAATGTATTATTTTGCAGTGGAAAACTGTAATAACAATAATATGATAGGTCACAGTGCTCTAGCTACCACTTCACATTTCACTACTAGGTAACATTGGCAGATTCAAGGGCAATGCTACGTTAGCAAGTGTGAATAATAGCAAAAAGCTCTGCATTCAGTCTGCAATTCTCCACCTTTAAAAAATTGATAATGCTATATAATGTTCCTATTTTTGTTTATACGTTGCCCTGGCGTTCTGCTTCCAAAAAATCAAAATGTGATAACCTGTTGTTGTTGTTGTTGTTGTTGTTGTTGTTGTTTTTTGTTTTTTTTTGTTTTTTTGTTTTTTGATGCGGCTACTGGAATGCTTAGCTGTTGTACCTCTGTCCACCCAAAAAAAATTATAGTAAGAGGTTCAGAAGATCCAAATCCATCAAATAGAAGGTGAAGAAGGTGTGTACTCTGTCTGAACCTTGTAGCACCTCTGAGATTGTCTGAACTGATCTTCAGTTAGTTACAGTATGTTTGAATTTTTAGCTCTTCTCTGTGCGGAATAATTTAATTTTTTACTAATAGTAAATAGTTAAGTCCTAAATTCATCTCTTGCTAAAAATCTTTATAGAAAGAAATAAAAATAAAATTTAAAAACTCATGTTACCCAACTGGTTGTCAAGTATGCTGGTGAAGAGTTAGTCCCAAATTCAGCCAGATAGCAAGAAAATTCCCTGATAGATTCTTCTCTAGAGGGGAAAAGGGAAGAGGGGATGTAATTACTAACCACTTCAATATCTTAATTTTTGCTTTGCTTCTTTCTGGAGTAACATGTTCTATACTCCACAATGTGTCTCACTTCACCCACATGCCTTGTTCGTCACAATGCTCAAAGGCTCAATGCTTCACTTGAATCTTTGGCCTCAACTGTATAGACTGACTGAGCTTAGGACCTAACTGGAAAACTTGAATGGAAACCTTATTAGCCATGAGTGTACTTCAAAAAAAGAAATACATCTTAACTTTAACTATTCTTTGTGGCATGTCTTTCATAGAATACTTGCAGTTTGTTGTCTTTCTAATACATTGTGTAGCAATTGTCTGCCTAATATAATAGCAGTACATGCGTGGAGTGAAGAACATGCTCCAGAAAGAAGCAACTTAGATATTGAAGTGGTTGGAGCTACACCCCCCCCCCCCCCCCCCCTCCCCTTTCCTTTTTTTTCCCCCCTCTCCCTTTAGAGAAGAATCTGCCAGGTAATTTTCTTGCTATCTGGCTAAGTGGAATATGTATATAGTAATACATGAGTCAAGAGTGTGATATGACGAAATATTTCATGAGCAGGCTAATTTATTGTCATGAGGCAAGAGTGAAAATATAGCCTGAGAGTGAAATATCAAGTGTATATCTCTGCTGAGTGTAATAAGTGATTTATTCTACCCTAGATACCTTTTACTACTATAGTTTGTACTAGGACCTTAAGGGTGGCCGCACATAGCAACGCACACTGTCTGTAGATCCAGACATTAATTTATTCCCCCGCCAATACCCCACCATTCTTTAATACGCGAGCAGAAAAAATGCGCAGTAGTAGCAGAAGTATACTTTGCGAATTTGTGGTGTTTTAGTTTAGCTTCTTGTTGTCTCGTAGTCATTTACAGCAACTCTCCATACGTCGTCTGAACTCACGTGGCAAGGTGCACCAGGCTGCCTCTCCTCCTGTAGTCGTTCTCTAGGCTCTGCGCACCTGAACTCAAGCGGATGGATCCAGCAGGCTTGATTTCTGAGGAGCAAAGACTCTGAACTCACGTGGCAAGGTGCACCAGGCTGCCTCTCCTCCTGTAGTCGTTCTCTAGGCTCTGCGCACCTGAACTCAAGCGGATGGATCCAGCAGGCTTGATTTCTGAGGAGCAAAGATTTCCCAAGTTGCGCAGACCTAATGCCTTCACCTCGTACTATCTCCAAGAAACTGCTCTCTCTTCTGACTCTCTTGTTATTGTTATATTGATGTTTGTTTACTCTTGATATAGGAGGGCTCTTTTTAGAACCAAAAAAATTGCAATGAGAACAACAATTTTTTTTACACACGGGTAAACCTAAAAATGAACTGCACACACCGAGAATTTTTCAATATAAAATTGCGAATAAATAAATCATAAAGTAATATTGAAATGGAAAAGAACACGTGTTGTCTTGCAGTAGAGCTTGGCTAGTAGGTGCACCAAATCGTGGAGCTCCAACTTTTGCACTGCTCCAAAAAAAAAAAAGTGCTACAAAGTTTTATAAACAGGCCAGATATTTCTTCCAGATTCCTCTAAAATTAGTGAGCGGCCTTCCAGATTGCTCCTTCCAGATTGGCTCCTCCCAGATTCCTGCTCTGCTCTAAAATTAGTGAGCGGGCCTTCCAGGTTCAGCTCTAAAATTAGTGAGCGGCCTTCCAGATTCAGCTCTAAAATTAGTGAGTGGTGTACTTTGTCCTCGTGTTGCAGTGGAGAAGCCCCGCAAGTATACTATAGTAGTAACCACACGTAGCAACCGGGCAAAAAAAAAAAAAATGTGTAGGCCGTTCGGTAGGGGTTCTCCCTAACCCCCAGCTGTTAGTTATTTTAGCAGCTACCCTAGGGTTGGGTGTAGGCTGCGCTATACTAGGTGGAAGGTAGCTGTAAAAATCAGGGATGTATAGAACTAGACTGGTTGCTATAACAACTACAAGGGTACTGAGCTTACAATACAGCTGTGGAGTAACAAGGCTAGGTGAAATATAGTGAGCCTGGTCACATTCAGTACCTAAAAATATCATGTGAAGATAGATCGCAAAGATATCTTAATGTATTTCATTGTTATTTTACGCTGTACTGCTCAAGCTCATTACCCATTACTGGATCAGCTGGGGGTGTGGGCAACCCCTACAACCAACTTTACCTGAGAGTTACCTGTCCTCTAGAACTTTAACAGTGGAAGATATCTATTGTGGAATGCTCAGTCAGAGTGATACACTCTCAGGCTTTATTTTCACTTACCTCTGGCTCATGAAAATAAATTAGCCTGCTCAGTGAAATATTTCAGCCATATCTCACTCTGACTTATGTAACAAGTACAATATTATATATATGATATTACTACTGTATTAATGTTATCAAAGTTCTGACCCTTCACACAAACTAAGGAAAAGTGTGAAGGTCTTGGAAGTCAGGGGTTGTCGTAACTCAGTGGTTAGAACACTGGTGGCTGAAGCCAGTGGCCCTGGGTTCGATTCCTGGTGACGACCAAGATTTTTCTTTTTTTTTTCCTTTGCTTTTTTCCAGACCCCTTTAGGTGAGAAAGTTTCTATGTATTAATGTTGTTTATTATTGACACCACATGAAGTCAGTGCTGGCTATTAGCCAAATGAAATAGTTCGGCTTTGCAAATGCTTCTAAAGTGTGGGAGCGTTGTGGAAAATAACTAGGAAGGTGTCCTCTTCATTCACACATTCCACAAGGTGACACTGGAATGGCAATAAGTGGAATACAAGTGATGCTTTCTGACTGGCTAGTCTATGGTCCCCGTGGAATGCAAAGAGTGGGCTTTCCTTCTGCTTATTTTAGTTTCAGTTGTATTCATTGAGCGAGACACTATCATGGATGTACAAATTTGAGCCAAGTGTCATGTATATTATATATATATATATAGGCCTTGCAAAGCTGAGCTTAAAAATTAGCATTAATATAAAGCTAGGCAGACTCACTGTCTTTTCACACTGAAGCACACCACTAACTAGTCTTAGTTGTACACTTTAGCAGGAGAGATTTTTCGTCTTTTTAGTACAGCAAACTTTAAGCAGGATTTATATGATACAATAACACTGATTGTACCAAATAGTTTTCTAAGGAGCAGTATGCCATGCTCAATGTTGTACCTCTTTTATTCTAAATATTATAAGTAGACAATTTGTCAGGACAGTGATTTTATTTTATTTAGCACAAACAAAGAACAAATTAGTATTTTGGTTTTGTACATAGGTTCTAAATGCAAAGAAACTGTTTGTATTTCTGTGTTGTGCATAGGTCCTGCTAGGCAAAGAAAATTAGTATTGTGTTTTGTGTGTAGGTGCTGCCAAGTTATATGCCTATTGGATTGTGGTCAACTATCGTGAGGCCTATGGCATGTTTGCCGTGAATGGAATTCTATTCAACCATGAGAGTCCTAGAAGAGGTAAGTGATGTCACTTAGTGGTCGTCCTGCCCACAGCACAAGGCACTCAGCCGCCATGACCACAGCAATGCAATCAAATATCAGCATGATAGAGGAGAAAAGTTAACAAGAAGGGATTATAGAAAGTTTGTTGTCTATCGTTGGAGAGAAATTTGGGAGGAGGTTAGGCATGTACATAGAAAGATGTTTCAAATTTGAAACTGTTGAATGCTACGCCAAGAAGTGAATTTTAAGTCACTTGTGTGCAAGTCATTAGGAGTAAAAATGTACCTCTGCTTGGGTGGTTGGATCTTGGTGAAGCTACCCTGTCAGGTATAGCATGGTCACAACATAGCAGCTCTGGTGAAAGATAATCTTTGAGTTTGATGGGACTGACTAGATATGAAGTAGCAACAAAAGTAATGATAATAAGCAGGCACATATTATTTTACCTTTTATCTAATGACTTTTCTATATAATATATATATATATATATATATTCCACCATAGATACCTTGCAACGATACCTTTAGGTACGTGACCTGTGAGGATATTTCGAGCTGGCCGTACCTGCCAGCTCATTACCCTTGTAGTTATAGCTACAGGGCCAAACTTTTCAATTTTCTGGTTTTTACTGCTACCTTCCTCTGATGTATGGGTTAGAGCAGCTGCTAAAATGTCAGCTGGGGTTGTGGGTAGCCCCTACAGCCAACCTTAGCTGAGAGTTACAGTGTGGAATAAACCACTTACTACACTTGTCTGAGTGATATGTCAAGATATTTCACTCTCAGGACAGCCATCTTCACTACTAGCTGTAGTTAGTACTAGAGAAAGGGTAACTCACAGGTAAAGTTGGTTGTAGGGGCTACCCACACCCCCAGCTGATATTTTAGCTGCTGCTCTAACCCTGTTGAGCAGGGTAAAGGGTACACCAGAGGAAGGTAGCTGTAAAAACCAGAAAATTGAACAGTTTGGCCGGTTGCTATAACTACAGGGGTAATGAGCTTGACAGTATAGCCGGGAAATAACAGTGTGAAATAACAGTGTGAAATAACAGTGTGAAATATCGTGAGTTATTTCAAGGGTCATGTACCTAAAACTAGTGGTGTGCTTGAGCACAAATGGCTAGTGAGCCTTAAACTACACTATTGTTAACCAATTGATTTTAACAACTAACATTCAAAGGGGATTCAATGCCATAGTAACCGCTCCCTCAACTGTTTGAATTGAAAAAGAAGCAACAAAATCAAGTCACATTATTTAAAATTTTCTTTGTGATATTCTTAATAGTAGTTGTAACGCACAATACTTTCACACAACTCATACCTACGCAAGACTTACCTTCGTGGTTCGTCTAGTGGACAATGAATTTTCAAGTAAATACTGTTGAGTAGGGCTTACAACTGTGACAAATAGCGTATTAACTTACCACCGCCACTAACTCAATAGGAATGGAGCTCCCATAAGTTTTTGAGTTTTAACTGCACCCGCAAAACAATTCAAAGAGGTAAAAATTTCAATTTCTAAGGTGATACGGGTAATGATCGCTAAACCAGAGGATTCTGTTTAGTGAAGTTTGGGACGGGGTAGAACATGGAGCGAACACAAAAATACGCGAGGGTCAAAGTACAAAATGACATACGTACGTCCAAACATATATATATATAAATAAACTAGTGGTGTGCTTGAGCACAAATGGCGAGCGAGCCTGATGGTTAGGTAACATAAAATGTTACTATGTTTTAGCTTACTTCATGCAAACACCATAATAGCAGTTATGACATTTTATTTCAGCAAACAAATACAAAATCACTCTCTTACCGGATTAATGGTAACTTTTGTAGTATCAAACATCAACCATTCTGATAATCTCAATTACCAGTAGCTATAAAATAAACCAGTGTTATTGTTAGCCAACAAATATGGAATTACTACTTGCCTCAATTTCCTATTGATAACTTCTGTAGTATCAAATTTAAGTTACTTTGACTATCTGAATTATCTCGAATTCTTTGACAACAAGCTCTCAGCTACAAAAACAAAAGACAATCAATTTTAGCACACAAATACAAAATTACTTTCTTACCTCATTTCCTTGAGCAGTGGTAACTTTTGTAGTACCAAATTTGAGCCATTCTTGACTGTTTGAATTTACCAGTCACTGTTGACAACAAGCTCTTAGCTACATAAAAGAAAGGCCAGAGTTATTTTGCATATTTATCTAACAAATATGGAATTACATACTTACCTCAGCTTCCCTCGAGTAGTAGCAGCTTCTTTAGAATTAATACTACGGCATTCTGACTACCAATGGCTCTTGACAACCAACAATCGGCACTCCATATCCCCCCCGAAAACGGCGAAGTTTTGAAATTAAGTCTGGAAAAGGGTCTTCAATCCCATAGTAACTGGTCGAATCAACTTTTTGTTTCTTGAAAAGAAGCGTTTTCGCAGGAATTTTCTCACACTTCGGAGCTTAAGTATAAAGTAAGGCTTGCTTAATGCTGTAGTTTCAGAATAAAATGGGGTCAAGCCTAAAAAGCCGTGTTTTTAGGAGGAAAAAAGGTTCCCCGCGTGCGCGTTGAAGGGGCATACGTACCATCCATACACACATATATACATATAACATATACCCGATTTTGCATTATCCACCCCTAATACTGTCTCGCTCGCTCGCCAAAAAAATATCATTGTGAATCTAGGGTGGAATAAATATATATTATATATATATATTTAGTCATATACTGATATATTGTCTTGTTGGGGCTGTATTACTTATATAATCTAGTGACTTTTTTTTTAACTTTTATTAGGTGAAACTTTTGTCACTAGAAAAGTGACCAGGAGTGTAGCACAAATCCACCATGGCCATATGAAGTCGGTAAGTTATTCATCTGTAACAACCACCTCCTTTTTGTTAATACCCTGAGATAAAGAGAATGTTAGTATCTAAATTTGCTTGCAAGGAAGTGGTGACGAAGCTAAAAAGATAAAAAATTTAGGTCTTGAATTCATAAAGTTAATATAATAAATATGATAATGTGTGGTACTCTCATCCTAAAGAACAGCTGATCTTCCAACATTTATCCTTAATGGAATTAGAACACTATTAAGTGCTGCTGATACTAGCAATGCCTAGCACCTTTGACTGGCTGCCTGACAGGAATACAAGGCAAGCTTTTCAACTCACTGACTGTCTGTCATTCACTGCCTCTGCTTTGTGCCCAGACTTTAGAGACGGTGATAGCTAGCTGAGTAGCTCCCTGTTGATTCAACGATAGCGTGTCTGAGTGAGGTCTTTTCAAAAAATGCACGACTGTGTGGCAGTCGGTCCAACCAATTGACACTTTGCCTTTATCAGCATTAATTAACAAAGGTATTAATGGTGGTCATGCCAACTACTGTCCCACCCCCAACCTGGGCTTACACAAGCATGTCAAGTGTGTGTATATAATATATATAGTGGGGATGACAATATGGCTAAAGTAACTAAACATGAGACTAAGAAGGATGCAAATAGTTGTAAAAACATCTACTATTTTTCTTGCTTTTCCATTTCTTTTTTGTTTATTTGTTGTTGTTTTTGCCTTGTCAACTTCTGTTTGAAGGGAAATTTTCTTGCTAATATTTGACTTACCATGCAAACGTAATCCAACTTTGAAATAATAAAGACAGCTAGTTTCCCACTATCTTAACTGTAAGATGCAGGAGATAGCTTTACAAAATGATTTATTAAATAATGAAATTTCCCATTACAGTTACAATGCTAAATCTGTTGCTACTGCTTATTGTAATCAGCGTATCCTCCTTCTCTCCTGTGGGTTTCATTCCACCACACTCCATTCACACAAAACACCAATTATTTTGAAAATTTTCTGACCTTCCAATTGCAAATTCTTATGAAGTTGATTTACAAACATATCAGGGGAAACCTGACACTAATTAAGAACACCCGAACAAAGAAAGAATGGAACTGTCAGCTACTGAGATATTGTTGAGATATTACACAGCTAGGGACAGACCTCGCTACATTTGTGTGGAGCGAAGGGACGAGGGAGAGAATTGAGTCAAGTGTATTTATGGTACCTCTGTGGACTGTGGAATTCGCTCTTTACAATAAGGTTCAGGTTTACGTGGTGATAACAAAGAGATGTTCTAGTTCCATAATTACTAATTAATGTTATTTTAATTTTTACTTTCTTTTCATTCATGTTTGTTTGGTGATCAGTGGTAGTGGTGGTCATGGGCCTCAGGGAAGACCAGCAGTATTCCAAGAGAATAAGGTGCCCGGGGGCATATATGGGAGGTGTGAAGTGACAAGTCTATCTAGGACATTAAAAAAAATCGAACTCTCTGGGAAAGCTCGCTTTTTCTGAGAATATGGTGCCACGTTACGTCTGGTCTGGTGGGTGCCCGGTAGATCTAGTTTGTTTTTTAAGTGTAAGGGTTCCTCTATTGTCTCTAGATAAAAGAATACATTCAAGTGCTGAAGTTTTCTTGTGGTTGGATTGTCTGGCACTTTTATTTTTATTTTTAACTGGTCACCAGATAGTTCAGCTCATTATGGCTATAAGGTTGATCTTTGACTGTCTCCCAGCTAGTCTCTCACAGGGACTAATCATTTTCTTAACAGTTTTATTACAAACCTAAAGTGAAATTACTAATATTATAATGATATACATTATATTGCATGGAAATAGATTTTGTTTACCACAGGTCTTGGCTCAGCATCAATTAAAGAGCATTTCAAACTCAGTAATTTAAAAGTCAGTATAGTTTTACTATTGGAAATTACCCAAAATTGAAGCCAAAACCTAATTAGGAACTGCCTTAAAACTTAATGTGAAGTACAGAGATGTGTGTGTATATACAGTAATAGCTAAACCATGCATTTAAAAAATTATCACTGATAACCTTTCTGATCCCAAAGGCAGTTATCTAGTGATTCCAAGAGTACCATGGTTTAGCTATTTTATACCATAGTTCCCATTTCGAAATTTCAGAATTATCGCTGATTCTGACCCAGTACAAGTGTGTGCAACAAGGACAATACACAATGCCAATGGGAAATTTACTGGGGAAGAACGTTTTTAATCCATGGCTGTTACTGCAGCAACTATGGGGTATAAATATGTATAAGTACGTATGTGAGTTCCTGATAATGTAATGTATTAATACTTATGTATAACACATGCCATTATGAAATATGGCATGGAAGTATATTGATTTGTTAAAATTGAAAATAAAATGACTTTTAGTCATTGCTGGATGGTTGTGGAGTAATTCTCTCGATTAGTGGATTATTATACTGAAGGGTTTGTTTTTTGTTGTTGCTTTTGTTTTGTGAGCTTATTTTCAAACTGTTCCTAGTAATTAATGACATCACACTTTCACACTTTTCGAAATAATATTCCATTTTGAATTAACAAAAGTAGACGAGACTGCCTCTAAAACACAAGCCAGCTCCCAAGAAAGCGTTCTGACAAGCTGACAAGCTGTGTGTGGAAAAGCCGCTGTGAACCACGCTCCTGGAGTGATGTCAGCCTTTTTTGTCTTATGTGGATTGACAAGCCTCTGAAAGTGAGGTTGCTTGGCCATGAGCTCTGGCCATTGTCTGTCTGTGGGTTGGGCTGCAGTTTTAACACCTCAATTTCCTGAACTCCTATACAGAATATTTTTCACAGTTTTTACAATCCAAACATAGTAGCTTTAAAACCATCAGAAAGTCTGGAGATCTTTGGTTCTTCTTTGTTGTGTGCAGGACCATCTTTGTAGTGGAGATGTGGACGCCAGTGTGGTGTGCCTAAGGAAGTACTAGTTGCATGGTGGACGAGCGTGCATCTGGTCCATTACTGGACATAATAATTGTATGAGATAGAATACATACAGAGGGAAGGTTTTCATGAGCAAAGGTTTTCATGAGCAAGTTCAGTATGCCAATGGCGAGAGAAAGTTGGGATTAAGGGCAAACCATTATTTTCACTTTGTATGACAAATCAAAGAGTTTGTTGTTTGTTGTTGCATTAACAACAATTAATTTCTCCATTCATAATTTGTTTCTTATATATATATTTTAGTTTAGTTTGGGGAATCTGGACTCTAAGCGAGATTGGGGCCATGCTAGGGATTATGTAGAGGTAAGTGAGGCTAACGCTGTACAAAAATTATCAGTTTATGATGCATAGTTATGATAAACACAACTCTCCTAGTAGCACTTTGTGACGACCATGGTTTTTAGCTGCTTTATTAGTTGCAGTTACTGATGTTGCATACTACTAAGTTGTGAGGATTAGTTTAGTATTATTCTGTTACCTATGTAATTACCATTGTCCTATAAAACACTTCAGAGAATGAGCACTTGTTATTAGGATTATAAGTGGTGTTTTTTTTTTGTGAAATAAACGAGATTTTGCATGTGATTAATCCAGCCCTTCACTGATATTCAAGTAACAGTAACTGGACAGAAGGATTGAACGTGTCTGTGGTTTAGATTTAAAATAACATTTGAAGAGATTAGTATCTTGGTTCGAAATCACCACCAGTAGTAAATGGTTGAAACAAAAATACTAAAGGTAGTTGTATTTGGCTATCTCAGTGCTGAAAAAAACAATGAAGGTTATGATTAACTGTGAAAAAACAGACAGGAACATTTTTTGTCTTGAAGGTACAAAAAAACACACAAGAAAGTCCGTAGACCACAACAGAATGTTAAAAGTATAAGAACACCCGCCTCCTTGCGTGGCCTAGGCTTGGCTGAAAGTTCTCTGCCTTCATCTCGACTGGAACGGAACAGAATAAATTCTACAATTACTGCGAGGTCAATCTGTGTGTGTTTGTGTGCTCGTATTTTGCGTGTGTTTTCCATTCTGAGTGGCAGTGGAAAAGCAAGATGTATTTGGCAGTGTGAGGTGTTTTCCTTTTGGCCAGCATTGGGGCTAGGCTCGGGGGCTCAGTAACAACATTGAAGCAGCTGTGGAGCATATACTGTAAGATTATTTAGATCTGGTTAACCAAACTTTCCTTAGAGGAAGGACTGGCCAATGGCATGTGCTACCTCACTGTTGTGTGTGTTTAGCTATTCGACGGATAATGGTGATCCAGAGTGTAAATAAGTGTACTGTTGTCATCATCGTATTATTCTCTTGTTGTTAGGCAGTAGTCTGAAAATAGATGTAGTATATACTGCGTGTGGATGTGTGTTAGATTTTACCAGAATTATCTATTGAATACTAGTCTGTGTTGAGTAAAAGAAATCACACAAATTAATTGGTTAAGACTGTTACCACCAAAAGAAGTATTGAATTTCTCTAGGAGTTTTTTTTCCTACTATGTATTATATATTTTTTCCTTGAGTGAGAGAGTCTTTGTTAGAGTTGCAGAGTGCCTCAGGTGTGCAGCTATGTTTGGTGTGATTGTGAGAACTATGTGCCTGGAGGGTTAGCTTGAGAGTTTCCTTACGCCCACGGATGATTGAAAGTTTCTCAGCAAGTTGTTTGTATAATCGTGCGCTGGCAGCCAACCAGAGCTTTCAGATGGAATTTCAAGTGAAGATTAAGAAGTTCAGGTTAGTGGTGCTCCAGCCATGGTTGTTGGGCACTTCAATGGAATTGAAAGATCATCAGTGTTATCTTTCTGCGCAGAGTCTGGCCTCATCAAAACTAATTTGAAAGTGCAGTCGTGCAGCAAATAGCGGGGATATGATGTCACTGGGTGTATTTAACTGTAATGGAATGTCAGATTTATTTATTTAAGTGTTTTTGTTCAACCTGTTGGTATTTGATTATTTTTTTGCGGTAAATATAATTACAGTTATTAGTTAGTCCTGTCTGTTGGTGAACTTATGCTGTTTAGGACTATCCACAAGATCATCCCCGTATATAGACTTGTTACGTATGTAAAATAATTCCATGCTAGATATCTTCACATTGTTATTTTTAGGTATGTGCCCTTGAGCATGTTGTCAACTGGTTGTTACACCTCAAGCTCATTGCCATCAGATACACTAGTAATTATAGCAACTGGCCTAGCTTACCCATTTTCTGGAGTTTTACAGCCAACTTTACACCATGAGTTACCAGCCCTAGTTAGTACACACTACTGCAGTGAAGATATCTAACCTAGAATAGATACTCTTTATAGTGATATGGCTAGATACTTCACTCTCACGGCTTTACTTTACTCGCCTCTGGCTCATTAAAATACAGTAGCCAGCTCGTGAAATATTTCACCATATCACACTCTGACTCATGTAGTAAGTACTATATATATATATATATACAATACTTATTGCAGGAGTCAACATACATTATGAGCATGTGTAAGTATTTCACGAGCCGAAGGTGAATAAAAGATACAAGTGTGAGAGTGAAGTGTCATCCCCATATTGTGCAACAAGAGTATTAAATTGTTTATAGTACATTGGTATATTTCCAAAGCAGTAAAACGGTTGTATTTCAAAGCCTCGTCGTTTAAGGTAACTCCGCCATACACCTAAAAGTACAGTTGTCCAGATTTACGCACCCGTTGGAGTGTTCAATACGGTAGAACATAGAACACTCGTGTGATGCAGAAATACTCAAGAAAAATGTTCAATGTACAATAAATAATTCCTAATGTTTACATGTGCACTTGAATAGGCAGTGCAGCTAACTATAAAGAGGTACTGTTAATTCAGTGTTATGTTATGTTGTGACTAGGCCATGTGGCTGATGCTGCAGAAGGAAGAGCCTGATGACTTTGTGATAGCAACTGGAGATGTCCACAGTGTGAGAGAGATGGTAGAGCTATCATTCAAAGTCACCGGAGTGGACATAGTGTAAGCTGGGTAGCTAAACTATAGTAAGAAACATTGGTTACTGAAGCATTTTGTACGTGTGTGTGTGTGTGTGTGTGTGTGTGCGTGTTACCCTTCACCCTGAGTTGTTTCATCTTGATGCACTTTTATTTGTCTTTATTCCTAACCAACTCAGTGCACAATGTGCGAGAAGGTTATAGTAGTCATCCTGTCTGTTTGTCTGTCACGCTCTGATTTTAGAGATTACTGACTGTTGATCTAACTAGCTATGAGCTTACTCAGATTAAAAACCATTTATTGTGCTAATTTCAGGGGGGGGTTATTATTTTTTTTTTTAGAAAATGTGAAGCTATCAGCTTGACGTGGGCATACTAACTTTTGTGGGTAATCACATGAGCTGATAATTTCTTGCAGTATGCAATAGTTTTGCTTTATGCTGAGAAGTTATCTGAGATCTTGAACTTTGATGCTTTATTATTGGCGAGTGAGCAAAGTGAGCGAGACACTATACAGTGGTGTCAAATTGAAAATTGGGGATATTTGTTTATTTATATGTGGAAACGTATGTATTTTAGTTCTGTGTTTGACCCCCATCCCAAACTTCACTAAACAGAATCCTCTGGTTTAGCCATCATTACCTGTATTATCCTAGAATAGAATTGTTTATCGCTTTGAATTATTTTGTGGGTGAACTCAAAAACTTTCCAGAGTTCATTTCTATTCCAATTAGTGGCGGTGGTAAGTTCATGTGCTATTTGTCGTAGTTATAAGCGTACGCAACAGTATTCACTTGAAAATTCATTGTCCACTAGACTGACCACGAAGGTAAGTCTTGTGTAGGTATGTCCAGCTGTGTGAAAGTATTGTGCGTTACAGCTACTACTTAGCTAAAGATTATCACCCCAAAAAATGAATAAAATAATGTGACTTTTTTTTTTTTCAATTCAAACAGTTGCGACGAGTAGTTACTATGGCATTGAATCCCCTTTACTGTATATATGTATGTAACTTAAAAACTCAGACTTTTTTTTAGTAGCTTGAGTGTTAGAGGTGTGCCCCTTAAACACACACGGGGGTGACTTTTTTTTCTCCTAAAAACACGGACTTTTTAGGCTTGACCCCAGTTTCTTCTGATACTATAGCATTAAGCAAGTCTTACTTTAAACTTAGGCTCAACATTTGTGAGAGGATTCCTGTGAAAACACTGTTTTTCAAGTCCCAAAAAGTTGTGGTTTCTATGGCATTGAAACCCTTTACCAGACTTAAATTCAAAGACTCGCCGTTTGTTGTTGTTGTTTTTTGTTGTTGTTTTTTGTTTTTTTTAGAGCTGCTAAGTATTGCTTGTTTGTTGTCAAGAGCCACTGGTAGTCAAAATGGCTTCTAAAGGAACTACCACTACTCGGGGGAGCTGAGATAGCTAAAAATTACAAAAATAACTCTGGCCTTTTTTGGTAGCTTAGGGCTTGTTCAAGAGTTAATGGTAGTAGAAGTAGAGTCAGAATTACTCAGAAAATTAAGGTAAGAAAGTAATTCTGCACTTATTGATGTAATTAATGGTCAACTACTATATATATATATATACTAGTGATGTGCTTGAGCACAAATGGCGAGCGAGCCTAAAGACTATACTTATTTTTATATGAATGATTTTGACTTCTAACACTGAAGCTACTGAAAATAAGGTCCAGTTTTTAAATTTAGCATACAGGGTAAAGGGATTTCAGTGCCATAGTAACAACTCTCTGCAACTGCTTGGAAAGGAAAAAACAACAACAAAACAATACACGTTATTTAAAAGTTTTCTTTGTGATATTCTTTAGCTAAGTAGTGGTTGTAACACACAATGCTTTGACACAACTGGAAATGCACCTACACAGACTTACCTTCGCAGTAGTCTAGTGGACAATGTATTTTCAAGTAAATACTGTTGCGCATGGCTTATAACCATGACAAAGAGCGCATTGACTTACCACCGCCACTAACTGGAATAGAAATGGAAGTCCCTTAAGTTTTCAAGTTTGAACTGCACCCGCAAAAGAATTCAAAACGGTAAACAATTCAATTTCTAGGGTGACACGGGTACTGATCGATAAACCAGAGGATTCTGTTTAGTGCAATTTTGGACGGGGTCGACCACATAACTAACACAAAAACGCGAGGGTCAAAGTACAAAATGACATACATACGTCCATACATATATCTAAATAAATAAACATCCCCGATTTTCGATTGTGTTACCCCTGTAAGTGTCTCGCTCGCTACGCTCGCTCGCCAATAATATATTATATATATAATCCTTTTTTGTCATCATAAAATTAAAACTTCATCATATAACAATATTGTAGTATTATGCAACAGAACAATGCAAGCTCGCTCGCCATTTGTCCTCAAGCACACCACTAGTCTTTATCATAATTATTATTTTGCACTTCCTTTGCATACTGCTATTTCCCTTACCACTTACACCCATCAAACCAGTCTTACCACTTAGGCTTGTATCATTCTAGTGTGTCCTAAAAAAAAATGGTGTCCTAAAAAAAATTGGTGACCCTTTCCAATCCAATTTACATTAAATTTATCAACCCTTTACCTATTCCAATTTCATGAACCAGTTATATGTCTGTTCATTACTTGTGTACTTACTTATACACACACATACACATTGTTGCATGCATTCTCAGGTGGGAAGGCAGTGGTGAAAATGAAGTAGGGAGAGACAAGGCCACTGGGATCATACGTGTGACGGTTGATCCCAAGTATTATCGTCCCACTGAAGTGGTATGTGCCACGTACTTCCTTACAATATCATTTATACATTAATTGCATTAAAGTAAACACATGAAGAAAAGTCAAAGTTGAGTTAGCTTATATATGTATATAGAAGCTATTATTGTTTATTTCAGTCGAGGATGGCTTCTTTTTTTTTCCTTTGTATAATTACTCTATTTTTTAGGACTATTTGCAAGGAGATGCTTCAAAAGCCAAGCGAAAATTAGGATGGAGTTTCAAAACTACTTTTGAGGTTAGATTTCTGTCGTATGCATTATCTAGCTTTTGAAAAGTTTCATACGCGTTTGCTTATATCTAGAAAAGTTAGTGTTATACTGGCTATGTAGTACATCTCATACATTATCTGGTGTCACACAATGCACACACATACAATGTTATATTTTCCTCTGAAGTTATGCAACCATCATATTTAAATACATTGCAACAAATACATAGAGCTCAGAGTCACTCGAATAATATATTGCAATTACAGCAAACATGTATTTAATTGCATTTACATGTATTCAATTGCAATGTATTTGAACCCAACTCTTCTGACAATGCTTTACCGACCTGCTCATTACTGACAGGCAAGTGTACGTCTGTAGTGGACTTGCTGGTTTAATGGTGATGATACTTTACCAACCCGACAGGCAAGTGTATAGCTATAATTGACTGCCTTGTTTAATCAGGTAAAGAATTGTTAAAACAATATGTTGTGTTTGGTAAAGTATCATTACTTCAACCCTGCAATGTTTTGAATGAGTTTGGGCCTGCAATAAAATTATAGGAGTAGTGGTTAACTATAATTTTGCCTTTTAATAATGAAATTGATTTTATGTCATATAGACTCGAGTGAACTCAATTAGCTTGGCTCGCTTGTGCACCGCTCTGCATGGCTAGCACCACAGTAATTCTAGGATGCACCTCCAACACCATCACACAAGCTATTCCCGTTCTTCTGTGTAATCAGTGGTTAAATTCTAGCATGAAATACAGAGTGTGTTTGTGTATGGTGAAGCTACAGTCTGAAATACAGCGCTATCTTCCATGTATTTGCTGCTTACAAAAGCTTTGCTCAGCCAGTCTGTCAGCTTACTGTGCTCTGCCGCTCGTGTCAAAGCCACCTTTTATTTAGAGGGGAAAAAAAAAAAGGAGCACCTTTGAAGGCCAATTAACAGGTGAAATAACAATTTCATATTTTATAAAGATCCATTTAAATATATAGCTACATGTAAAAATATTTTAACTTCCATAGTATGTGTAAAAAATTTGAACGTTTCGGCTCCATAAAGCCTTTATCAGCGACTTTTTCTCACTTTTTAAAAGTCACTGACGAATGGAACTGATGAAGCCTTTATGGAGTCGAATAATACAAAAAGTTAGAATGTTAAAATAAATACCAATTTGTAGCAAAACAATCTTATATACTTATGGATGAAATTAACAATATTGAACTTCTCTGTTCCCAGTCCTTAGCTCTCTATCGTCTTCCGCTTTCAATATTTTATATAATACTCATTATCTCTTATATTCCATTATCATTATCTCTTATATTCCACTATCATTGTTATCAATGCAGTTTTAATTATGCAATTTAATTTTTTAGGAACTTGTCAAGGAAATGGTGGAGAGTGATCTGAAGCTACTTGGGAAAGACCCAACTGCTTGAAAGCTCGACTGAGTTTGCTGGTTTCTTTCATATTTATTGCTATTCATTTTGATTACTATATATTAATAGTATGACTGTATTATTATTTTACTTATATACATGTATGTAAATGTTATTTATTTTTACACATCACATTTTGTACTTGGATTTTTTTTTTTAAGATGGTGTTAAGAATTTGCCTGACACCTTTTGACTTGCATAACCAACTTAATGAGGTATGTTCATGTCCTTCATGGTTATGCAAGTTAGAAATACTGGGCATGTTTTCTTTCCAGTTTTCCTTATAGTAGTCAAAAAAATTTCATTTATTATTTTTTCATCACAATTGGATATTTGTTAAATTTCAATAGCAGAAACAATGAAGGTTAAAAGAAATGCATAAAAAAGTGTTGTGTAGTTTCCTTACAATTCTGCCACCTCCTCTTTCTCTGACTGGACTTCATTTCCTTCAGTTTTTTCTTCGGCAATCTGCTCAACAGAAGACTCGGAAGGCTTGTTGGTTTCATCTGGCTTGGCTGTCTCAGCAGTCTCGTCTGGCTTGGCTGTTTCAGGAGTCTCGTCTGGCTTGATTGTCTCAGCAGTCTCGTCTGGCTTGGCTGTCTCTGTAGTCTTGTCTGTTTCTGCAGTCTCGGCTGGCTTGTCTGTTTCAGGAGTCTCGTCTGGCTTGACTGTTTCAGTAGTCTTGTCTGGCTTGGCTGTCTCAGCAGTCTCCTCTGGCTTGGCTGTCTCAGCAGTCTCCTCTGGCTTGGCTGTCTCAGCAGTCTCGTCTGGCTTGACTGTTTCAGTAGTCTCGTCTGGCTTGGCTGTCTCAGTAGTCTCCTCTGGCTTGGCTGTCTCAGCAGTCTCCTCTGGCTTGGCTGTCTCAGGAGTCTCTGGCTTGGCTGTCTCAGCAGTCTCCTCTGGCTTGGCTGTCTCAGTAGTCTCCTCTGGCTTGGCTGTCTCAGCAGTCTCCTCTGGCTTGGTCTGTCTCAGTAGTCTCTGGCTTGGCTGTCTCAGCGTCTGGCTTGGCTGTCTCAGCAGTCTCCTCTGGCTTGGCTGTCTCAGCAGTCTCCTCTGGCTTGGCTGTCTCAGCAGTCTCCTCTGGCTTGGCTGTCTCAGCAGTCTCCTCTGGCTTGGCTGTTTCCGCGGTCTTGGCTGTCTCAGGAGTCTCGTCTGGCTGTTTCTCTGGTGGCTTGGCTGTTTCCGCAGTGTTGTCTGGCTTGGCTGTTTCCGCAGTCTCTTCTGGCTTGTCTGTTTCCGCAGTCTCGTCTGGCTTGTCTGTTTCTACAGTCTCGCCTGGCTCGGCTATCTCGGGAGTCTCGTCTGGCTTGGCTGCTTCTGCAGTCTCGCCTGTCTCATTTGTTTCAGCAGTCTCGTCTGGCTTACTTGTCTCGACAGTTTCATCTTGCATAGCTCTCTTTGAAGTTTCAACAGGCATAGTAGTAGAGCTTGAAGCATCTGAAGAAGCACCTCTATATCGAGGCTTTTTCTCCACTGCTCCCAATTCAATTAAGCTATAGCATGTATCAAGGATAGTCTGTTTGATGGGTCTAGGAGTCACACCAAGAGACTTCATCCTCTCATTATCAAAGGCAATCCTTTTACCCAGCATCCTGTACATTTCCTTGGCTGTTTTATCAAAGAACTTGAAAATCCACAGCCCAAACTTGGGCAGAGGCATTAGAGATACGCTATACCCTTGTTGCTGAAACTCTCCCTTCACTACAGTGGCAATTTCCTTCATGGACATGTTTTCACTCACTGCCAAGAATCGCTTCCCTGCTGCATCAGGAGTTTCCATGGCAGCCTTGTGGAGGGCGACCACATCTCGAACATCCACCATGAGGAAATAGACATCGGGAATGGCTGGAATCTTTCCAGCAAGCAGTGACGAGCACAGAACCTGCGTGCCAGCACCAGAGCTAGCACTCAAGAGTGGACCTTGCACATAGCCGGGGTTCACCACTGCCAGTTCAAACTTCTTGTCTTCTTCCAGCTTTTCAACAAACTCCCATGCAACCTCTTCTGCTTTCTTCTTGCTGAGTTCGTATGGAGACAAGGAAGTTTCAACTGACCAATCCTTCTCAGAATATTTGTAGTCGATGGGCTTATCAGGATGCCCAAGGAGACCGCAGGAGATAGCCGCCATCGAGCTCGTCACCACAACCCTCTTTACACCTCCTACCTCAGCAACTGCTTGGAGGACGTTGCGGGTGCCGTCAACGGCAGGTTTGATGATCCTTTCCTGTTGCTCGTCAAGAGTGAGTTCACTGCCACTCCCAGGAAAGGGCGAGGCAACATGGTAGACATACCTGCAGCCCCTTATAGCCTTTACCCAGCTTTCTTTGTCAGTGAGGTTGGCCTGAACAATCTCAATAGAGTACTTTATATTGGGAGATTCCAAATCTTTGACTGGTTTAATCTAAGGAGCAACAAATAAATATTCAATCAACATATCCTATAACTATTTAGCACAGCAAAGGGTAAAATAAACTGTCCTACCCAATAGCTCCACCCACCCAAGTTAATGCCTCAGAATCTCGAGTCCAGAAATTACGGACGCAAGTTATTATCGTTTTCCTCTACGATTATGTCAACATTATCAGTGAGTGGAAGTAGCTGGAGTAAACTTATCACATCTGATGAATACACTGACAACAGCCGGAACAGAAGCTCTTATAAGCTGTTTTAGCAATGGCATGAACATTTTCATGATTTAATCATGTGTGCATCTTACATACAAATGATCTGGTAAGGGAACAGCCATAACTGGTAGTGAAAAACAAGAAGTTGGTAAAGGATTAGACACAAGTGTGCAGCGTAAAGGAGTGTAAGACAAGTTGCTCAAAGGTTCCCAATGACATGGGCGTGTCTTGTAATCTCGGTATAATGAACTTCGATCAGTACAACATTAGTGCAGATAAAGGCACTGGCATTAATGATATTATTACAGCATATGTTCTGGGTAACTGATTAATGGATATTTACATGGTGTGTGTGGTTGATGATCATACTAAAGTACAGTTCTGAAAAGTGTTTTGCATAGAAACAGAAATTGCATCACTAATCTAATCTAATTGGTGATGTGGACTATTAACAGTACATTGTTGTACTATAATTCATGCAGAAATTACCAGTGTTTTATTCATTACAAAACAAACTGAATTGCGCACAATAAATATGGATTAAAAGCTAACTCCCACAATGTTGGACTCGGAGCTAATGAAGAATACTGCTTCACTACAAGGAGAATTCACGTAATAAAATAAAATTTTACTCTGCTCGAAATATAAATGTATAAATGCTTTCTTATCATGCTTCCTGAAACAGTAAATATTCTCTGTGTAACATTTTTGAATAATCATGTTTCTTGCATTCCATCACCAGTATTGCCTCACTCTTTATATACGTCACAAGACACTGGTTGATAAAGGGACTTTTAACAACAACCTCCATCATATACCACAGATTATATGATATAATTTAACAGGCTGCATAATAGTGCCTGCAGAATACTTCAATGAATAAACATAACATTGCTGAGCTGGTCCAGTAATACCCTGCCCCCCCCCCCCCCCCCCACCTTCCCACACACACACACACACTTTCAATAACTAATGAAGTAAGGACCATTTACCTCATTAACATAACATGAGGACAGCAACACGTACTTTGTACCGTACCAACTTGTTGTCTAGTACTATTACTACAATTCATATAATACTATGGTAGATGTAGCTTAAATAAGGCATACCAGTACTAATTGCAGCAATGCCAACAGAAAGGGCATACTGTTCACCCTTGCCCCTCCTAATAAGGTACTGATAATCGTGAATATACTTATAGTGGTTGGCAAGAAATAGAAAATTAGTATTTTCCAGTGGGTACATTCCCCCGGAATCCTGGGGAAAGATACCAAACAGATGCATTAGGGTAACCAGACCCTTCCGAGCGGAGCAATTAGGTAAAGGGTCTGGCCTGCGAGACTAGACTGCACATTGAACTTTGCTAACCTTCAATCCAGGGCATCTGCTTTGCTATTAAACTCCTGTAGTCCTACAAGAGCATGTTGCCCAACATGAGTTAAGGCACTTAATAACTAGAGTTTACTGCTGTTGCTCCATAGAAGCAGAATTGTAGCGTACAAGCATTGAAATGGTCCATGGAATGGATCCGTTTCTATTCTTGCAGTCACACTTACCACTTTATTTTTACCACAGCAAACTAGTGCTAAGTTTTACACAAATTATTATCCCAGTTCTGAGACTGCATAAAATTGATCAAACTATGCCTCCTCGTACCACCCAATCCCCTATCTACACCTGCAGTCTTCTCAGTCTAACCTTTTCGTCACTCAAGTCACGTACAGTACCCCTGACTTTGTATTTGCCTTCATCTAACAAAACTTTGATTAGATGGCTTGCTATGAATCCTGTAGCGCCGGTCACCAGTACAATTTCAGGCTCCTCCATCCTTTTCCCCAACTCACAAGGCAGGGGAGGAAAACGCCCTTCAAGCAAGGAGGTGCTCATTGCGCGCGCACATCGAGAAATACGACGCGCAAAATAATATATCGTCCCCAAATTCCTGCGAGTGGATTCGTAAGTTTCCATTTCAAGTTAATAATGTAGAAATTCAGAAGCAGGAGAGATAGACAGGACTCCATGGCTCAAGAAGAAAGAGCTGAAGATTAACCAATGGTAGAGAATGATAACTGAGGAAGATAACTTGTGCTACTGCATTCTTACTTTGCAATACGTCAAGCGCCACTGTGTGGCAGGGTACTTGCTTACGTCAAGCGCCACTGTGTGGGGGGGTACTTGCTAGTAATGTTAAATCATCAGGACATCCTAATGGTGAACTGAAATATACACAAACACAAGAATAAATTGATTGAAGTGAAGAAGATGTTTGAAAAAATGTGCGGGTCAATTTTCACAGTTCAAATAAATCCAAACTGAACAGCACCAAGGACTAACAATAACAACAACCACAAACAACAAGATCTAAGGTGATTCAAGATATTCTGTCATATCATGAAAAAGAAGACACTTTCTTGTACTTGCTGTTAGGCAGCTTGTCTCTGTTCTTGAGCACACGGACTGCCTCTCGAATGTGCTTGGGCTGCAGTGGACCGTCATTCTTCATTTTGTCCCTTGCTATACATGCCTCCTCCACCATTTCACCCACAAAAACCTGGGGGGGGAAACAATAACAACAACACACAAGACAAAAAGAGATTCCAATTCATAATGTTACAAAGTTTCCTATCTATTACAAGACAGTACTCCAGTAGCTCACATTTTTCAACACAATTTTTTTTATACTAAACCATTATTCAACACACTCTAACAAGTAGCGTTCCGCCTGCTACAATAGTCACTGCACCAACTCCCTTTCTCTGACCTAATATCCTATGATTCATACAAAGAAACTTTGGCCTTATTAAAACCTTCTAAAGTCTCCCAAGATTCCTCCAATTCTGAATCCATTTCCATCTACTATAAGCTAAATCAAGCCGGTACAGCTACAATAATAGGAGGTTCCACCATGTGTAGAGATGCACAACACACGAATGAACATCATAAAAACATGTCTGCATATTGTTTGCACGAACCTACAGAAGGTGTGGCTGCTAGGACACGCGCAACATGCATCAAAATGTCAGTTTATTGTTAGCATGCATTACAGAAGGTGGAGTTGTTGGGAGATGATGCCATAGATACTGTGAATTGTACATTAGCATGAAACACTTGCTCAATTAAAAGTATATTAGTATGAAAATGTCTTCCGAACTAAATAAGAAAAAAAATAGCAAGCTAGAGTCATAATTGAGGTTTCAATGACTTTAATTTCCAATTCTATTTGTTAAATTCTTCCAAGTTGACATAACTGTGATGTTAAATCCCCTGCATTAGTTATCTCTTCTCACTAAAAGCTTTCCTGCATTTAGCTTCTTCTTTTCATTTCTTATTCACTTCGGAGGATGTTGAAAGCATTTATGTGATATTATAAATAGTATGCTAAAAATGCCACGATTAGATATAATAATACCATCTAGTATTAGTTGTACTTGGCAATTAATATTGTACACAATTGAATTGTACACCATTGAGATCCAATAGTCTAAGTAACACAACACATTTAATATTATCAGGGTTTCATTTAGGGGGGGGCGAAAGGGGGCATTTGCCCCCCCTTGGGTTCTAAATGCCCCCCCTTGGATTCTAAGTGCCCCCCACCCTTTTGAAAGAACCGATATTTATTAAGAGAAAAATGTAAACCAAATTAATAATAAACAATATTCACACAGCAATTCGTCTAGGTTTTTTGTTCCATACTGTAATAATGTCATTTAATTGTGTAGATGAGAGCGTCTCGGGTGTCTCCATGGCTATTTTCATCAAATAGGATAATTGTGATTGCCCAATTCGATTTCGAATTCGTGTTTTAATTAGTTTCATTTTGGAGAAGCTCCTTTCCACTGAAGCAGTGCTGACAGGGATAGATAGACATATGTTTGCCAGGGTGCTAATGTTTGGAAAAATTTCACTAAGCATATCACTTGTGGTGAGCTCTTTCAACTGCAAGTGCAGGTTACCTTTCGGCTTCTTCGATAAGTAGCTTCGAAATGTTTTCCACTCCTCTCGGGTTTCGCGGGAAATAAGAGCTTCTTTGGTGTATTCATCTCCACCAGCAGTCTTAGCAGGCAGCTCTGCACCATAGTGAGCTAATAGTACATCTATTAAGTCCTCACCATATGTATGGAAGTCAGAAGAGTCAGCAGCTGGCACTTTCTTCGGATCAAAGATGCCAAATGAGGAGACAATATCTTGTGAAATAAATCTGCTGGATATGTTTGCCTTCAGCATCCTGATAAACGGTTCAGCCACTTGTCCTTGGAATGTAGCAATGCTTTCCGTGGTTAACGTGATGTCAGTGACTTCTTCGATCTCATTCTTTGCATCCATCAGTTCTAATACCCAGTTAGCAGCAGGTAACATGGCATCATCAAGTGTATTGAGAGTGGCATCAACAAGAGGGGTGATAGCTGTCAAGTCTATTCTCTCAGTCTGGAGAGCTCTGCTCAACTTCGCCACTTGTGGCAGAACATAATCAAGGAGGTATATGGCCACTAAAGTTGAGGGCCTACATAAGGCTTTACTGATACCTAGAGCTTCAGGTGCATGTGTCTGCTCATAGATATTGTTTAGAGCAGTCACAATTGCACTGTAGCTAGCTTTGACTGCCTTCACACAGCGTTCATGGGACAGCCAGCGAGTATCTGATGGTTTCACAACTTTCAGCTCAGGTAAGTCAAGCACCTGCTGTACTGCTTTGAGACTCTCAGCTCGCTTAGGAGAATAGTGGAAAAATTTCCAGAGGGTGGTGAGTGTGATGTACACATGTTTTATCCCACTGGTAGCATTAGCTGCTTGAACGCATGCTAGCTGTAGCAAATGGCAATGGCAGTGTACGAAAAGTGCATGAGGTGAAATTTTCTTCAGGAGACTCTGCACACCATTGTGTTTCCCAGAGAAAGTAGCTGCTCCATCGAATCCCATACCCACCAGCTTGCTAATCTGTATGTTTTTATCTTTCATGAATTCAACAAGGGCAGAATAAATAGTCTTTGCATCAGTAGCTTTCAATGGAACTATATCCAAGAAGTGCTCAACAGGTTGACCGTCCATGTTCACCCAGCGGAAGAAAATTGAAAGCTCTTCTGTGGTCGTCACATCAGTGCACTCATCTGCCATTATGCTGAAATGGGAAGCTTGGCGAAGCCGTTTCAGTAAACATTCTTCAGCCCATAAGCCAACTGCCTCAACAAATTCAACAACAGCAACTTTAGATGTGTAGGTTGCATTTAATCTAGCTCTTTCAAGGAACCCCTTTAAATCTTCTGCACCACAACTTACGATTAGATCAATAAGTTCATCAAAATTTGTTGTGTGGGGAATGTGGCGACGAGCTAGAAAATGGGTGCAACGAATTAGAGCTTTAATGGCCATTCTGTTCTTCAACTTTTCCTCATCATTAATTTGTTGGAGTTGCTGAATGACTGACCCTTCTTGTAGTGCTGTAGCTGCAGCCATCTCTGCTTCACATGATAGGAGGTGAATATCACTCTTTGCATGAATTTTCATCTTCTCTATTGCCTTCTTCCAGTTCGTGAAAGGTTTTGAGATCCATGTTCCTCCTGTTCTTTGAAGAGAAATTCCTCTCTTCCTGCAAACCTTACAAAAAGCTCCTTGGAAATTTTTATCAAACATCAGCCAATTGAAGCTCTCTTCCCATTTTTTGTTGTATTTTCGACTGCTTGCAGTGATTTTCTTGCTTTTCTCATGTGTAGTTAATCTTTCCTTTGCATGCTTCTCATGGACAATTAATCTTTTCTTGGCAGGACTTGGCTCCAAAAACTCAGTATCAGATTGATTGCTGTCAATTTTATCTTCTGTGTCACTGCTACTTGAGTGGCCAGGTGACTTTGAAGAGCTTGCACCACAGAAGAAAGAGCGAATATCCATTTGAGACTATCTTAAGCTGTCAGGGACTACGAGTGCTTAGAGTTCTGGTTCTGGAAGTTGTAGAATCTGTATAGATCAAAACTCAACAACTGCTACGGTGAGCTGAGGGCTGGCCTTTTTATAGCCAGCCAGCAACCGTAAGTGTGAATCAACGTGTGATAAACCTAAGGGGAGGTGAGAGTCAGAGTTGAATAGTGTGTGAAAAGCATCTAAATAGTGAATGTCACAGTTGACTGAAAATTGCTAGACGGTGGAGGTGAAAATGAGTAGCTGAATTAACTTGTCAGGATCTGACATATGCAGACCTCATTAGATAAGATTATGTTTTTTTAATGTAGGACATAGGCCTTCCAATAATTCTATTTCACTCCCATGGTGACCAGTGCCGCCCGCCCCCCCTTACATTTTCAAAACTCTATTTTGCCCCCCCTTGCAAGAATGTCTGGATGAAACACTGATTATGCTTAGTGATTCAGACCAGTCAGTTGATGGATGACATAAATATTGCACACCTTTCTTTGCTACAAACTTAATTCAAAATTCGATAGACCAACCTTAGTGATGCCTGCCATGGCGATCACAGCATTCTGCGGCAAAGAACCTCCGCACACATTCTGCATGAGTTTCCTGATGCTAGCCTTGGGGAAGGTGGAGCGTCGGAATATTTCGTACTGGTCCTGCTGGGAGTTAGAGAATGCAGACACTAGTAGTTGAAGCTTCTCCCTCTCTTGCTGTACTTCCTCTTCCATTGTGGGTCTCGACTCTGAGAAGAAAGATGCAAGGAACCAGAAATAATAAGGGCAACTGTGTAAGTCTTGTTGTTGTTTTTCCTCCTTCCTTACAATCATTCTCAGTCAATTCATAAACGTCTTCTTCCATAAAAACCATAAAACTTAATAATCTAGCCTATTGTCAAACTCAGGTAGGAAAGTTGGATAAATACAAACTTGGAATTAGCAGAATGGCCAGGACATATACAACAAATTAGGTAGGAATAGCCAAATTTACGGTCCCCATAGTTCATGATTTAAATTTCACTCCACTTTGAATAAAACATGAAACCAAATCACCATCCTTAGTTGAACACTATCTATTATTATCAAGGGAAATAAATTACTAGCTACGAACCTTGACGAGCTTCGCCACTTTCTAATCTCGCTTTCTTGGACGTCTGCCGAGACTGCTCCCCGACATCACTGTCCGAAGTCTCCCCTGCCCCTTCTCCCTTAGTGGATTCTCTCCTCCTCTTCCCCATCCATCCACTACCAAATCATTATTTGCTTACTCAGCAAACACGATTCGCGCATATAAAAGACTGCCGCCTTGGTAATAGCCGCCCCTCCACGTGTACCTTTTGACCTCAACAGCTTGGACTGCTGATTTTCTTCCGCTTGTGTATTGGCGTTCACCCGGTCGGTGGTATAGAGTGCAAGACGGTGGGAGGCGAGCTGACCGCTCTACATGGCTGCCGGCCAGCTAGAGGAGATATTGTCCCGCCTGCTAGTCCCAGACAATGAAGTTATCAAGCAGGTAGGGCCTTCCCGGTTTTTATTCTCGAAAATCTCCTAAAAGTAGTTCAAGTTTGCTCATAAAAGTTTGTTCGTGAATACCGCTGCAGGCTACCAAGGAGCTGCAGATAGTGTACAAAGATGATGGCATTGTGTATCCACTCTGTGACGTGATGGTCAACTCCCAAAACCCTCAGGTTAGTCAGTTTTAATGGCAATCACCTAACATAGGAGGAAGGTCTTGAGACTCACTGCTATGTGCAGCAGGGAGTGAGGTGGGGTGGGGTCTATGTAATTCTGGAGCTTATTTGCTCGGGAGGAATGGAGTAATTCACATTATCAATTTTTTCACCAAGAAGAATTACTATTGAACTTAAAAAACTGATAGTCAAACTTTTTAATTCTACACTTGAAGATATGAGGATAATCTATTGCAGTATGACAGCTTTGTTGAGGACTGTCCATCATGCTCTGATTGTTGAGGTAACTGATGATGAACCACAGAAAGCAATCAGTTTCGCTACTAGCTTTTGTGGGTAACACCCCTATTGTCACATCTTAATCATGTGATCAAATAATTTCTTGCTACCCACGGTAATTTTTGCTTTATGCTGGGTAGTTTACCGAGTGTTGGAATTGAAATTTCACGTTAAAAACTACCGGTGAGTGCCCCTTGCATGGTTAGCTTCTCTTACGAATACAGGATTTACATCTGTCGTTTTCATTGTTGGAGCGAGCTATATTGATACCTGATAAGGTATACGCCAAATAAGTTATTCTTTTAGTCTGAGAAGTGATTTTATTGTAATAGTTAGTGTAATATAGCGCTGAAAGTTTTCACCTTTGTTTCTTCATTACTTTTCATTCTTCTTAGTGAAGTCAGGGTTACCATGGCAATATTAGTGTAGCTATTCATCCACGTGATTTTTATTGCATGTCGGTTAAAATTTGTACTTGTTAACGCAACTACGACGCCCACTCACCAGCGTTGAACCCTCAGGGCCGACAAGCCGAGTTTAACTCTCGTAGCACAACTACGTACACTCATGAGAAATAGCTTGTGGCTACTAATATGGGTTAATGAATACGTCCAACATCTCCTTGCACTGTTTTAATTTTATTGTCCCTAAAAATAGATTTGTTTATTGGTTCTGACAATACAGATAGGCATTCTGTGTTATTCCTCTCTTTTAAAAATCAGCAATGGAGACATAATGAAATTGGTGGAATGAAAGTAATGAGTACAACAAGCCATTTATCACTCTGGGGCCGTCAATACTTTTTGGGAACAAAATTTCACTCTTATGTTACTTTCCACTTGCATGGCTTGAAGTATTGGGCATGCTCGTTAAAAGTATTATATTAATACTCATGTTATTGGTAATGGTTGTTGTTGTTTTGTTTTGTTTTGTTTTTTAGGAACTCGTGTAAATTTATAAAATGTTTGTTTATCTTTGCCAGGTGAGGCAGTATGCAGCTGTGGTGCTGAGGAAGAAGTTAGTGAAAGTGTGGACTAAACTCAATGCTGAAGACAAGCAGAAGTAAGTGCGGCTTTATCGATTGTCTCTCTCCTGTACACACACACACACACACACGATGTGCATGTTTTCACACTGAAGCTGGGAAGGTTATGTGAGAGATGTTTCAAACAAAACTAAATACAAGATAATTCTGGTACACACACACACCAACACACACAGCGCACATGTACGTTGCCATGGTAGTGAGTGATGGTGTAATTTGATGTTTGTTAGGTTCAAGGTGTTGCTATTACAGTCACTTTCTAGGGAGAGAATGTGAGTTGGTATGGATCATCACATGTTTTTTGCTCTGCAAGTCAATTTACTGCAATTCATTTTCCCTCCCTAGAACTATTGTTCTTCGTTCAGTGGCACACCTGGTAAGACGACTTTACTATTATACTCTATTTTTAATATTACTTTTCCTCTATTTATAGGTAAGCCAGTTGGCTAAGCATGAGCTGAGTTTGAACCAGTGGAATGAGCTACTTGAGTTCATCATGCAGAGTTGCAATAGTACAGATGCCAACCAGAGAGAGGTGAGCACAGCTGGTGATAGCCTGATCAGTCGCTGGTCATGTGACAATCATGTGATTTGTAGATTGGCATGGTTACTCTGAGCTCTCTTGTGGATGCAGCTGCTGTTGAAGTGAGTATTCGTTGTTATTATTATTATTATTATTACTACTCTATTTAATCCCATATTTTGACTTGGCTAAAAGGTGTGGCTCTGCTTGCCCTCTCATGTTAAGTGAATGGTTTTCACTTGATCTATGAGAAATGACAGCTGCATTGCATATGACGCATTCAGTTTCTTGATGCCAATTTTGTAAATTTATCTATCAGTGGGTGAAGTGAAGCCTGTACTAGTCAAAGTATGATTGGCTTTCTCTTTCACCCTACTCCTCCCTCCTCTCTCCCTCCCTCCTCTCTCCCTCCCTTTCTCCATAGCTTCAATCTCATTTCAAGTCTCTCCTTCACTTGTTCTCTGCTGCCCTGGATGACCCAGTCAACAAGATGGTGCCCTTCTATGCCCTCAAGTGAGTTGGTTGCTACGAGAGGGAAGCTTACTAACTGGCTTGAGAAGGCAGTTGGAATTTGCCTCAGTGGCCACGGAATGTATTATTAATTAGATTTAAGTTTTTAGGGAATATGAAATGAAACCTTTCACTTTTAAAATCTCACAGCATTTCTTGAATTGGAAATATAGCCATATGGTGCAGTAGTAATGATTTATCACACAAGTAGTAGCTTACTTATCTAATTATAAACCATGCACTGTTTGAAACTAAGAGCTAGTATTAGTGACCAGTCATTGGCCATTGATTTACATAATCCTGCTGCTGGCTGGCTTTTTTTTTTTTTTTTTTTTTTTTTTTTTGACAAGATTTAAGTGTTCTATTGCTGCCATTATCTCATCTTTCTTGATCTCCCCCCCTCTTTAAACATATCCTCTGCTGCTCAGGTCTCTGACGTGTATGGTTGAGTACGTGGGATCAGATGAGCTGGTAAGTGTGTGAGAGGGTGGGAAGGGAAGGAGTTGGGTGCACAAACATGTTGATGGTGTCCATTAGTTATAAGTAAAGTGATAAAATTATCCATCTTTTTTAGTTGTGCTTAATTTGGGAAATCTTTTGAGCAGTTTGGACAGACAGAGTGTTCAGCTGAATGCTGTTTAGTTGGACAAATATATTTATATGATAGAATACTCAGTGGAGGTGTGGCTAGTCCTAGTGGAGGTGTGGCTAGTCCTAGTGGAGGTGTGGCTAGTCCTAGTGGACTGATGATTTTAAGTGATTGGCACATCTCTCTTGAAATAAACTTCCAACAGTAGCTTAATTGGCAAGCGAGACACTCTCAGGGGTAACACAATTGAAAATCGGGGATATTTGTTTGTTTATATATGTGTGTGGACGTACGTATGTCATTTTGTACTTTGACCTTCGCATATTTTTGTGTTAGCTCTGCTTTCGACCCCATCCCAAATTTCACTAAACAGATTCTTCTGATTTAGCGATCATTACCCGTATCACCCTAGAAATTGAATTGTTTACCGCTTTGAATTGTTTTGCGGGTGCAGTTAAAGCACAGTAACTTACCGGAGTTCCATTTCTATTTGAGTTAGTGGTGGCATTAAGTTAATACGCTATTTGTCATAGTAATAAGCCCTATGCAACAGTATTTACTTGAAAATTCATTGACCACTAGACTATGCGCGAAGGTAAGTCTTGTGTAGGTATGTTCAGTTGTGTGAAAATACTGTGCCGATATCACAAAGAAAACGTTTAAATAGTGCGACTTGTTTTTTGTTGCTTTATTTTATTTTCAATTCAAAGAGTTGCGGGGAGTGGTTACTATGGCAATGAATCCCTTTACCGTATATACGTAATTTAAAAACTCAGACTTTTTTTTTTAGTAGCTTGAGTGTTAAAAGTTAAAATCAAACGTTTAACAATAGTGTAGTTTTAGGCTCGCTTGCCATTTGTGCTCAAGCACATCACTGGTTTATTATTACTTTTTGTTATCATGTTTTGTTGTTGTTGTTGTTGTTTATTTTTAGCCTCTGTTCCAGTCTATGATTCCGAAAATCATGGCTGTTATTAAAACTATAATAGCTACAGATGAGGTGAGAAATATAGGTCACATGATAGTCACGTGACTGGCATGGCATGGCTATTTAGACTTTCAACTTTTTCTCCGTTACCTTTTCATGCCTTCTTGTAGGTATTTATGTCAGAAGGGATATTGGTAACTGTTGAGATTGTTCCAATGATGTTTACGTTTAGTCATCCTCTTCCTTTACATTCGAACAGCAAGTTACATATTGGACGGCCATGTTGTCCTCTTAGCTGGAAATAAGCAAGCACCAGTATTCACAATACGTAAATGCATTTATATCAATGCTGTGTTAGTATCTTTTTTGAAGCTCTGGTGATTATGCCACTAATTTACCTGTTCACTACAGAAATAGTCTCCATTGAAATGTCTTGTCTAGAGTAGGAAGCAGTTGAGATTTAGGATAAATAGAACTCGCGCAAATGCTAAATGCTAGACCTAGTCTTATATTACTCCTGCCCTGCTAAGTGTGTATTTTTTTGCTTGCTGGTTTCTATAATATATATTATTATATACATATATATTATTTTATTGCAGCTTTGATATTTTTAATTGAATATTTCCGCATCACGCGAGCGTTCTGTATTCTCCCATATTGTACGGTTTATATTGTACGGTACACTACGCATGCGCGTAGCGAGTAAAATCAATGAAAATTGAATTGTAACCGGTTGAGAAAAAATATCAAGGCAGCAATAAATCACTTATCACACTCGTCGTACAATATGGGAATGATATTTTACTCTCACGCCACATTTTCACTCGCCTTTGGCTCGTGAAAATATTTTGCGTGCTCGTAAAATATTTTCCCATATTGTACTCTGACTCATGCTATAAGTATTATATATACATATATATTATTATATATATATTTTTTTAGGAGAAAGCTTGTGAAGCTATGGAGCTTTTTGACGAGCTGGTGGAATGTGATGTCGCCATAGTGATGCCACACCTCCTTCCCCTTATCCAATTCTGCCTGGAGCTAGCCTCCTCGGAGTCCCTGGGTAGTAACCTCAGGGTCAAAGGTCTCTCCTTTGTCTCATGGCTCATCACTCTCAAGAAGAAGGTGGAATTTTGTGTGTTTGTGTGTGCACATGTGAAAGAGAGTGTTGAAGTGATGTATGTAATGGGTATATATTTTGTGCAATTCGTGTTTTCATTTTGCGTATGAGTAATTGTTACATATAAAATATGTGTTTGTGTGTTAACACAGTTTCATTTCAGGTTTCATATTTGTGTGTGTGTGTGTGTGTGTGTGTGTGTGTGTGTAGACGTTGCTCCGCCACGGGCTGCTACCAGGGATCATCACCACTATGCTGACTATCATGACTAATCCTGGAGATGAGGATGATGATGACCTGCAAGAGGAGGACAGCTCAGAGTCACAGTCTCCCATTACTCTAGCAGGCCAAGTGTGTGTGTGTGTATGTGTGTGTGTTTAAAACACATGCATGTTTATTTGTTTATTTTGTTTATTATTAAGGTGCTAGATGTGCTGTCGTTGAATCTACCTCCAGAGAAGATATATACTCCTGTGGTATGTTATTTATTTGGTTTATTATTATTATTATTACTACTACTACTACTACTACTATTACTGTATGATAAATACACTTATATGTCTAGCTGCAGTATCTGTATTCATGAATAATAATGAGCTAGGGTGAGTGGGTAAAGGATCACCACATGCACAATGCAGTTGCTAATATCCAGTTATTGTGGCAGTGTAAAGAGGAGAGAGAAAAAAGCAAGTTAAAAGGATAAGAAAATTAACGAAATCAATAAAGAAAAGACAGCGATAACTTGATCAGGGGTTCTAAGTCTGCGATTTAAGGAAAAGACGACAATAATACTAATTACTACCACATTTTTAATCACAAATTTAGTACATTATCACTGTGTGATGGGGTACTTGCTAGTAATTATTGGCGGGCGAGCGGAGCAAGCGATACACTCTCAGGGGTAACACAATTGAAAATCGGGGATATTTGTTTGTTTATACATGTGTGTGGACGTACGTATGTCATTTTGTACTTTGACCATAGCGTATTTTTGTTTTCGACCCCGTCCCAAACTTCACTAAACAGAATCCTCCGGTTTAGCGATCATTACCCGTATCACCTTAGAAATTGAATTGTTTACCGCTTTGAATTGTTTTGCGGGTGCAGTTAAAACTCAAAAACTTATGGAAGCTCCATTTCTATTCGAGTTAGTGGCGGTGGTAAGTTAATACGCTATTTGTCACAGTTATAAGCCCTACGCAACAGTATTTACTTGAAAATTCATTGTCCACTAGACGAACCACGAAGGTAAGTCTTGCGTAGGTATGTTCAGTTGTGTGAAAGTATTGTGTGTTACAACTACTATTAAGAATATCACAAAGAAAATTTTTAATAACGTGGCTTGATTTTGTTGCTTCTTTTTCAATTCAAACAGTTACGGGGAGCGGTTACTGTGTCAGTGAAGCCCCTTTACCGCATATACGTAATTTAAAAACTCAACTTTATTTTAGTAGCTTGAGTGTTAGTTGTTAAAATCAACTGTTTAACAATAGTGTAGTTTAAGGCTCGTTTGCCATTTGTGCTCAAACACATCACTAGTTGTTATTATTTTCATCATCTTGTAGATGAAGTTAGTGGAGCCATTGCTGCAAAGCACAAGCAAGCACGAGAGAAGTGCATCTCTAGTGGCGATGGCCGTCATCACCGAAGGATGTGCCGACTACATTAGGAAGAAGTGAGGACACGCCCACTCATGCACGCCCACACATGTCTTTGCAGGCATGCCCTACCATAGAGGCAACTATGCATGTTCACTTGTATGCATTTCTGTGTTTGTTCTCCTGTAGTCACCTTACCAGTCTCCTTCAGATAGTTTACAATGGTGAGTCCTGAACCAACTTCTGTGTGATGGTGAATGAATGAAGGGAGAAAGATGTTTCCAGGATCTATTTATGTGTGTTACATAATATGATGACTTGCTTTGAGAATAGTTGGTTGACTGACATTTTATTAGCATTAAAAATAGTAATGTCCTGCTGGTGTGCTTCAGTAGAAATGGCGGGCAAGCTAAAAGAAAGGATTATATAGTCACAAATTAAATTCATTCCATTCACATTCATACCTTTATGTAAGGAAAGGTCAGCTAAGGAAGAGAGAGAGAGAGACTTACTATGGGCTACAAGTAAGCATTGTTTTGAATAACTTCCTGGATTCTATAGTTGAAGTCTGGAAGTGTAGAGGCTGTAGCAGTACCAAGGTCAAGTGTAGCTATTCTGCGGTTGGTGGGTTTTAGTAGTATATGATGGGAACAAAAAAAAAATTCATGAACGAATAACTAATTATCTCATCTTATTTTTATTATTTTTTATCTAGGTGTGAAAGACTCTGAGAGACTGGTACGAAACTCTGCTCTTTTCGCCCTGGGGCAGTTCGCGGAGCACCTCCAGCCCGATATAAGCCATTACCATGGCAACCTGTTGCCCGTGCTGATCCAGTTCATGGACGAGGCGATACTGATGCTGCAGAGCAACCCTCACGAGAAGACCGGGGTCACTAAGATATTCTACGCCCTGGAGACGTTCTGCGAGCATTTGGGGGTGGAGCTCATCGTGTACCTGCCCACTCTCATGGAGAAGCTGTTCTTTGCTATCAATACGCATGTAAGTGGGTGTGGCTTTGAAACGTGACTCCTTTTGTAGTAATTATTTTGTTTTTTGGTATACTGTTGAATTGGTAAGTGAATCCATTTAACTGTGTGGAGTTTTTACAGTGGTCATACTAACTTGGTGTGATAGTTGTCCTTAAACAGAATTTTAAAATGTCGTGTGTGTTTTTTTTGCTTGTTTGTTGTTGTTGTACTTGCTGTTTGTGTTAGAACAAGAATGTCCAGGAGCTGGTCTTGAGTGCATTTGGAGCCATCGGTGAGTAATGAATTAGTTAGGGAATTATTAGAAAGTCTGTGAGTGTGTGTTTTTTGCAGCTAATGCTGTTCAGACTCAATTGGCTCCTTACTTCTCTCGTGTCATTGAAATTTTGAACACTTTCATCTACACCCAATATACCCAGGAGAACTCAATTCTGCAATCACAGGCAGTGGGTAGGTGTGACCTGAAGGCTTGGTGGGCGTGACTCAGAAAGTGATGGGGGCGATGTTGAATTCGATAGTAGAACCTCATATTGGAATTATTTGATGTGGGTGTCGGTTTATTTTAGGTGGTGGAGAGCTGGGGTATTTTAGGTTTTATTGTCATAGTATGAAATTAACTGTTTAGAGTGTGTGTGTGTGTGTGTGTGTTCAGACACTTTAGGCACCTTGGCTAGGACAGTGGGTGATAATACCTTCAGACCTCTGGCGCTGGATTGTGTAACTGCTGGTAAGGTAAGGTACTGGAAAATAACTAAAGGTGAAGGAATTGGCAAGTTTACTTTAAAGAAGGGTTGCATGTATTCATAGAAGACTTGCAATATGTGTTGGTAGGAGTGACCCTTTACCTACTTATAACTTACACCTGTATGGCTCGCAGGTTTGCTTGGCCCTCTTGGATCACAGCACCATTGCCTGCCAGATCAAAACTGAGCAAGCTGATCTAGCTTCTGTTTGGTCTAAAGGAATAATGAATCCTGCCACATATTTATTGTTTGCTGAAGAGCCTTCGTAGCTTCTTCTGGCAGCCTCTGAACACTTTCTGAGGTGTCCATCTCAAATTCCAAGTGATAATGGAGTGTGTTTTTTTTTGTTTTTGTTTTTTTGTTGTTGTTGTTGTTGTTGTTGTTGTTTTTACTGTGGGCAATGGATATTCCCAAGCATGTTGAATTCTTAGCCCCTCCCCGTCTATTCTACCTTGCCGCAAAATGATCCCAACAATCCTAGTGTGCAAACACTTGAATTTGGGGGGGGGGGGGGGTGTGATTATTCTACTGTTGTTGTTTTTTGTTTTTTGTTGTTGTTGTTTTAACAGACTTTGATGGAAACTCAGGACCCAGATTTGCGAAGATCTGTGTGAGTGATGATCCTTTACCTTACACCTATTTGGTGCCAAAGGTATATACAACCTTAACACAGTCTCATTCTGTGTTAGGTATGGGATGCTGGCGTCGGTGTCTGGTATTCTGAAGGAGGAGATGGCGCCTCACCTGGATGCCATTACTCAGAGGATGATGTCCAGTCTGACCTCTGAAGAAGGCGTAAAAGTAAGAATATCAATCGATAAGCAAATTCACCTGTGTTGTTTTATAAAAAAAATGGTTTTTGCATTGTGCGATTACTCAATCTTTTATAATGTATTGGAATGTTATTAGTATTGTGTGGTCTGTTACACATGAACTCGATGAAATTAATAAAAGTTTTTTAAAAATTTAATATCGGACACTTTGTTCTGCTCAGTGTGCCGTATGACGGCCATTACCGGTTGCTCACTTGAAGTAAAAGTAGATGCTGTACACGTGATTCTAAACCCAAGAACTGGTGACAATTGGTTGGAGGAAACAATTGATAAAATTTTATTGACTATAATTTCATCAACACAGCAGTTAATTTGTATACAGAATTGAGGTGATGTTTCATAGCTCATTGGTAGAATACTTGTGTGTAAATCAAGTAGTCCTTTGCTCTATGCCTAATGTCTGTCAATATGTTTTGTCAATCTATTGTGTTAATTTTTGAGGGAAAAACTTAATCTTGTGTCATATCCTTTTTTTTTTTTTTTTCTATTGGATAACTTGCCACATTGTCTTTCTGGCCTGATCTAGATTCACTATGCTTCATTTCAAGTTGACTTTTTGGACTTTGACGATGACGAATCAGAAGGCGGGTCACAAGATGAGGGCGTGGCATCCATAGAGGATGACGACGCTATCGAGGGGTAAGCAGTAGTCACCAAGCACATTTTGCCTGAGGCGTTGTAGTCAAAGTAGACCATCTAATATCTGAAGCTCTTACATTCCAAGCCTGAGAATCCTATCTCAAAAAAAAAAATTTATTTTTACAATGCCATATTGAATATGTTATTGTTCATTATCATTGGTTTCTATTTGGCGAGCGAGCGAGACACTCTCAGGGATAACACAATTGAAAATCGGGATGTTTGTTTGTTTATATATGTGTGTAAGTACATTGACCCTCACATTTTTGTGTTTGCTTCGTGGTCTACCCCTTCCAATACCTCCACTAAACAGAATCTTTCTGTTTAGCAATCGGTATCATTCAAGAAAATGTTATTGTTTACCCCTTTGTACTAGGCTATTTCTAAGTGCCACAAGACGTACTTGGTCTTAAAAACTTACTGTTAGACTCAACACTGTGCAGTAATTCTTGTTTTTTTTTGTTGTTGTTTTGTTTTTTGTTTTTTTGTTGTTGTTTTTTGTTTTGTTTTTCAAGTCTCAAAATGCTATGACAAAAGGTTACTATAGTATTGAGACCCTTTACCAGACATTTCAAAACTGCCGTTTATAGTATCTGTGAGTGTTTGTTGTCAAACGCTACTGGTAACTCAGATAGTCAGAATACGAATATTAGAGACTACAGAAAATACAAGTACTCAGAAAATTGAGGTAAGAAAGTAGTTCTGTATTTGTTAGATAAATTATGGTCACAATGGCTACGTACTTATACTTTTAGAAATGGACTGATAGATTCTTTTGAAGTGTTTCGTTTGTGCACAGGCTCGCTCACCATTTGTGCTCGAGCACATCACTAGTATACGGACATTTTTTATATCCCATTTACTCTCTGCCCTTGGATACGTGAAGGTTGTTGTTCTTTCAAACCTATACTCTCCTCTCTTTGTCTAGGTACAGCGTTGAGAATGCCTATTTGGAGGAGAAAGAGGACACGTGCAATTCTGTGGGAGAGATAGCGGAAAATCTCGGGTGAGTTCACTTGCTCCCTGTAGGTAAGGTGTGGCTGTTGTTACTGCTCTCTTCTACTGTTACATTCATAGTGCACATTTTCTTCCTTATTTCGACCACTTCTACAAGGAAGTAGACATTCTGTCTGAGGTAAGCTTGGCTCAGCTATAGTCACTAGGGTTTGTCACCAAGTAGTGTGGGTTTTTAAAAGTAATGAGTGTGACTAGGTACATGTGGTGTTTCTCACCCCCACAAAAATAAATCCTGTATAAAACCATGGTTACAGTAAAATAATCGACTAAATTGCTGACACGCTTGAGCGTGTCAATTAGAGTGTGCTGAGCGGAGGATTTGTTAACATTATTATGTTGACCAGTTTAATTTTGTGTTGTTGAGCCTTGCCGTGCACACGTGTGATTGAGTGATACTGTCTAAATAAGTGACAGAAACTACGTACGCATCTATAAGATAGATACTTTGTCAAGTCCATAATGAGGACGGCAAGGTTGTGTACAGCTCGGTTCATTCCATGTTAACAATGATTATTTTGATGGCCGAAGGCTTTGTGTCACAATTGCTGAGTGCTCACTGTTGTTGTTGTTTGTTGTTGTTATTCTGTTGTTGTTTGTTGTTGTTGTTATTTTTTAGCATCAATCTGAAGGCATTAGGAAATCGGCCATTTGGACCCTGGGCAAGTTCTGCAGAGTGTGGTATACACATGTTGGAGAAGGAGATAAAGGTGAGTGGACAGAAGGGCATTATAGACTAACACACATGGTTGTATTAATTAAAAGGTAAACCACTCCCACTTGATTGGTTGGTTGCTACTGAGTTCACCCTTTCATCTGTGTGCTGATGTGTTCACATGTATGCGGCTATGGGCCTGTGAGGTGTTGAAAGTTGGTTTAGAGATTATAATAATCTATCTCTTGTTGGTCAGTGTTTTAGTGACTATATGCCAAGTGTATTTTTTAATACCTACACATAAGAGGAAGTCTTCTTTTAATTGTTCATTATATTAATCACTGCAGATGAATTTAAATAAGCTCAGTTATATAGCATGGTTGGCTGTGTGTGTGTGTGTGGTCTCAGAGAATGTGTGTTACCTGGTGAGCTCTGCCCTGAGTAGTTTTGCGGCAGTGGTGAGGACGGATGCTGATAAGACCGTTGTCGTGTCCACGCTCGAGACGCTGGAGGACATGCTCAAGTATCTTAAATCTCTCAACTTTCCCATCAACGACAAGGAAGTCTCGAGCCTGATGACTTCCATACAGGACGTCCTGGACAATAAGGCAAGTACACCATTTTAGATCATATAGTAAAGGGTTTTGTTTTGTTTTGTTTTCCATTTCTTATGAATGGTTTCCTTTTTACCAAGTAAATTGGTAAAGTAATTTATGGCATTTTTTTCCCTTCCCCTGTGAAACGAAAACACAGGCGCAATGTCAAGGAGACTGTGACGATGTGTTACCAGGAGAAGAAGGTGTGGCAGAGTATGATTCTTACTTGGAAGAGGCCTCGGGAGCGGTGTTGGGTCCACTAGCCTCATTGGCTGGTGGGGAGATGTTCTTGACTAAGTTCGAACCTATCCTGCCGAGACTACTGAAGAAATTGGTAAGTACATATTTGCAGGTGCTCACTCAGTATGTCATGTGACTTGTTAATACAGGTCTGAATCCATAGTGTGTAAAAATGATGCGTTTTGTCAGAAATTTCACTTGATCGTTTGTAATTGTTTTGTTTTGTTTGTTGCATATTTGTTTGTTGTCGTTGTATTTTCACTCTTGTGGTTTAAAAGTAAAGATTTAGTTCAAAACAGCAGTTCTCTGTAGTATCATACTTTATTAGCTGTTGTGTTGTTATTGTTTATGATTGATAAAAGTGGTCATGTATGATTCTATTGAAGTTTGATTTTGGTATGTTGTTTGTTTGTTTTTTGTTTGTTTGTTTTTTGTTGTTGTTTTTTTTTTTTTTTTGTCCAGAATGGAGTAAACTCTACAATAACTGACAAGTCATTTGCTGTGGGAACACTAGCAGAGGTGAGTTTGCATTGGGTAAAGGGGTAATGAATCTGTATTTGGTAAAGGTACGGTAAATTTGCATTGGGTAAAGGGACAGTAAATTTGCGTTGGGTAAAGGGACAGTAAATTTATATTGAATCAGCCTTTTTGTTTTGTTTGTTTGTTTTTATTATTTTATTTATTTATTTTTTATTCCAGATAGTTGAAGCTTTGGAAAGCCACTCCAGACTGCTGGTGTCCCTTTACCAGCCCTTCATGACATTCAGCAAGGAAGACCAGGATGATGAAGTGTGTAGTAACTCTGTGTTTGGACTGGGCATGCTCGCCAAGAATGCACTGCCGGAGATGGCTGGGTAAGGGAAGAATTGTGCATAAACAAAAGAAGGAACACAATCTATTGTTGAATGTATGTCGAGTAACAAAGAGAACGTCTCTCTTTCTTGTTTCTTACATTTTTAAAAGCCAGAGGAATGCACCATTCTGTTCCATGGTATATGTAGAGGCAAAGTTGTGGCAGTTAGTTGTCATTGTCAAGGATCTGCTATTGGTTTAAAACCACATCTTTTATTCTCCCTCCCCTCCCCTCCAACACCACCCACCAAGTTACCACTTCATATACAGTGTTTTGGTCACATTGTAGTTATGGCGTCTTGTTTGTTTGTTTGTTTCCCAGGAATTACCCGGCAATTCTGCAGCGTTTGTTTGCCCTGTCTCAGAGCGAGAAGAACAGTAGTGCCAGACTCATGGACAACATCTGTGGTGCCATCTGCCGCATGACTGAGGCCAACCAGGACGCCGTCCCTTTAGATCAGGTAGGTGGGTGGGGAAAGGGAGGCGGGGCAGGGGAGTGGCCAGCCCTATAGATCAAGTAGGTCAGGTGGTATGAATGGGGCGGGATAGTACTGGGCCTTGGGTCACACAAGGCGTTAAAGATGGAGGGACAGGAAGGGGGGGGAGGGTATCTTTGTTGATTCTCTTGTTAACCTTCAATTCCATACTTGTTTTTCTTTTTCTTTTTTTTTAAATTATATATATAAAGGTTCTTCCTCTCCTACTCAAGAATCTTCCCCTCAAAGAAGACATGGAAGAGAATGTAACAGTCTATAACTGTCTCATTCCTCTCTTCACTCAGAACAGTCAGCTGGTGAGTGTTGACCTCTTGAGATGTATTATGTGGGCAACTGCTGAAAATATTGTAGGAATTAAAACATTAACATTTAAGCCATTTCCCTTTCATGGTTGCAGCAACTATGTCACATGACTGTTTATTGTTACATCCACTAGGTCACATGACTGTTTCATTGTTGCATTTACTATGTCACATGACTGTTTATTGTTACATCCACTAGGTCACATGACTGTTGCATTTACTATGTCACTGTTTATCGTTACATCCACTAGGTCACATGACTGTTTCATTGTTGCATCAACTAGGTCACATGACTTTCATTGTTGCATCAACTAGGTCATATGACTTTCAGTGTTGCATCAGCTATGTCACATGATTGTTTCAGTGTTGCATCAACTATGTCACATGACTGTTATTCAAACAAGTGTTGTTATAAACAGACATTCTTGTTGGTGAGTTTTCTTTTGTTTCTAGGTCACATGACTTTCATTGTTACATCCACTACGTCACATGACTATTTCATTGTTACATTTACTATGTCACATGACTGTTTCAGTGTTGCATCAACTACGTCACATGACTATTGTTGCATCAGCTACGTCACATGACTGTATTGTTGCATCCACTACGTCACATGACTGTTATTCAAACAAGTGTTGTTGTTTGTTATAGACATTCTTGTTGGTGAGTTTGTTTTCTTTGTTTCTGTGACGCATGCATTATCCATTTTTGTTGATTCCATTCTGGTGTTATCAACTTCGTTATTGTCCAGACTCCAATCTCGTACACTTTCACCTCTCATGTTTATTAATGATGTACAATAATTAAAAATACATTCTTTTAGCAATTTGATGTGTTGAGTTACAATATTGTTGTTGTTGTTGTTGTTGTTAGGCCGTTCCTCACATGCACCAGTTATTAGTGATCATTGCCCAGGAACTCTCACCCACTTCGAAACTTGTCAACGGTCAGTAAGAGAGAGATTCGTTGAATCACAATTCCTAGTTTTATTGCCCGTCTCCTGTGCATTATGTGTTTCTAGAATTGCAGGTGAGTTTACTGCAGTTCCTCCAGCTGTTGAACTCTGTTTTCCCAGACCACCTGCACCAAGTAGCCAGCTCAGGTAGTCTGTCCCAGGATCACCTCCTTATCCTCAACAATGCTCTTCAACAGTAACTTACAGCCCCGCCCCCATTCGTTGCTGAATTGTCTCAAGTGCCTGGACTAGAAAGATGCGTTACTGTGGAGGAATGGAGGTTGTGTGTTGAGGTGCAGGCTTCAGGACTTCTTCTTGTGGACGTGTCTTGTCTTTTTAATTGTGTATAATTTCAGGTCGATTTATTTTATTTTTATTGTGACATAGTGCATTGCATTTCATCAATTGTCAGCAACTCTTTTGTGGAGATCTACTGTAGTTCAGTAATTCTATAGTATAAATATTTTATTATTTATCAAATATTATATTAATACCAGTGGTAGTATTGTTCATTGATATCTTCACTTGCTTACTTCCTGCTCCTTCATTTACACACATCCTTTCCTCCCTTTTTAGTAAGGTTTTGGAAGTTGTTTAAACCATCTTGTGTCAATTATGAATCCTAGCAAAAAATTCTTTGTATCCTTCCCACTTATTCCTCACTTCTAAATGCAGTTTTTGCAAGTTACTGCCTCCCACCACCAAACAATCCCAGCTATAAATTCTCTTGTATCAAAAACTATATTTTTTTAGATTAAGTTACTGCCTCCCACCACCAAACAATCCCAGCTATAAATTCTCTTGTATCAAAAACTATATTTTTTTAGATTAAGAGTTATTTTTAAAAAGGTCATAAAAATAAAATATTAGTGACTAAACCAGAATATAATGATCTAATGGACTTTTCTTAGCTTTGGTCTCTGCTGTTTCTGCCTCTTCTTCGACTTATTGCCATCATCCCCTTCTGCACCTGGTCCAGATGTGATCCAAGGCCAAATGACTGACACCCAGATTTTATACAGCAAGTAAGATGGGCCCTATCACACGATGGCAAAGAAGGACATTGAGTGAAAGCAAAGTTGAATACAGCGTCAGTTAGTGGCACATTATTTGCATCTTAATTTTTGTTTTTTGTAATTTGGATGAGGGTTGCCCAAGCAAGTATGGAAACAAAAAATGAATTTGGAGTTACTTGAAAGTGTCTCATTTGAGTACATCCTGAAACCACTGCCTATTCATTCATTTTAACACCATGTTTCTCAAGATTCAGAATTCATCATGGCCTCTCTGAGATGTGACACTTTCTTGGCCTAGTCTTCAGATGTTGTAGGTAAGGGAGTTCAATATATCCGGTACATTTTGTAACTGGAAGGTTATGTCGATTAACTTGTAAAGCTCTTGCCCATTTAAGCATGGATATTTTAAAAAAGCATTTTGCCCCTCCCTACGACTTTCATGGAACATTTGCCACAACATTTTTATCAATTTCAGCAACCCTTGAAATACTTTGAAATAAAAAATAAAAAAAAATGCTGATTTGACCCTTTCAAGTTAATACCCCACAATTAGCTTAATAACCCAATACCCTATCCTACCAACAGGACACTCCTCTAATCCTCCCTCCCTTCCTATAATTTATACACAACACTGAGTAGAAAGCCACTCACCAACAGCCACAGTAGCCACATGTAGTTGCTGATGGCAGACAAGATCTGGACCCCTGTGGTAAGGATGATGAAGTCTATGACGTACCTTAGGAAGAGAAGGAACAGAAGCAAGTGAAGGATGTGACGAATCATTGAGTTCTCATCAAAACTTTAAAGTTTATGAATAGTATTTCATTATTTATCTTCATGATTGAATTAATGGCATAATGTAAGGACAACTTTATTGGTAAACAGGCCACAAGAACACGTACCTGCAAATAATTCTGTTTGATATTCACAGATAGCTCCCCAACTACTTTAGGTAAAGGGTCTCTCCAGTAAGAATACGTACTTGTGCTAATTATGTATTGCAGTGCATCAAAGGGTGCGATTTAGTGTCTGCTGTTAGCCACGCCCACTATCACACACAAACTGCACAACACTGAACAAACCAGCTTACTCTGAAAAGTATGTATCTGTAAGATCCATGCCTGCCTCTACCAGTTCTCCATTGGGCCCCAGCTCAGGCACGGCCATTTTGTGCAGACTGTAGTAGCAACCAACTTGAAAGACCACCGCAAACACCAGGAACACCTGCCATACATTGTGCATGTTGTAAAACTACACCTTACCGGGTGGTGATACCTTACCATGAACCGCCAATATAGCCACACCTTACCCAATGCAACCTTAATTCTCGTAGTATCTGAAAATCCTCTCACCTCTACAACGTGTGTGTGCAAGTGTTCATGTGTGTGCATGTGTTCAGGACATGGGAGTGCATGTGTGTGTGTGTCAGAATGCACAACATAGCGTGCACCTGCATGGTATAAGGAATGAAATAGGTGCCTAATCTAACACCTGACATCTAGACAACACACGGAGTACTCCACACTGGGTGGGGAAGAAAAAAAGAAAAGAAAAAAAAGCCACCTCTCTCTCTCACACACTTGCACCCACTCCCTAATAGGGATTCCAAATCATGCCAGTATAAATTTTGGCTTATAAGTAGACAAAAGCATAGGGCATAATTATGCATAACAAGTTCATTCTCTAGCATAATCTAGTTTAAATATCGACCCTAAGATTTAACTTGATAGATATTCCTTTAAAAGACTTTAAGTTGAGGCAACAGATACACTAAAATTATATAACAATGGATTTGTATGACCGTATCACTATACCAACTTTCTATTTAAATTTCATTCTGCTATTATTAGGACCGTGTTATGATTCTATTTATTGTACATGTAGCATTAAGTATCATAATATAGGGCATAATTGCATAATTTAGCATAATTCGCAGCAATGACAAAAATCATAACAGGTAAAATATATAGCATAATGTGGACATCACTACTTCCAGACAGACTCTATATACAAACACACTAACTTACATAGTTATAATTAGAGAAGTTACTGGACAGCACGTATGAGAAGGCTATGTGGCACAGCTGGACAGCCTGCGAGACACACACCCACATGTACACATATAAACACACACACACATGCACGCACACACAAACATAAATACACATACACGCATACATACAAACATACATACACACATGCACACACACATACATACATACATACATATACATACACGCATGCATACACACAGAGCGTATAAGGGGGAAAAACTTCTCTGGAACTGGCTTCCACGAAAATTAAGTTTCCCTCTATTAATTCAAACCATAAAATTATAGTGCATATATTGGTAAAAAATATTCAACAAGAGTTGATACTCTGACTTGGAGGGCACTGCCTTTGAAGATTCCTAATGCTGCCCCCCCCCCCCCCCCCCCCACCCTGTATGCCCCATGCTTAACAAATGCTTATGCTTCATGCTATGATTAGCTTAATAATGGGTAAATGAATACGGAATACAAGAGGAAAATCAATTATGTGAAGTAAAAAAAAACATTCAAAGAGTTTACTTGCGGTACATTATACCCATCAACCTGATTCTAAACACGCCCCTCCCTCCCTCTCCCTCTCTCCCCAAGAGGACAGGGCCTACCATTACAAGTCACTGTTTGGATAACTATACCATCGTTATGGTTACCGTTACCAATACAGGATGATTTCACAATCAGAATACAATGTGAAACTAGTATTTAATTTTTCAATACAAATTAAGAAATAGCAACCGAGCTAGCCACCAGACAGTCACATACAAATCAGTTAATAAAGCCCACCACAATACGCTGTTGTTCACCCACACTTGATAGTGTTAGTAATCCTTCAAAGTGCATGCAAATGAGGCTTGAAATTTGTGTATCGTGTCTGTCTTCCTGTTGCCGTAAAACTGATATCAAAGAACACAACCACCTAACCTTTGAATGCTTTTTTTTCTCAGTTTTAATACATTTAATTAAAACTTAACCCAAGGAGGACTTCGCCAAAAAAAACTTTAAAAATGTAGGGTTAAGTTACAATTAAATATTATATTGGCTGTTAAAACTGTTATAATTATTTCAGCCGAGAATGACTGAAACTTTGAAACCATATTCACTTTGAGTATTGGCAATAGTAGGTGATAGTGGTGTTAAAACATGCAGGAATTATTACAGTACTTGTTATTTCCCAAAATTCTGTCTCTCTTGCAGTTTCGTGTGTGGAGGACTTGAGGACAGCCATGGGATACCAAAGGAAGACAGACTGATTGCTGATCTCAGCATGACATTGGTTGATAAATACTGCTGATAAGCCAGTGTGTGTGTGTGTGTGTGTGTGTGTGTGTGTATGTGAGTGTGTGTGAGTGTGTGTGTGTATGTGAGTGTGTGTGTGTGTGAGTGTGTGAGTGTGTGTGTGTGAGTGTGTGTGTGTGTGTAGGACAGGTGTGTCAGCTTTATCTCTAGGGCTTTGTTTTGAGTAGTGCTGCCCCACTTGGATACTTGTATAAAGATATTATGCACCACTTGGCTTGTTGTTGCTTCTTTAGTTTCTTTTCACTAACACATGTGTCGCCACATATTTACGCCCACGCATAACCCCGTAACACGTATGCAACAATATGTGCGCAGACACTTGGACTAAAAATCCTAGGGAGAACACAGTGTGTGTGTGTGTGTGTGTTTGTGTGGACACAGATGGTCGTGTTTGTGTGTTTTAGATATAGTGTCAGTAAATACACATGGAATCTTGTAAAGCCAGTTATTAAGGTCTCTGGAGCAAGTTCGTTGAATGATACTTACCAAGTGTAGACAAGCACGTCTTTTTTTTTTCCACCCACATGAATACACACACGGTACCTTACGCTTCTTTCCCGCGTCCCTATTATACCTAAGTACGTAGGTACCCTTTACCAAATGAACTGGCCACATGACCAGTAAGGGGGCGGCACAAGCTACTTTATTGCTAGAGGCCGTTTCATAAAGTCTTCAGTTGTTTATGCATATTGCAAGATCTTCTTCAGAAAATGGAAGAAAAAAAGGGAAGATATCACTTCGCTATAGTCCAGCTTTACGGTCAATAAGTCTATAAATGTTCCTGACGATTTACACTCACTTACATAGTATCATAGCCACACCAAATTAACCCACTTCCCTTGGGTGACAACATTTATTTCGTGATCACTTGACCTAAAATTGCCCCAGACCTCAGTTTCTATATCAAAAGCCAACATTCCTGTAAACACACTTCAAGGGAACAGTACAGAAAAGCAATGAGTAGTACCCACTACCTTGCTGCACTGTATTGGCACGCATTCTGCTCTCTCTCTCTCTCTTTCTCTTCCTCACTACACGTGGAAATCTGTCTTGTAGAGAGAGAGAGAGAGCTAGCATAAGGCAAGATAATGCAGCATCCCAGGAAGTATCCGCTGGCTTGTGTCACTCAGCTCCGTAATACTCCATTCTCGCCAAAGTAGGCCTGGCCTTGTTTGTTATGGAACTACAGCACAAGAAATATTTAAAACAAGACTCGCCGCCGCATTTGAGTGAACAGACAAAGCATACCAAATGCCAATACTCCTTGTAAACACATTGGAGCAACAGCAAAAGCTGAGGAAAATTAAAATACAGAGAAAACTGTAATCTTCATCTGTTTGTTCGCTGTTATTCCTAGTTTACAGGTAACATTTAACTAATAATTTAACAATACAGAGAGCCCCAAGAACACAGAGACTGAGATGGACACGCCCACTACCATGATACTACAACTATTTCAATCCGTTCATTATAATATGATACCTGGTGCGCATCAGAGTCTGCCAAGCTGGATGGTACATGGTAGAGCTTAATCATGGACGACACCCACACAGCTGTGAATTGCTTGGGCGACCATGGATGACGACGCCCACCAATGCTATGAATAACACATGCCACGCTCCTCTGCCCTTCACCATGGGCAACACATCTCACATCACCTCACACCGTAGGGGAAACCAAAGTAATACAATGTATTAAGTGTCTGTTACATATGAGTTGTGAATGTAGGCCTGCTGAAGTCAAATTAGTGCTAAATATCTGGTAGAGACAGGATTCTGTAGTTACTAGTCTAAAAAATGATCAATTAAGTCCTTCCCTCTTACACGACTTCACTGCACAAGCAACCTCCACAAACATTGTAATAATAATAATAACAATAATAATAATAATAATGATAATAATAAATGATCACAGTTCATTTGTAATCTGTGTAGCTTGAATAAGAGAGAATGCAACTAAAGGTTTCTCCCCAACTAGTAAAAAGAAACAGTTTGCCATGATCACTGTATTTTTGGCTCTCCAGCTCAACCACAGAACCCATCACTGCTAAAGAAAGCTTGAATCTGTAGTTCATGAAGAAGCCTCTCTTCGGGCAAGTAAATAGTGAAGGGATACAGTAGAAGTTCATTCAGATGCCTGGAGTCCATTCAACTACTCCTACACAACCTCTTTACGAAACCATGCTTGCTCCAAACCCATTTCATATCCAAACCAGACTTCACAAACAAACCATTTGTAATGCTAACACATTCTTACCGCCCCAGTTCCACTGGGCCACATACTAGAGTGCCCATGTATCTCATCCAAATATCACTGTCATGTTAGTCTAGGGGAGAACTGGGTACAGTCACAACATGCCATTACCACACCAACAGGCACATGTCACACCCCCGCAGAACTGTCATGGAAAAATGTCAATAATAATTCATCATCATTATTGCCGTCTTCGTAATTATCGTCTTCATCACCATCATCATCATAACCATCATCACCATCATTATAACCATCATAACCATCATAACCATCATCATCATCATAGCCATCATCATCATCATAACCATCATCATCATCATCACAGTCGTCATCATCATCACGTCACACTGCCTAGCACTCTAACATGATTTCCAATTGCATCTCTCAAGAATGCACGTACTAGACCACCTGCCACAAACCATTGCAATGCCGGCGAAGGGCAGAGGGTTGGCGGTAACATCGCTACCCGTATGACAACTCCCACACCACTAACAGAATCCCCACTACCTCCTACAGAATAAGGTACACTGTACACTTATGGAACAGCACTACATTCGCGCAGCTTCTGTGGGTCAAACAACCAATACTGTTGCTACACACGGACAGTTTCACAGTAGCTAGGTTCATGTACACATTCCAGCCACTAGACATAATGAATGAAAGACTTGACCCTACTTTAAGAACTATCGACACATGCCGTAACCATGGCTCCAATTAGTCTCACGGCGTCGAAATTAAAAAAACAGACAATCAAAATAGAAAACTGACGTAGCCCTATTAATCGGAGTGGGAGGTGGGAATTAATCGGAGTGGGAGGCCGGATGAAGAAAGCTAAGGCAGATAAATTAAAGGCTAGGACATATTCATTAAGTGAAACATGATCTCAAACTTCTCTCTACCTGAAATGGTGCCTGATTGAGCGATGAATGACTGAATACCTCCAATGAATATCATTCCAATATTTCCTGCACTGCCACAGCAACAGCATCATCATCATCATCACCTTCTAGAGATGAGACATGACAACACACACCCTTCATTGAAATTACATTAGATCATCATGCTACTGGCATAGAAGCACAGTACCTGATGATGAACCATTAAAACATCATAAGATACACTATCAGCCCCTCTTCCTTCCGCTTCTCCTCACAATTACCATCTTCCACGATTGACTTCACTGCCAACTACAAGTAAGCCAGACCAGAACAATTCCAACTTTCAAGCTCTACACACACAGATGACACCATAAAACAACACAGTTTTACAGAGACATAGGTTTAAAGCTTCCTGGATGCTAGCCGTCTATGCTACATGTAAATCACCCTTCAGGATATATTAGAGGTTTTGGCTAACATGAGCAATGACAACATGTGAGGCATGTATAGTAGGAGAGGAGCATGTAGTCTCTCTATGCACATGTGTAGCAGTGTGGTCACCAGTAGATAGGTCTTTAGAGTATGCTACTGTGGTTTTCTTTCATCTCAGTAAGAGGCCAGCATTATTTTCTAAACCACAAAGTTTGTTTCCATGGTTACACATGGTAACATCAAAACAGAAATATGTATGCAGTGAGTGTTCATCTCTAAAAATACACTCTCTCGCACACACACACACACACACACACACACACAAATGTAAAAAAATGCAAATTTTCTTGCTGCCGCTAGGCGGTCACGCGCACCTGGCAGAGCCAGGATGCCTGTGCACTAAGCAGGCACTGTGAGCCGTGCAAGCAAAGCTCCTGGAGCCGGGCTAGGAACTCGCAGGAAAACAGGCCTTTCCTCACAGCAAGTGGTGTGGGCACCCAAAGTCCCACCTGGACCATTGCTGTTTCATGAGAAAAGGCCTTGAATTTGCACCCCAGCAAATGCCAGGTACCCAATCACAGCTGGGTGGACTGGTGGGGCTGGTGGGAGGCAGATGGAAAATCAGATGGAAAAATTGCCTGAGGTGGGCTTGAACTCAGGACCTCGGGCCCTGAGCCCAGGACACAACCACTACACCACACAGCCACCACACACACACACACACACACACACACACACACACACACACACACACACACACACACACACACACACACAGCATAACAAAACTTGCCACAACAGCTACCATAACTGCAGCAGATAAAGCCAGTCCCCCCAGGCATAGATAAGCAATGTCCGGCCAAGAGCAACATCACCAATATTCAATCTACTGTAAATTTGTTTTCACTGGGAACAAAACATGTGAACAGTTCCAGGGGAAAATCCTGAGCCAGGTCCTAACTCTGTTGTGCTTTCTTTTTTACATGGGTACTCTTGCCGGGTGAAAATAAAACCTTTCAAGTCTGAAAAAGTGCACAAAATAGTAAATATTTTCTCTGTTATTATAATGATTATGCTTAACTTCAAAGATTTCACTTGTAGCTTTTGGCACAAAGAATGGGACACAATAACAATCATATTTAGTAGCATAACAAAACAAACAAAATATCAGTTATTTAAAGAAGTTATTAAAAATACTAACTACAAAATCTTCAGAGCCTATAATTGCACTTGACCATAAGTAAGAACTTCCACAACCTTATTTAGCGATTCTGATCAGAGTTTCATACTGACTTTGGAAACCAAAAAATCTCCCGCCCCCTCCCCCATTTTTGTGTCCCTCATCCTAATTTTTTTTTTACCCCGACTAAATTCTAGTTCTGGTCCTTCTATAGCAATTCGCAATAGTTTGTGCAAGTTTTCGTCTGACAATCTGTTTCATAGTTGTGACTTTGACATATTCATGTGGCTCTGTTTTTTGTGACTCTACAAAAAAAAAATCCCCTCTCCCTAGAAAAATCCAGTATGAATCCCTGCTAATGGACCTTTATCTAAACAAGGATCATTTAATATTCAGTCCTCTTTCATGTACAGTATGTCTGGATAATCCAACCATCTCTCCAAGAATGTGTCCTGTAACACAAGGAGAGCAAGCTAGTCCCAGACAAGACTGGAGCTGGTAATAGGTGATTGGACAGCTGCTAACCACATCCTGTTCACCTCGCGCGCCACGGCTGACTCTGCAGCCAGACATTTCCCACACACACACACACATACACACACCGCACGCATGCAATCACACACACATGTAACTACACAATCACACATGTGTACACACATATAGCATACATACACACATGCACACATGCGTACACACACATACACATGTATATACACACAATCACACATGCATACACACATATACATGCATACATACACACACACGCGTGCACGCACACACACACACACACACACACAAACACACTAGGATTTGGCTGGCTCGTAATTACAGGCTTCCTTTCAAGCCCAAAAAACTTATAATAAACCCTGACTGTGAAGCAAAAAAAAAGTGTAACTGAAGGGGGATTACGGCACAGTTTCTTAAGTTGAGTGTTTTTGACACTTACACATGAAAGTAGCAACCAGCAAACATACTTGATATTCAAATAACTCAACAACTGAACACTAATAAACAAAGTCCAGAACAGCCTCAGCAGTAACTTAAACTAGCTCCAGTGATATATTTCTATGTTGGGTTATAACTTATAGGGCAAGGAGGAAGTTGTTCATTTTGTTGTTTGTTTTTTACCATCTATGTATCAATCATGCTTATGGAGCACTATGAATGGATGTAGCCATGAGAGATTATGCCTGATAAAGCTATACAGTGTATACTGCATACACCCCTCCCACCAGAGCCATTGGGGACACACACTGCCCAACTCTCAGGTGAGCCGAAGTCACTAGGATCAGGTTTCTCCTTATGAAAATAGTGGGCCTCTCTCACTGTACCCACACAAAAGCAGAGCTACACACTTTCAGCAATGAACTGGAGCAGATAATTAAGAATTATTCTTCGCACAGTATGACAATCAAAAGAGGCAAACGAGCATTCATCTTCACTTTGCCTTCACTACCCACGAGAGCAGGCATCACATACCCAGAACAAGTGGTGTCGTGTTTCGACATATCAAAGCAGAGAATTTCACTTGAAAGGTGACAAAGGCCTGCCTGCTATGACTGAGAGATTATGAGAGAAGACTAGAGGAATTTAATTTACCCTTTACCGCGCATCCAAAGCAACATGATGACTCTAACAAAAAATATTTTATCACCTCAAGTGAGAAATATCCAGAAATGAATAAAACTTGAAGTAATATAGGATTATTGAGATCACCTAAAACCAACTTATACAAATCCCTCACACAGAAGTTAGTCTTGTGTTATGAACTCTTAAAAATTATAATAATCCTCTAAAGTTACTAATAACAAAGTAAAGGGGATAATAGCTTTTCTGCTATCACTGAAAGGCAGATTTAAAATTCCTTATTCTCTCTTATATTTTATACTAATATTATTATTACGGACACGTCTTTCCTCTATCTATTCTATACGGAAACCCCAAATTAACAACTTGCTTAGATTTTGGGAGGGGCAATGAGAGTATAACACAGACACATTCTGTTGCATAAGAGACCCTTATAGTCCTCAGAAATATGCAAAAGTAGCTGATTTCATGTTCATAATCAAATGTTAGCACTAAGGATTTGCGGCAGGGGGGGGGGGGGGGGGGGGGGGGGATGAAGGCTTTTCTAGGGAGAGGAAAAAAAGCTCCCCTCCCCCTTCCTTGCCTCCATTAAATGCAGCCCTGCTATTCCATGTGCTGATATGCACATTCACTAACCAAATACACTACAATAAGGTAGCATGGCAACACATCCAAAGGGGTTTTATTAAGCCCCCCCTAGGAGGGAATTTGCTCCCTCTGAAAATGGTTTTGTCCCCCTGAAAATTATTATGACCTTCATGGAAACATTTGGAACATATTTTCATTGAAATTGTGACTCCCCTCCTGAAAGTTCAATAGAGATCCCCTCTACAGTTTTGTCCTAAAAATACCCTGGATTATCAACGTACCGTCCCTACAATCACAAATTTCAGGTAGAACTCTAAAGTGGCCATGTTTTCCTTGTGGATCTCCTTTCTGCCTTTTCTCCTCTCCTTAGGCTAAATCACACCAAACAGCAAAACAACGACAGAATTTTTTTTTTTTTAATACAACTACATATAAATACTTTCTCTATATCTATCTTTCTACTCATCCTGGCACTATCTCCCCCCACCCCCTTCTTCTCCATATCGACAAACACAGACAAGACATTCTAGGACCTTATATGCGTTTTTAACTACTGTGAGACTCAGTTACATGGATTTATCAAAAATCTGACTAGTGTGAGTTTTCAGTTATTTACGTTCATTGCTTGTTTGTTGTTGCTTTCCGTTTATTTCTTTTTTAAATTTTTTTCTGCACAACACAATACCCACCCTTAAGCTCTAACACTATTATAACATCCCAGGTTACCCAACACTAGTTAAAATTTTCAACATTAGCCAGTTCAGGTAAAAAGTAAATACTGGTAACTGGCCACTCACAATAATTAAAACAACCCAACCCTTTACCTAATAATTGTGTGTAACGCATAACACAATAGTCAAAAAATTTCGAACCTAAACAGTTCAACATGACAAAGAAAATGTGCGTGCAGAACTTATTGAAGTCTTCTCAGTATATCACACACCCATTACGCGGTAATTTACCCGTTGAAACTAACCGGCATTTTCTGCACTTTCGTATTATATAGCTAGTAAGTCCGAACCAAAAGCCAAAAAGCAATACTTTACAAATTCATTCTAAATAACGCCCCATCCTGCGCATGCTAACAACTTCACAAAAACTTGACCCCATAAATTGCGCACGTGTGGCGCAACCGGTCTTTCTTGGCGTAACGTGGTGCAATTAACTTGCTCAGTTTTGTAAACATAAATAGAACGTTGGGAAGGAGGATCTCTTTATCCCAGTGAACGTCCTACTATGTTACAACTATTCGTCCAGGGTCAGAGTGTTCACTCTGTAAATGTTACTGAAGAAGCCACTGTAGATGAGCTGAAGCAAACTCTTTCTGGTCTAGAAGGAGTGCCTGGAGAAGACCAGGTTTTATCTTACGGAGGTGTTCCACTGGAAGATGAAAGCTGCATCGCCGACATCGTGCCTGATCTAGGTACTATCAGTCTGACAGCAAGAGTTTTGGGAGGTTAGTCCAGCAAGTCTTGGGTGCACATTCTAATTAATACTCACTCCCTTATGCACTTAGGTAAAGTTCATGGCTCTCTTGCACGTGCTGGTAAAGTCAGGGGCCAGACACCTAAGGTAGGTTTTTTTAAGTATGAAAGTAAAAACAAGAATCTGATGCACTCCACACATCTTATATAAACAGATACCTCCAGTGGTCTTTTGTACACAAGTGGTTGTTGTTTTCTCTGCTGAAAATGTGTATCTTATCATTTAAAAGCATTACATGGAGCGCAATTAATGGATGGAGATTTTGTTTAAAAAATTGTTAGCCAATGCAATAATGATTTATTGATTTTTTTCCCCCTATTATTACCAGGTTGAAGCTCAAGAGAAAAAGAAGAAGAAGACTGGCAGAGCAAAGCGCCGGATGCAATACAACCGAAGATTTGTGAATGTTGTTGCCACATTCGGACGCAAGAAGGGACCAAATTCAAATGCTTGAATGTTACATTATCAATTTTTGTTATTTTGATTCTATGGCATAAGCATTTCCATTTCGTGTGACCACATTTTGTTGTTTCACTGGTGACTGTCTGTTAAAATAGTTGGATGGGTAGAGCAGTGATGCGTAATGTGTAAGCATGATGGTTAAATTTTGCCAACAATTCTATATGGCAAAAAATGCTTTCATTTGCTTGGCTTTGTCTGAGTGGAACAACTTTTTTTTTCTTTTTTTTTTTTGGAGCCCTTCAACCAAGTAGAACACCAGGGGGCCATTAGGAAGCTAGATGACCTTGCTAATATAAATGCCTTCCTGATGGTAGAGAACTGCAGGGTTGTATTATGGGTGGGGTTGTCCGCGTCTAAAAATAGTAACATCCGCCACCTATTTTTATATGGCAGTGGGCGGAAGTATTTTGTGTGCGGTGTGAACTACTTCGAAAAAGGTTGCGTAGACTCGGTGTTCTTTTGCTCTCAGTAGTCGAGCCTTTTGTCGCACTAGTTCCCTCTCGAGGAAGTTTCAGTAAAGGTTATTTTGCAGTCGGGATATTCACTGAATAATTCCGGTAAGAGTTAGAGCTGGATAGGTTACTGGACTGGTAGAAATGGCTGGCTTGGTACAGGCCATTATAAAGCTATCGGAGCCGGAGGGAGGGTCACTTACTTCGTGCAAGTAATAATATAGAAATAATTGCGGGTTAGCCTAGGGCTTTTTTGGTATTACAGGGAACACAAAAAAGATTATTAGCCTGCTTTACTGTCTGCTACAAGTTGAGGCCTCCCGTGAGAACTCGATAGAAAAGGGTGGAGTCAGCACCTTTTAAGTACACATGAAGTACAGAGGAGAGAGTGGTGGTTCAGGGCAAGGTATAATATAACAGTTTTAAGGTAAAATATACTCTTCCATTGAAATGCATGGGTACATGTAATAATATAGCCTTTATTGTACATTCTTTTGCCATAAAGCTCAAGATATACCAGAGATTTTTTTCAGTGTTAATAAATTTAAGCTACTGTGGCACTGCAGTTTTTTTTAACGCTCTACCGATTGTAATATAAGACCTCCCTCCAATCACGACCTGCCTACGTTAGGGTGTCTGTAACCATGGTAATGGCATGCCATTGACATGCCTGTGGCCACTACCTTTACACCAAGGAACCGAAATGCAGAACGAGAGTGGCATAGTAAGATTTCCTGTGCTTGAAGTCTCTCTATCTCCCAAATGTATTGATCATTGACCTCAGTAGTGAACTTAGACTTGCAATAGCAGATTTCATATAACATCCCGGCAGCCATTTTGTTTTAATGAATGTTGTAGTACCCTTTTATTCCAAGTCCATTTTATACCATATTTTAGCTTT
>WLWD01001528.1_pt1 | contig 102509 bp, 81 predicted proteins | sample 6712731 | NCBI WGS metagenome assembly WLWD01 (sample SAMN12718690, study PRJNA576275) | sponge metagenome | isolation source: marine sponge | host: Mycale hentscheli | place: New Zealand: South Island, Marlborough, Capsize Point | collected 2014-11-01 | reverse complement strand
TACGTACAAGCATCCAAAGGGGGCGTGGTGTGAAGAGTCAGGAGATGACCCAGAATACGAGGGTTAAAGAACACTATACCTGCCAACTAACACACACACACACACGCACACAACACACACACACACACACACAACACACACACACACACACAACACACAACACACACACAACACACACACAACACACACAACACACACACATCTCTCTCTCCTCCCTGAGGGCATCATGTGCTGACTCACAATATCGCATAAGTTGTCAGCTCTCAGACAAGACATGACTTGATCCAAACTTCCCTTGTGGATGATCCTAGCAAAGCTATCCTGAGAAACACAACAAAGAAATACAATAACACTAGCAGATTAACACTGACACCACTGATACCAGCTGACACCAACTGACGCCACTAATACCAGCTGATACCAGCTGACACCACTGATACCAACTGATACCACTTGACAGCAACTGATACCACTGATGTTACAATAAAACACTACTAATAATATCGAAATAACTGATACTAACACCCAAATAGTTGATACTAACATGATACAATATTAACATTAATAATGTAAAGACAATACTGAAACTATTTTAAGCAATCACCTGACATCAGTGTGATCCTTACCAACTCTTGAAGTATATCGGCTTGAAAACGTCAATCAAACATCGGTTTTCAAAATGGGGACATTGAGTGAGTTACTCCAACTAACACTTGTAACGTGGTACCAATGGTGAGGTTATAGCACACACGTAACATCTGGTACATGTGACACGTGTTGTGAAGCTAGTAATAGCACACATGTAACATCTGGTACATGTGACACGTGTTGTGAAGCTAGTAATAGCACACATGTAACATCTGGTGTTGTGAAGTTAATAGCACACCTGGTCATGTATTATAAAACATGCAATTATTAATTTTCAATTTAGTTATGATAACTGCAAGTTGAATCTGGTAAGTGGTCTCAAGGCCTACAACCTTCAATTCTATGTGTCAATGGACATCTTTAATAAAACTTTTAACAATATAGTTCGTAGAGAAGGAAATGTGCCCCATATTTTCTCATAGTCCAGTCATTTTTATGGAAATAAGGAGATCGACCTTAAACAAATTGCAAACACGAACAATTTAAACATTCTCTAGTACTGAATGGTGTGCTCTATAACATACTAAAAGTCCTAAGAAATCCCTTGAGGGGAAAGTATAAAAAATTGAACTTATCTTTATGCACTTTTGTTTGTTAAATCTAGCCATTTCAATTGTGACCAAAGCACTGTTAATGTTAAATTGAAAATATTTGTTATACTAAAATGGAGAAACAATAGAATATAAATATTTTTAATCAGAAAGTTTATCACTTTCCTCATCGAAAGAATCCCCTGCATTCCCACATGCAGGAGTGACATAAAACATATGTTACAAGCATGTACACGCAAAGGCAGCAGTTGAAGACAAACTGGCTATAGTCTTTCTTTCACACTTTTCCAGCCCCATTCTATCAGAAAGGCTACTTCCTTTCATTCCAGTATGGAAGGTAGTAGAAATCTTGCTGAGAATATCAAGAATAGCTGAAGGTTATGTTTTCAGCTTCACAGCAGTATACCTTTTTACCTTTTCCTGTGTGGTAGAGACTGGAACTTTCCCACAGCAGCTTATCCTTGGATGTAACTTTAATTGCTGAGAATTGGTCCCGGTTTAATTCTGTTTTGGGAGTTACAATTGTGATCATTTTTCAAACCAATGGAAGTATCCACTCCTCACGAGTTCGACATGCGGTGTTGTAGCGTATCATCAGGAGGAAAACAAGACACCGTGGTGAGGGAGCTGTACAACCCAAACCAAGGTTGGTTAGTCTTATGGACTCTTTGCCTGCTTATACTGCCTGCCAATCGATGTCAATTTCTGTAGAGATCCTTCTTCCCTGTAATCAGGACCTCAAGCAACACTCTCAAAAACTTGCAGGTAAGAAGTTAAAGCCATTAACTTTTCACTTTCCTTCACTGTTCTATCCGCTGTCTTCTCACATAGACTTGAAAGCATGTTTTCAGAAATCTATGAAAAAACAATATTTACAGTTAGTCATAACAAACACTTCCACAGCTTTCATATTTGATTCAGGATCTAATTGGACAAGCTTAGGGATTACGGGCTATGTTTTATCACCTTTTGATCTTCCAATAACACAGCAGATGAGGGAAAAGAGAAGCCTCAAGATGGTTGATACTGGTGGGGGAAGTTGGAACAACAAGGATTCTCAAAGGGTGACAATGAAACTTTATGTTTAGTTCCTAATGCCTGATAGTTTATTAAAATAGTTAATTAATTATATTTTTTTAAAACAGATCCAGCACTGTATTGTAATTCACTGCAATATTAAAGAGTCGCCAATGTACCTCCCCCCCCCACCTTCTTCACAGCAAGTGCCCCTACGTGATGCTTTCAAAAGTTGGGACCTATAGATGTCTCTATGGGTAGCTTGCAGATAGCACATAGTCTGGCATAGCCAGACCCTTTACCGAACTGCTACGCTGGGAATGGGTCTGGAGACATGCCATACCAAATTTGTTCTGCCGCACATATATTGCGGCGGTCAATTACCGTTAGCAAATTACCGGGATAGCCCTCCTCAGCCACAAGTAGCAATTCCTGTGTGTATCAGTCACCCTTTCAACGCTAGGTTCAGCCATCATGGCTAATCTGCGGTAGAAATTCAGGTATAAAGGAGGTTAGGCACTCACCACTTCCGCACTCCTCCAGAACAAATTTGGTATGGCCATGTCCCCAGACTCTCTCCGCGCGTTTTGTGCGCTACGTGGGTCCAACTCCGCCAGACTAGATATCACATAGTCTGCCTTCTCCATTGCTAGAAATTACCTCACCACTCACTGGTTGACCACATTGTATAACTCTGATCACAAAGTTCTAAGGTCAATCATGCATGATACGAATAATGGAATTTTCTATGCTTTCCCCCAAAGGATTTCTTAGGACTTTTAGTGTGTTATAAAGCATGTTTTTCTATACTAGAAACAGTTGAAAAAGTTTGTGTTGCAATTTGTTTAAGGTCGAACTATAAAATGATTGGACTATCATGCCTTTCAGCTTGTTGCTATGACACCCATAACACCCACACACAACACATACATCCTCTGTCAGCTTGCACACTCCGTGCAGCGTGGCATAGTTGGGGTCAGAGGTCACAGTCATGGCAACAATGTCTGTCTCCTTCAAATATTCTGCACTCACTGGCTCTGTAATACATACAAACACATGCACACACTTCTCACACATCACCTGGATCTGGAAACAATAATCTACCACATACCACCTGGAACTGGAATAGAGAACAATTTACCACACACCCTGGAACGGGAATAGAGAATAATCTAGGACGCACCACCTGGTTCTGGAATAGAAAATAATCTACCACACACCACCTGGAACTAGGGCTAGGGCTAGGCCTAGAACTGGAACCGAGAATAATCTATCCCACCCAACGTGGAACTGGAATAGAGACCAAGAATAGGCAAACGAAAACAAAATTACAGAGTAAGCCACAACACGTGCTAAGTCAGAGAGACAACTCTCAAAGCACTGCCACACACCAAACAAGGGAGCAGATTTATCACACTGAGCCCCGCCCCCATTCCCACCCACCAACCTGGAGAGCCAGATGTCTTGAGTAGCATGTCTGTACTGGCCACCCACATGCCTGGGGGCGTGTCCTTCGATAAACAGCAGATAAACTCCATGAGGTCATCGAACACTGTGCGTACTTCAGTTTGATCAAACCCCACCCCCTGACCAGGTTGGCAGGAGGAAGGACTTGGCATGAACGCATGGCCACACGGGCTGAAGGGAAAGGTCGCACCCTGAAATATACATGTAAGTGTCAAATGGTACAAAGAGAGAAAGGAGTCCATGCAATAAGTTGGAAGATGCAACAGCAAGTACCCGCCACACAGTGACATGATGTACTAACTTGTGCAAATTAGATGCAGTAGCATGAGGTCTTTTTATCCTCTATGACTTAGTTTAGTCGCATCAGTCCGCGTTTTTCTCTCTTTTTCTTGACCCACATATTTATGAATATGCACACCATTGGCAGCAGTACTGATGACGCTTTACCAACTCAACATCGCTAATGATAAGAACTATACATGAACACATTGTCATCTCTGTCGCTACTTACAGACAAACAAGCGTATTATTATATAGCCAATATCTCATGCATTGACTTATCGCTGAATTCACCCTCAGGAGAGGGCAGCTATCTAATGATAATTCTGAAAGTTGCCATGGTTTAACTATTTATACCATAGCTATAAGTTCGAACAGTGTAAAAGACCAAATAAAAAAGATATTATTGGCTTGAGGGAGAAAATTGTCCAACTAATGCAGGGTCACTCCAATATAACAGACAAGAAGTGTATTTTGCTCCCTTTCTGCCACTTCTAACAGAAACAGAGGAGATAGATCAATGATATCCAGTGAGGTTCACAAGACAAGACTTTGATATCTTCTTTAGATTGGGTGTAGTATCATGATTATTTAACTATGGTATGGGGTGTAGTATCATGATTATTTAACTATGGTATGGGTGTAGTATCATGATTATTTAACTATGGTATGGGTGTAGTATCATGATTATTTAACTATGGTATGGGTGTAGTATCATGATTATTTAACTATGGTATGGGTGTAGTATCATGATTATTTAACTATGGTATGGGTGTGTAGTATCATGATTATTTAACTATGGTATGGGTGTAGTATCATGATTATTTAACTATGGTATGGGTGTAGTATCATGATTATTTAACTATGGTATGGGTGTAGTATCATGATTATTTAACTATGGTATGGGTGTAGTATCATGATTATTTAACTATGGTATGGGTGTAGTATCATGATTATTTAACTCATACCATAGTTAAATAATCATGATACTACACCCATACCAGAGTTATTTGTGCATCTCAGCTCTATTTTATAAAAAAAAAAATTCTTCTGCTGTGCAATTTAAACACTCTTCGTGGTACAAAAAAAAGTTCCACATGCGAATGGAGGGGAATAAGACAGAGGAATTAATCCACCACAGCAACTATGGCACAAGCTGATTTAACTATTGAAAATTAACTATTGCTAAAAGTTCTTCACAAAGAGATGAATAATCCAGATTGCCTCAAGGTCAGACCAAAACAACAGAATCTTTCACTCTCCAGAAAAGCTGAGATTTCTACAGTGAATTTTTTAAACTTGTTCCACCTCATGAGGGCACAAAATGAACTCACTTAACTGTAGAACATTATACAGCAATGATAACTGCTAGCATCAGTGGTCATGTGATTACTGACTCAAACCCATGTTGTGGGGTCACTTCACTGCGCTCGTGGTTTTGTTATAATTGGCAATGTAGTTCACGCAAACATGCACTTTCTGATATATTTCACCACAAACCCTCAGCCGAGCAGCTATACAATATAACTAGTGCCTCCCACTAAACTCTTAACTCTGTGTGGTTTACCCCAACACTCAGTTTCTCACAAAACAACCTGTTAATTTATACTGCAGTATTATTGACGAGCGAGCGGGACACTATACAGGGGTAACAATTGAGAATAGGGATATTTGTTGGTGAGCGAGCGAGACACAATGGTTACACAACTGAGATTCTGTGGTGTTTATTTATCTGTTTATTTACACAACTGAGATTCTTGGTGTTTATTTACTTATTTATGTGGTACGTGCAATCCCTTTTCCCACCCACACCACTAATTACGTAAGTTGGTAAGGCATCATGATAAAAAAAAGGAAAAAAAAGAAATGGCTGTGCAGAAAGTGAGTTGTGGGTCTTGAAAGGAAGCTTCATAGGAGCACACCTAAACGTGTTTTTATTTATACATGCACAGCAGACCCACCATCACTAGCTATTGATACATGCACAGCAGACCCACCATCACTAGCTATTTATACATGCACAGCAGACTCACCATCACTAGCTATTGATACATGCACAGCAGACCCACCATCACTAGCTATTTATACATGCACAGCAGACTCACCATCACTAGCTATTTATACATGCACAGCAGACCCACCATCACTAGCTATTAATACATGCACAGCAGACCCACCATCACTAGCTATTAATACATGCACAGCAGACCCACCATCACTAGCTATTTATACATGCACAGCAGACCCACCATCACTAGCTATTTTTCTTCATCACCATTGAATGTGTAAGTCAAGTTAGCACATTTCAATTTCAACAACTATTGAAATCATGCCAAGGGCTATAGCTCACAGTTAGCTTTAAAGCCAGACTAGCTTGCTTGCTATTTGTGCTACTACTAACTTTTGTTTGGATATACATGTCATTTTTGTACTTGACCCTCACATTTTTGTGTTATCTGACCTCGTCCCAAACTTCGTTAAACAGAATCCTCTGGTTTATCAATTATTACCAGTAGCATCCAAGGACATTGAATTGTTTACCACTTTTTAAAACTTCACAAACTTACCGGAGTTCATTTTCTATTTGCATTAGTGGCGGTGGTAAGCTAATGTGCTATTAGTCATAGTTATACGATCTACACAACAGTGCTGTTCTTGCTTGAAAAATCCATTGTCCAATAGTCTAACTACGAAGGCAAGTCTTACTTTGGTATGTCCAGTGAACAAGTATGTGTGATTTTTTTTTTGGATTACAGTACTTCTTAGCTAAAGAATAGTACAAAGTAAACGTTTTAGTAACAAATAAGTATTTTAGCTTCCTTTACACAGCCTTTTCAGCTACTACAGCAGCAAGCATGTATTAATATAGGGTTAGGTTCAAACTTGTGCACTAATTCCTTAGAAATGACTGTTTTATGTTTTTGTTTTTTAAGTCAAACAGCTGCAGCAAGTGGTTACTACAGCATTGAATCCCTTTACCGTATATATACGTAATTTAAAAACGTGACTGTTTTTTTTAAAGCTGGAGTGTTAGAAATTAAAATTAATCATATAACAATACTGTAACCTACAAGACAGAGACTCGCTCGCCATTTGTGCTCAAGTTCACCACAAGTACACACAAGTGAAAAAAATTGCGACTTCACGCTAATTTAGGTTACCATAGAAATGAAGACTTCGCACATTGAAGACACTGAACTGAATTGGGTAAAACTGTGTACTAATACAATCTGCAATACTTCGCACACCAGCTTTCCATTAAGAACATGCCATCACAGTTTAACAAAATCTGAAGACTCGGGTCTAAAATGGCAAGTGTCATTGCTTCTATTCGCTGTCCACTATTAAACCAAAGCACAAGCTTAAAATTAGTTTGTTTTTAGTGTAATTCATTCAGTAAGAATAAAGTTACGGAGTCCATATTGATGCAAGTATTTTAGAATTCAATCAAAGCCAATTTTTTTTTTTATTGTTGTTAAAGTAAGAATGCAGTAGCATAAATTATCTTGCTCAGTTATCATTCTCTACCATTGGTTAAGGTTACTCCCTCTCCTGCTCTTTTTTTCTTCTAAACTATCTGAGCTGTTCTTCTACCCCACCTCTCCTTTTTTTCAGCTCTTCTTCTTGAGCCATGGAGTCCCCTTTTCCTTTATCTATCTCTCCTGCTTCTGAATTTCTGTCATACTTGAGAAACTTTTGTCTTCTATTTCATACTTTCACCTTCCTTTAGGAAACTAACCCCCGCCTTTACTCGTCGATTCCACCCGCTTTTTAGCTACAATTATCGCTGCCTTTTCACCTTCTCTTCCCTTCCCTTCCAAACCTACACCGCCTTACCTTGCCGATTCCATCCGCTTTTTGTTACGATTAATCGCCTTTTACCTTCTCTTCCGTACTTTCGCCTTCCTTTTTTAAACCTACACCGCCTTCTATTGTACACGCTTTTTAGAATTAACCAGCACTGTCTACTGAATGTGACAGCACTCTACCTACCATGAGATGATGACACTTTACCAAACTGTACAAAGCTCATGAATTATTCATGAATACACACACTGTCGTCGGTCATCGTCGTTACTGACACACAAGTGTATTATTATATAGATAATAACTAGTGATGTGCTTGAGCACAAAGGGCGAGTGAGCCAGTTAACAAACGAAACACTTCAAAAGAATCTATTAGTCCATTTTTAATCTTGATTAGATAATATTGATAGTTAAGTACGTAGCCATTGTGACCATTATATACTTTAGCTAACAAATACAGAACCACTTTCTTACCTCAATTTCCCCGAGCACTGGTATTTTCTGTAATCTCTAATATATGTCATTCTGACTATCTGAATTACTAGTATCTTTTGACAACAAGCACTCACAGCTACTAAAAAAAAAAAAGCAGAATTTTTTAATACGTCTGGTAAAGGGTTTCAATACCATAGTAACCATTCACAGCGCCATAACATTTTGCGACTTGAATAAACAAGAATTTCTAAAGAATTACTGCACAGTGTTGAGTATAACAGTAAGTGTTTAAGACCTAAGTGCATATTGTGGCATACAGAAACAACCTAATACGAAGAGGTAAATAATTAATTTCCTTGAATAATACGGGATCGCTAAACGAAAATATTCTGTTTAGTGGATGTATGGGAAAGGGTAGACCACGAAGCAAACACAAAAATGCGAGGGTCAAAATACAAAATGACATACATACATCCACACACATATATATAAACTAGTGGTATGCTTGAGCACAAATGGCGAGCGAGCCTGCCTTGTTAGATTACATAAAACTACAATATTGTTAGCTATGTGGTGTATTTTACCTGAAGGAGCGTTTATTTCATGATGATAAAAAAGGATTCTAAATATATACCAGTTGACCATAAATTACAGCTAATAAACACAGAACTACATTCTTACCTTAATTCCTGAGTAGTGATAAGTCTGTAGTCAAACATAAACCATTCTGACTACTTCTATCACCAGTATCTCTTGAACAAGCTCTCAGCTACAAAAAAAAAAAAAAGGCCAGAGTTATTCTTATAATTAGCAGCTCCAATTAAAAAACGGCGAGTTTTTGAATTTACATCTGGTAAAGGGTTTCAATGTTATAGTAACCGTTTGCAGCAAACTTTTTGTGACTTGAAAAACAAGCGTTTTCGCAGGAATCCTCTCACAATTTTTAATTAAGCCTAAGTTTAAAGTAAGACTAGATTAATGCTGTAGTATCAGAAGAAACTGGGGTAAAGCCTAAAAAGCCAAGAAAAAGTCCCCCGCACGTGCGTTTAAGAGGCATACGTACCATCCATCCATACATACATATAACATATACCCAATTTTGCATTATCCACCCCTAATACTGTCTCGCTCGCCAATTATAACCATATTATAATAACTAGTGGTGTGCTTGAGTACAAATGGCGAGCGAGCCTGATAGTTAGGTAACATAAAATGTTACTATGTTTTAGCTTACTTCATGCAAACACTATAATAGCAGTTATGACCTTTTATTTCAGCAAACAAATACAAAATCACTCTCTTACCTGATTAATGGTAACTTTTGTAGTAATCAAACATCAACCATTCAATTACTAGTAACTAAAAAATTAACCAGTGTTATTATTTGTAATTTATAGCCAACAAATATGGAATTACTACTTGCCTCAATTTCCTATTGATCTACTTGCATTTACCAGTCACTGTTGACAACAAGCTCTTAGCTACAAAAAACAAAGGCCAGAGTTATTTTTGCATATTTAGCTAACAAATATTGAATTACGTACTTACCTCAGCTTCCCTCGAGTAGTAGTAGCTTCCTTAGCATTACTACTACGGCATTCTGACTACCAATGGCTCTTGACAACCAACAACCGGCACTCCGTATCCCCCCATAAAACGGCGAAGTTTTGAAATTAAGTCTGGAAAAGGGTCTTCAATGCCATAGTAACCGGTCGAATCAACTTTTTGTTTCTTGAAAAGCAAGCGTTTTCGCAGGAATTTTCTCACACTTTGGAGCTTAAGTATAAAGTAAGGCTAGCTTAACGCTGTAGTTTCAGAATAAACTGGGGTTAAGCCTAAAAAGCCGTGTTTTTAGGAGAAAAAAGTTCCCCGCGCGCGCGTTTAAAGGGCATACGTACTATCCACACATACATATAACATATACCCGATTTTGCATTATCCACCCCTAATACTGTCTCGCTCGCTCGCCAATTATCATTAATATCATTTTATTATTATTGTTCAAGCTTCAACCAAGCCTAAGCCTAAGACATCAACTCTCACACATTCATCATTTGTTTCATCATACATACACACTTTTTCCTGTAGGTCAGGGGCAGCTGCCCATTATATAGCCTAAGGGTTAACATGCCTAAAGGCTGACATGCTCACTACTCCTAACAACATTGTTTTAGTTTCTGTAGTTACCTTATAGTATTAGTATCTAAAAACTCATTGTGTTATCTATCTTGGTACTATAGTGGGTAATTGTTTGGTTGGGATATCAAGGAGGATTCTGAAGGTCAGAGATAACTACTCCCATTCACCTCCTGCCTGACTACCATTTATCCAAACAAACCCCCACAATTATTATTACTATTATTATCATTATTAATGAATAAATCTAGATCACCGTTCAAATGTTGCAGAATAATAGCTACGACCTGGTTAATACTAAAGGCTGATCAAATATTCAGTCTCAAATATATCTTACCAATAGTAAGATGAGAATCTTGGCATCTACAAGGGCATCCTCACTAACTGCCTGTAAAACACACACACCAGACAAACGAGGTAAAGGGTCGCCAAAGTGGTGGGTTGGATACTGTGCTGTTCATGAAAGTCTCCTCACTGCTGTTACTGCCACTCAACTTCTTCACATGAGCCACTGTTACATTCAACTTACTGTGAGTCCCTCCTTGGCAGCCATATGTTCTGCCACACACAGCAAAGCATTCAGTGTAGCACTTCCACTGCCGATGTTGGGCTTCGGGTCGTCAATGGCCAGCAATACAGCATCTTGGCTAAGCAAACCTTTCTTCTGGCGAATCTGCAACTCTGCAATAATAATAAATAATTTTAGCAATAAAATGAGAACAGGTTTTTTTCCTTCCTACACTTCATCACGCACCTGTCCTCGTAGCAGCAGCGCTGTCCGCACTCTGGCAAGTGCACACGATCACGTCCCACATCTGCCAGTGAGTGGTTAGTGTCTCTAAAATGCTAGAGTTTACTTAATCAGTGGAGATTAAAAAAAAGTAAAGGAAGTGGGCGGAGATACTTGACTTCATTTACAATTAACACATTCCCATCTAATTAAATCATACCTCCGCCACGCCCACTCTGCCAATGAGAGTATTAATCTAATGAAATGCCGCACCCTTAGTTACAAAGCGAAGCCAGTGGTGAAGTTTTGGGTTATACAGATCAGCAGATAGTACTCTTACTCATGCTTTTTGCAAACTGGAGGCCGAAACTAAGGGAAAGCGCATGGCAACCTTTGCTGGCAACAAAAAGAAATTAATTTCTACACCCCCTACAAGCTACCAGAGTGTGCAGGGCGGTGGTCTCGTGGACAACGATGGAGACTCCGTTTCAACGTCGGCGTCCGTCAAGCAGCCTCTCCTCTCCGGCGCCCCTCTGCGGCTGTACCGCTGGAGGTGGTTCATGCTCGTCTCTCATTGTTTACTAAACATCAGCAATGGAATGGTAATGGCGCCACTACCTGGGAGAGAACTTAATTTATTTACATCATATTTTATTACTACCTTTAGATGTGGCTCACTTTTTCCCCCATCCCTAACTTCACAGCTAGTTACTATGCCATCACTGTGAGCCAAGTAGATGCTTTCTCCATAGCCTTCTTCGTAACGTCTTTGGTTGCAGGTTTTATTTGTATGTTCATCCTTCAAAGATTCGGCCTGAAAGTAGCGGTAAGCTGGATATTAACGATGTTGTTTGTTATCATCTTTAGGTGCCGTTTGCTTGTTATTTATTTACAGGTGTATGTTGGTGCAGTGTTGAATATGGTGGGGGCAGGAGTGAGGGTGTTGAGCACCATAGACCCAGTGATATGTTCACCTGTGTCACACAGTGGGTTCATTATGGCCATGGTAGGCCAGACACTCACTGCTGCTGCCCAGCCTTTCGTTCTCTACACTCCTACCACTCTAGCTAATGTCTGGTTTGGCTCCAAGGAAAGAGCTATAGCCACTGGCCTCAGTTCTCTAGGTATGACATTTTCCAGCTGCTAATGGTGGAGAGTTATGGTCTAGTCAGCAAAAGAGATTTTAAATTGTTGAGATAATGTTGTTAAAAACACAAGATTGAGTGAGGTACTGTTGTTTAAGTGACTCTCTTCCATCCTGATGTGTGTGTGTGTGTGTGGGGGGGGGGGGGGGGGGGGGAGTGCTTAGGCAGGCGGGGTTTCATTGTGAGATAGATGTCCTGGTGAGTCACATGATATCTTTATTATTGTTTAATTAGCGAGTCCAATCGGCATTGCTGTGGTCCAGATAGTCTCTCCTCATGTGGTGACAACGGTCAGCAAGTTACCCATGTTGGTGAGTTGGTAGCTAGTCGTGTATGTATGTCACAAGATACACATGTTGGAAAGTTAGTAGCTAGACATGGATGGGGATGTATGCATGAGTTCCTGAGACTTGCCCACATTGAGAGTGTAGTTGCTGCCAGGATCTCCCTCAGGTTGCTTGTGGTTATTAGCGGGGATTAATGAGGCAGAACACTGCTGTGATTTAGCTGCCTGTCCCGCCTCTGCTTCTCTTTGTTTACAGTATGTTAGAGTGTTGTTAATGTGACATAACAAATAGAATGTGCAGTACAATAGGTTGTGCTGCTACTGTCAATGGAGAGTGGAAGCTACCATATGCAGCATTATACCTTATAGAGTGAGGAAAACATGCGAGATTGTTTGTTGTTGTTGTTTTGTTTGTTTTTTGTTTGTTTTGATGTTGTAATGTAAAATTAAATAAAATTGGCTGTCATTGGGGATTAAACCCAGGACCACTTGCTTATCGTGCAAGTGCTCTAATCACTGAACTAATGACAACCACCCATTGGTTGGTTGGTTGTCATAGATCAGCAGTTAGAGCTCTTGTGCATTAAGTAATTGGTCTTCAGTATATAGCCAAATTTGTATGTTAAAAAAAAAACAGCCTGTGAAAGAGAGTAGAGGTCGTCAAGGTTTGACCTTTGGTCAACCACATTCAGATTGTTGTTGGCAGTTGTGTCCTGACATGAATATTGTTTACAAACAGTATTAGATTACTTTAGTAGCACAAAACTATAACTTCTATGCTTGATTTGTAGGCTTATGCAAAGTTGACACACCTTTGTCCACCCACAAATATGTTCGTTAATTTAAATGAGCACAGTATATTTTACATTTACTAAATATACCACTACCATAGCCTGTAGACTACCATGGATACCACTACAATAGCCTGTAGACTACCATAGATACACTACAATAGCCTGTAGACTACCATAGATACCACTACAATAGCCTGTAGACTACCATAGATACCACTACAATAGCCTGTAGACTACCATAGATACCACTACAATAGCCTGTAGACTACCATAGATACCACTACAATAGCCTGTAGACTACCATGGATACCACTACAATAGCCTGTAGACTACCATGGATACCACTACAATAGCCTGTAGACTACCATGGATACCACTACAATAGCCTGTAGACTACCATAGATACCACTACAATAGCCTGTAGACTACCATAGATACCACTACAATAGCCTGTGAACTACCATAGATACCACTACAATAGCCTGTAGACTACCATAGATACCACTACAATAGCCTGTAAACTACCATAGATACCACTACAATAGCCTGTAGACTACCATAGATACCACTACAATAGCCTGTAGACTACCATAGATACCACTACAATAGCCTGTAGACTACCATAGATACCACTACAATAGCCTGTAGACTACCATAGATACCAACAATAGCCTGTAGATACCATGGATACCACTACAATAGCCTGTAGACTACCATGGATTACCACTACAATAGCCTGTAGACTACCATAGATACACACAATACATGAGATAACAATAGAAACACTACAATAGCCTGTAGACTACCATAGATACCACTACACTAGCCTGGTAGACTACCTAGCTAACACTACAATAGCTGTAGCACCAAGATACCACGACAAGAGCCTGTAGACGACCATAGATTACCACTACAATAGCCGTGACTACATAGATACCACTACAATAGACCTGTAGACTACAAAGATCCACTACAATAGCTGTAGACTACACATAGATACCACTAAAATCGCATGTAGCTACCATAGATACAACTACAATAGACGTAGACTACCATAGATACACTACAAAGCTGCTAGACTACCATAGATAACCACACAATAGCCTGTAGACTACATAGATACAATACAATAGCTGTAGACTACCATAGATACCACTACAATAGCACTGTAGACTACCAAGATACCACTACAATCGCTGTATAGACTACCATTAGAGACCCTACAATAGCTGTAGACTACCATAGATACCATACAATAGCCTGATAGACTACCATAGATACCACGACAATAGCCTGTAGAATACCATAGATACCACTACAATAGCGTAGACTACCATGGAACCACTACAATGCCTGTAGACTACCATAGATACCATACAATAGCCTAGACTACCCTGGATACATCAATAGCCGGTAGACTCCCATGGTACCACTACAATAGCCTGTAGACTACCATAGATACCACTACAATAGCCTGTAGACTACCATAGATACACTACAATAGCCTGTAGACTACCATAGATACCACTACAATAGCCTGTAAACTACCATAGATACCACTACAATAGCCTGTAGACTACCATAGATACCACTACAATAGCCTGTAGACTACCATGGATACCACTACAATAGCCTGTAGACTACCATAGATACCACTACAATAGCCTGTAGACTACCATAGATACCACTACAATAGCCTGTAGACTACCATGGATTAGAGTATAAGTTGAAGAATGGAGTGTAACGGAAGAGAATATGGTAATAAAGAAACTAAAGATAAAGAGGACTAGCCAAGAAATACACTCACAGAGAGTGATAAAGCAATGTTGCTATTCGGGAGGAGAATGACTGCATCACTTAATTAATAATTTTATAAAGACATTTATTTCTGAGAGGTCACTGAACGTGTGTATGTTTGTGTGTGTGTGTGTAGTTGTTGATCTACTTTGTCCCATCTCTGTTGTCGGGCGTATTGACTCTGGTGGCATTCTGGTACAAAGCCCCACCCACTCCTCCAGCTTCCTCACTATTGGAGTCAGCCGAAACTCCAGGATTTTTTAAAGGATTATTAATGGTAATGGGGAGGGGCTTGATGAATATTGAGCACTTTTAAAATGCATAAAGTAGAACACTTAGTTAGGCAAGGACATTATTGTTAGAATACAGCTCAGAGTGCCTTCCTCAGTGACATCACTATGAGTTCATGTTCCTCTTGTTGCCTGGCCTACTAGCCAGGAAATTAGTATAATACCTATTTGTGTGTGTGCCTTATTGATTGAGGGGTGGAGTCTTGGTAGATATTCTAAAATGTACTAACTAATGCAATAGCTGGTACAAGGACAGAACACTTAGCAGAGCCTGCTGCTTCTCTCTCCATTATTTCATCATTCCTAAATAGGAGCTGACTTGGTTACTCACTTTACAATTTGACTATGCATAATTTCAAGAAGAATGCTAAAGTGAACATCACGTGTTAGTTATCTAGCACGGCTGTACCTATCACAACTGCTCTTGCTTCACAATGGCATCATGTAGCCCCACCCACTGCTCCACCCAATTGACTTATGGCTGAATCTCCATTGACTTGAGAGTTGGCTTCATTTGATGAATGAAAGCTGCTCCTGCAGAGAATAAACTGAACTGCAGAAAATGGAATTGGAAAATCCAACTTAACCTGATGTTTTATAAGGTGACCTAAAATGAAGTCCAGTTGACTTCTTCCACTCAACCATCAGCTGGCATTAGCTTATGATGTCACAGGCACACACAGTACTGTTGTACGGAATACAAGACGTCCTTCCCTTTATGTGACGTTTTCTAAAAAATCTACAATAGCAAATTGATCATTGTAGTGTAGGCTAAGATGACTTGTGCTACAGCTCATAGCTTTTGACATGCATACATACATACATACATACATACATACATACATACCTGAATAATACATAAGATCTGAGAAGGTGCTGACTTTGTGTGTGTGTGTGTATGTGTAGGTGGTGAAGATCCCTTCTTTCTGGGTGCTACTATTGGTGTGGGGTGGTGGGTGTGGCATGTTCAATGCATTCCTCACTCTATTGCCTCAGCTCCTGTGTCCCTATGGATATGCTGATGTAAGTCAGAAATGAAAGTAATTCCTAATAGTAGTCGTACACCACCCATTTCCACACATTGAAACCACACCCACTTATTCAAGTTATAGAGTAAAAAACTAACTTTGTTTGAAAAACAAAAAACAAAAAAACCACCCCCTCTAGTTAGTACAGGGTTGTGTTTTAGTGGGGGAGGGGGTGGGGCAAAGGGGAGGGGAGCCTTCACCTCACTAGATCAGCTTTCATCCCTCAGAAGTAAAAATGTACTATCATTTTGACTATGCAACTTGAGATCAGCAAACTAGTATGTAATGCTTGTAAGTGGCTTTGAATGCCGGGTCTGTACTTTACTCTCATTGTCCCTCCTAATGTCAAGTAGTGCAAATTTTTTTTTTTTCAAGAAGCTTTGTTGTCTGAGTTTTAGTGCGTACATAGTGAACTAAGCTGAAGATTGTGCCGAGTGAAGGATGGCTGCTCACATTCTGTTGCTGGCAAGCTTGTGACATGCGATCACTTCAAGAGAACTCACCTCTTGTGTTTAATTCCCAAGTTTTGCAAGATTAAAATGATGTTATGCTATTGTTCAAATGGCGAGCAGGTGCAAGGGGGAGGGGTCTTTATTCTGGCTACGTGTGTGTGTGTGACTCTTTTATCAGGACTGTTCCTGCTGTTTTCATTGTGTGAGTGTATACATGTAATTGTTTATTAAGAGGGTTCCTGATGCTCTGTCTATTGTGTATGTGTGTGTGTGTGTGTGTGTGTGTGTGATGCCAACTTGTCAGTATATTATTCATGGTTATTGCCACAGTGTATGGTCATTGCTGATTCAGTAGTCCAACTTGTAGTATTGTGTGTGTGTGTGTGTGTGTGTGTGTGTGTGTGTGTATGTATGCTTGTCTATATGTCAGTGGTTGTGTGTGTGTGTTATAATTTTTATTGGTCTTAAGGAAGTTATATTATTGTTGTTGTGTTTCAGTTGGATACAGGTTTGTGGGGGTCTATAATGATCTTCTCTGGCATGCTGGGAGCATTCATTGCTAGTCTTGTCCTGGACTACACCAAGCTGTTCAAAGAAGTGGCCGTCGTAACTTATGGCTGTGCCATCTTCAGCATGGTGTGGTTTTATGAGGTAAGAACAAAGGAGTAGAACTGACCATATTGGATTATTTTTAAGAGTAATGCATTGTTTGTGTGTGTGTGTGTGTGTGTGTGTGTGACTTCAGGTTGTACTATTTTTGTCATGAATATGATCTCAGTACTAGTCACTGGTTTGCCAGGTTATATGATTTGTTGTGAGAGAACCAGATCTATACACAGTGTTCTGTTTCTGTCATTGTGGTAGTGGTGTGTTTGTCCAATGACCTGTGAACACACACAGAGTACACGAGTGAGTGGAGTTCAGTGACATGTTCACTGTGTACCACATTATTCTGCACGGGCATCAATCTTGTTGAATTAATGCCATTGCACCTCGAGTAATATTGAATACATTGTTGTAAGAGATTGTGTGAGAATAGACCTGAAAATGAACTGTGCCTATTGTAATAGAGTGGGCAATCAATAACTGGTCATCTCAGGCTAGTATGTTTGACTAATGGGTAAAGGTCATCAGTGGATTTGGTGATGTGTGTTCATACAGGTATACTCCAGGGGGTCTGCTGTTAATATTGCCTTCTCTTTGAGTGTGTTTGGATTCTTTGCCCTCCCTATCATCCCAGCTTGCATGGAAGTTGGTGTGGAGATCAGCTATCCAGTGTCCGCCATTACCAGTTCTGCATTGCTCTGGAGTGCTGCGTAAGTAGTTAATTAAGCAGGGGCAGGGGGAATAATATTTATAGATGTGTGTGTTTGTGTGTGCAGGCAGATCATCGGCATTGTGGTCATCACTGTATCTCAGTCGTTCTCTTACTCACTCCCAGACAACTTGCTGGCCATCAACCAGTGTACCAGCAAAAGCCCCGCCCTCAATGACACCTCCATGCCCAAGTGTTTCTACTTGCCCAATAACCAGTCTGTTCCCATTGTTTTCAAGGATTCTGTTCCTCTTAATGACCCAGCACCTACCATACTGTTCTGTCTCTCACTTACTGTGTTCACCTTCCTTATTCTTGTGTTCCTATTCTGGCCCAAGTACAGGAGACTGGAGTCAGAGAGGTTGAACTCTTTAGAGAAATCTGTGGCCTACGCGTGACGTGTTAAAGTGCTGCCTTTTTATTTTTTCATGTTTTGTGCGACCACGCCCCAAGTCTGTCCTCTGCTCCTGCCACCATTTTTATTCCCAGTTTCTATTCAAGTATTATATTTATTATTAATATTATAATTATTAATATATAATTATTATGTATAAGGATGGAATGAAAGTCTGACAGATTAAAAGAACACTCTGATTCTAGTGCTGCTACGCATGATGCAAGAAATGAAATGGATTTGAAAAATAATATTTGACAATGAAACTGCTGTTGCATTTCTGATCATTTCCATGGAAACGATCAAGGTGCATTTCCATGGAAACGATCAAGGTGCATTCACATGTGCTACTTTGGTGAAGATTTGTAGCATGTGATGTGATAAAACAGTCACCTCATATCTCAGCCAGAGGTGTGTCCAATCCAAGTTTGGTGGCTTGGTCTGTGATGATCACAAAGCCATCTTCTCCATTCTCCCTCACCTCTCCATCTTGCTTCAATACTTTCTTTTGTGGCACTTCCTCACAGTTCACACCAGAGGAAGTGACAGTCGACACTTCCACATTCTTGTCACTGTCTGCGTTGTCTGGCAACCCAGATGAAATAACTGTCTCTGTGTCCAGCCTGTTCAAAGTATCCTGTGATGTCCTTCTTGTGTTGCCTGCATCCATCTTGGAAGGTAGAGCCAATGTATTACCACCATTATCTAGCTGAGTTTTCTTGGTCTGCTCTTCTGTCATGGCTTTATCCATCTCTCTGATGAGATCTCCTGATCCATCTACTAGTCTCATTAAACTAGTTGATCCTTCTCCTTCCACAAACCCTATCCCACTTCCTTCCATTGTAGCCATGCTTCCTTCCACTTGGACACTTTCTTCTCTTTCACGACCAGCTTCTGCTTCCACTTGGACACTTTCTTCTCTTTCACGACCAGCTTCTGCTTCCACTTGAACTACAGGAATGTCTTTGGTTTCTACCATCACAATCTCATCTTCTTTTTTCACTTGAACAGGTGCAATTGTATCTTCATGAGCATGTACTATTTCATCTTCCTTCTCGACTACAGCACGTACTATTTCATCTTCCTTCTCGACTACAGCACGTACTATTTCATCTTCCTTCTCGACTACAGCACGTACTATTTCATCTTCCTTCTCGACTACAGCACATACTATTTCATCTTCCTTCTCGACTACAGCACGTACTATTTCAGCTCCCTTATTTTCTTGAGCATGCACAATTTCGTCTTCCTGATCATGAGCTTCAACAATAGCTTCCACTAGTATATTCACTGGCCCCTCCTCCTTCTCTGCTCTGCCTTCCACGTCTACTTTCACTTCCTTTCCTGCTTCTGCATCTTCCACGTCTGAATACTCCTCCACATCAGCTATTACTTCCAACTTCACAGGAACTTCTCCTCTGTTCTCCACATTCAAACTAGCACTCAGTTCCATGGCCAACAACACGTCCTCATCCTCCTCTTCCCCATCCATCTCTATCTTCACCACAGGGATATCTGGGAATGCAGGAGCCTCCACAATGTCCCCATCCTTCCAGGCCGCTTCACTCACACTCGAGTGCTTGTCCTCAACAACTTCACAACTGTTTCTGCCACACCCATCTGACAAGTCCCCGCCCTCAGCTCCTTCCACATCAGGACTGGTAGAGGGTTCCTCAACCTGATCCACAGACTCTGCCTGAGATCTGCAAAACAAAACACCAACTCAATATAATGCACGCCCACCCACAGCTGTGCAATCACACTGAGGTATTACAAGAAAGTTTGGTTAGCACACACTTTTGCATTTGATGACACTTTTGCATTTGATGACACCTTACCAACTCAATACTTCCTACTCGTACAGTTCCAGGGAATGCAAACTGACAAGGGATTACCGTGGAGGGTGTGGCAACAGGTGCAAGGCTTGCATATACACTCACGAGACACACACACACCTAATCAGAGTTCTCTCTTACTTTTGATGTTCTTCCATTGGCTCCCTTTCTCTCATTCTGTTGTATATCTTGAACCTCTCCTCTATCTTATCAAGTTCCCTCTCAGTAGACTCATCTTCTCTGCGACGCTACACGAGGGGGGAGGAGGAGGGGAGTGTAAATATTGTTTTTGAATGGAACATCATGTTTGTCGATCACCTCAACAATTTGTAAGCGACCAAAACACTAAAGTGAATCACTTGATATGATATTACATTGGTAATTAGTTGAATAGAACTACACGGAACCTCTCTTATCAGGACAGTCTGGGACCAAGGGGTGTCCGTAACTAAGAAATGTCCGAACTCAGAAATACTTAATTTAATAGGTGATTAACCGATTACGCGCGAATAATAATTTTAATTGCACCTTACGTAATGCGGTCACGGGCGCACGCGAGACACAGAGGATTGATTGCTTGGTGGGAGGGTGACACTAAGCGAGAGAAAGAAGACGAACGTTTGAAGATTGCCTCGGGGACAGTATTATCGAACGATAGAGTACGCTCTAGGCTATTGGGAAAGCATAAATTCGACGCTAAGGAGCTGTTCCCGACTTAAAAATAACAAAGTACTCGCACCGTTTGGCAAAAACCTTTATGGCATCACACTGAGGCTCTTAGTAAGCACACTAGTAAGGTTGGAAGTATGGTTTCATGGCTGAAGCAGTTTGCTACTTGATCATAGATGTAAGAGAAAGTGTTTTTGCACACATCTGTCTTACATTCAGGAAGAATTTGTTGATATTTATTTAGGGTGTGTTTTATTTTGAACTGAGCAATCTGTTATAAATTTTGTGAACAGAGAAGCTTTTTATGGCTTTTGTGCATGAAAACAGGTACATCACAAATAAATGATAGAATATTTTAGTGTATTCAGTTTGGTACTCCAAGGTGTCTTTACTTTTGATGTGCTGGTAGGCTGCATTGTTGACAGAATAGTTAGTGATCTTACTATCAAGTGCAACTGGTCATAGCATACTAGAAGTATATGTCAGAGGGCTCCCTGCAGTCTCACCTGTTGTATAACAATATTTATTTTTACTTATTGTTATAAAGAATGTGGTTAAAATTCCTGTAGAAATCGCTACCTTTCAGAATCATCAATTCCGTTCTCTCGTCAGAGTCCTTGACCATCTAGTGACTGCTGCAGTCACTACACCCATCAGTACTGAAGTCATTCTTGCTGTCATCAAGCTCCTCGTCACTACCATCAGAGTTACTGCCATTCTGGTCACTGCCATGCTGTGCCAGGTCAAGAATAACGTCTTCATCACTAGGATGCTGAAGTGCCAGTGTTCCACTTGCCAAGATAGCTTTCTACTTGTTTTATCATGAGCAGTTATAGCTAAAGTAATATTGGTTTCTAAAAAATTATTCTGTGTACCTTTATTATATTATGAAATATATTTTCAATTTATACTTTATCAGAAAGAAGTCTTATTGTTGTGACAAAATTTACTCAACATTTTCTTATGGCAGTCTATGCATTTTATAAGCCTAAAATATACTTACAACAATATAGAATCGTCTGCAATTGTGATTGGTGGCGTCCTTGACTCCACAAAGCTGTAGGGCGAAATGGACGCGAAGACGCTTTTTTGACGCATTTTCGCGTCCTCCGCGATTATCGATTTTTCTTAATTGACGCGTTTTCGCGTCCGTCGGCATTAATCGGTTAACAGTGTATACAATTATTTTAGTTGATTATTGAATTAATTTATTACTCAAGGTTAATAAAAACACATGTAAATACATTATCGTTTTATTTGAAATATGACATGATTTTAGTTGGTTTCATGGATTTCAAGCGACGCTGAGCTGCATCGTCTCTCCAACTTTTTACAAGCATAGGATGTGCAGGGTGTGTTGCCTTTGGACTCCAACCACTCCAAAGCAGAATCAAAAGCAGCACAAGCTTGCGATGGAGTAACAGCACTTGAAGGAGCTTCATCTCCAGACTCTGATTCTTCCCTCTCTTTCAACACATCTTCAACGCTTTCTTCATCATGCATGATTTGATAACCAGGATCATTTGCATCTTCCATTAATCAGGTGTTTGGAACAGACCAGTTAGAATCATCTTCAGCATAACCCAATCTATCAAACAGGTTTTCAAATTCTGACACATCAGCACTGACAGCTGACACTTCTATTTGTTCCTCACTACTACTAGTTGCAACCTCGGGTGATTCATCTACAGTGGCTATATCAGAAACTGATTGTTGACTGACCCCATCAAATTTTAACAGTTTCTTCCAACCATTGGCTATTGAAGATGGTGATGCCTCATCCCAGGCCTGAGCAGACCAATACACGACTGCAGAAGGCGTTTCTTATAGCGATTTTTTTAGTGGTTCAAGAATACCCTGATCTATAGGCTGAATTACAGACGTAGTACAGTGCTTCCAACTTAAAGAGTGGATTTTTTGAAACTACTGTATAGACCCTCACTACAGTCGTTTAACATACACATACCTTTTCTTCATCATCCCAATAATGTTTACAATAGTAAAAACTGCCTGTTTAGAGAATGGAAAACGGAGAACAGAACTTTTCTCATTCACTCTAATACATTTTACGCCATTTTTTTTGACGTCAAGATTTTGCGGTAGTTCGTCATTAAACGTAACTAGTTAACGAGCTAAGGTCGAACGGTTATTTCCCCGAGCGGTAAGACGGGACTTTCCCTAACTGCAATCGGCTATGGATTCTCATCGTTCTACTAGCAGCAGTAAACGAAGTCGAAATCAGTCACAGAATTGTTGGCTGGTATATTACTAACTTGGAGCCAAGCCTATCCAAGAGGTCATCTTTTTCAAGAGCTGAAGAAAAGCTGAAGGAGTTTAATAGGAGTTTAATACTCCCAAGGCTCCCAGCATTCTGTATTCTGACAACATCAGGGCGATGCAGTTGGAGTCCTACGGGTTGTGCAGCTCCAGACGGAAGCTAAAACGCTGGCCGCGATAGGCAGTAACGCCGTAAAACTTGATACCTGCTAGGGCCTGAGATACAACCGTAGCTAAATCAGCCATACCCGTGCAACAATTAGCGGTAAACTGGCGCCCTTGCACAAATACACATGCGCTGTTTTGTGACGTCGCGTTTACGTGTACTATAGGCCCACAATCCGCTGTAAACGTCATCATTTGATGACCCTTACCGTGCATAATTTTTTTTTGGTGAAAAACAGCCACAACTCACTTAATTTTCAAGGTATAGCTACCAAAGTTATACATAATAATTTTAAGGCAATTTTACATCATGTGTCAAATTTTTAGAGATATAACTCAATAAATTCAAAAATCCTGGCTTAAACACTTTTTTTTAAATATTTCGAGATTCAAATTTCGTGTGCCCACAAAATTAGGCTCAAATGAAACTTCAGGTATTAAAGTATCAGTATACCAAGTTATAGAGATAAGGACAAATAATTTCTCTTTTTTCAGCTTAAACACTTCCAAATTCACTGTCTTGAAGCTCCCAGTTCCATCACCTATAACCACAACAATAACCACAAACCCACAAAATTGTTTGTCTGTATGTTAATATGACATTAATGTATAATAATACAAATTTTTAGCTTTCTATTACACATACTTGAGAAATTATAGCAGAATTAGCAACCTTAACCAAAAAGCTAAAAAATCCACTCTTTAAGCTGGAAGCACTGTATTTGCAGGCAAAAACATAGTGGTCACTTTTCCATCAGTTGATTGTAAACAATCTGTTGAGGGATGTGCTGGTGCATTATCCACAAGCAATAAATTTGTATACTCTATCCCATTATCGGCGCAAAACGTTTTCACTAAAGGAACGAAGAAATTATGGAACCACTTTTCAAAAATTGTAGCTGTCATCCAAGCCTTCTTTTGTGAAAAATAGTGAACTGGCAACTTAGTCATGTACATTTTCTTAAAACATTCGAGGCTTTTTACTTTTTTGAATAAATGCCAAAGGAAGTTTACATGTTCCTGCAGCATTTGCACACCCAAGCAATGTAACTCTCTCCTTTGCTTTTTTTTTTTTTTAATTTGCAGCTCACGTTTCACCACAATGCACTAAAGATTTTAATGGCATAAGCCTCCACCACAAGCCAGTCTCATCTGCATTAAAAATTTGACTTAAGGTGTAACCTTCAGACTCCATTTTGGAATGCAACTCACTTTGAAAATCACCAATGCAAGAAAGATCAGCGGACAAAGATTCTCCAAGAAGTGACTTAGACCTAATTCCATGTCTGAGACAAAATTTGTGCAACCATCCCTGAGCTGGCTTTAAATGAGTCTACACTCAGGTCAGGATAAAGGAGAGCAAATAACTGCAGTACCTTCTTTCTCAATACAGACACTGAAACTGGAGCCCTTTAGACCTTTGTTGAAGGAACCAGACATGACAAGTTTGGTCCAGTTTCTCATAATTAGGATCTCTGATAATAACATCGCCTCTTGGCTAGAGAGGGACACTCACTGGCAGATACATAACTTTCAATTTTCTCTCTTCCTTTCCAAATATCATTCACTGTAGATTTTGGAACACCAAACTTCCGATATTATCTCCAGCTATCACTTTACCATGCACTTTATAGTCTCCGCCTCCCACACCACGCCCACTCTACACTTACATTCCTCTTGCTGAGACGATGTTGCTTCTTGTGCAGAGGATTAGGTTCCACGATCATCTCCTCCAGCTCGTGGGTGGGGTCACAGTTAATACGGTTACTCTACACACACACACACACACAAAGAGAACAACATATCATACAAAACTCAAAAATGGGAAATGAATTGAATAGTATTAAAGAGAGGGTGTGGCACAGGTAAGTTTTCATGGCAGTATTGGTAGAAGTTTTCAGATAATTGGAGTTTAGTCAGTTGACTCCAACTAGAATGAATCTGTGAAACATAGCTCAGAAGATGCACGAGTACGTAGTACTTGTTGGTAAAAAGAAAGGGGTGTGGTTTGCTCCTGAATTAAATGAAGGCATGCCTTAATGACCATGGAGGTGTGGCTTACTGGTGGAACAAAGGAAGGGGTGACGGTCTTGTTTTTGACGTCATCCCAGCTGATAGGATTAAAGAATGGATGATCCTTTATTTTCTCAGTTGAACATATTCTTTTCCTTGGATTAGGATGCAGCAACTACACACACACACACACACACACACACATACACACACACACATACACACACCATGGAACCACACCCACTTTTGCCACTCCCAATTCTATAGCGTACAAGTCTGAGCAAGTCACAAGTGTCAGGGTGCCAGCTGGCGGAGGCTGAAGGGCGTGTCTCTGTGACGAGGGCGTACATGGCACTGGAGGTCATGTTCTTGTCGATATTGAATGGCCTCATGCCTCGCAACAACTCATAGATAGTCACTCCTAGACCCCACCAGTCCACGGGGAATGAGTACCCGTCAGACCCAGACTTGATCACCTCTGGGGCTACATGTACACAGCAACACCATAGTTTCAATCCCTCCCCAAGGATACTGCTCAAGGAAACGGACATACTCATAGTAATCATAGCCATGCTATCTTAGAAATAGTGCCACTCCCACTCAACTGTACCCAACCAGGAATATATAACCTTCACACTAGTAGTATACACCCAAACACTAGCCCCACACCCAACATCCCTCACCCAACCACCCACCGGTCCACACATCAACTTCAGAGCACCGCTGATGTAGTGCTTCATGTGACAGAGGGACTCTGATTAGGTCTATTTGAGATGGTCACTGTGAACTTAGTACCCCCACCTTGAGGATTGGGATACTATACTTAGAGTCACTCCAACTTGGTAAACTACATTCAGTTCAAAATTTGTCAGGTTAGGGGAGCAGTCAGTATGTTCTAAGTTAGGCCCTAAGTGGCACCCTCACTGTGCCAGGTTGCTACAGTGAGGACCCTGAACACAGTTCCTCAAAGGCAGCACACCACCCTTTACTACACCTTCCTACTTAACAATCTTACTATTTGCCCCACCCCCTACTCCACCTTCCTATTCGTCCCACCCCTTACTCCACCCCTTACTCTTACCCATGTATGGCTTAGTTCCGGTGGTAGATTTGATGGCCACATTAGAACGCTTCAAGGTGGCCACATTGAAGTCGGTAAGGTGCACATGACCCTTGGAATCCAATAGCATATTGGCTGGCTTCAAGTCGCGATGGACGATGCGTTTAGACCGCAAGTAATCCAGTGCCAACCCCATTTCTGCTACATACACACGGATTGCTGCCACGGAAAATCTGCCAGACTTTTCTAAATGGTAGCACAAGTCTCCACCTGTACCAATGTGGTGTGTGTATGTGTGTGTGTGTGTGTGTGTGCGTGGACAGCCATGACATTCCTATGTAAACACACACACTGGCACACAGGTGTCCTCAAATGGGTACCTAATACACAATAGGTTGGTAAATAGCTGATTCGATGAAAAATGACTTAACTTTTTTTCTAATTCAAAACAATGAATTCTAGCACATTGCTAAAGTTCACAGTTTCTTTAGAAATGTCAATGTTAGTTCAACATAAAAAATAGAATAGAAACCAGAACTATACTGTTTAGAAAGCATTTGAGATTGTATAAGTGTATGTATATGTGTGCGTGTGTAAGCAAAGGCTATTTCAGAGTGTATTCTGTGTGTGTTTGTGTGTGTGTGTGTGTGTGTATAGGGTAGAGAAGCAACTACTGCAGTGTCCTGTGTGCATGACAGTCTAGTTACATACGTACATAATAGCCGAGTGCTTGCTTTCCCAGTGGTTTATTGTGGAAAGTAAATAAAACAAAACAAAAAACAAAACAAAAAAAACAAAAAAAAATAGAATGCATCAATACTTAGTTCTATTCATGTGCACACACTCTCTTTAAGCCCCTCCTCCTAACTAGAAATCCCAGTGGTGGCTGGTAAAACGGGCACAAGAAAAAGTGAAACCAAACACGTCTAAAATTGTTAGTTAATTTGATGAAACACCAACTGATGTTCAGACTATAGTAAACCACAACAGGTGAAACTCTCTTCCCAAATAAACCAACACAATGTGCAGAACCACTAGATGATACTACCTTATGGGAAAGTTGAATGATAATTTAGGAGTCACTACTTCATGCAGAGCCAAGTGAACATATTCTGAACAACAAATCCCATAACAACCTGAACATCACTATGTACCTCTTCCAGTGACCAGTCTGCCAGGCAGGTACCTCTTCCAGTGACCACTCTGCCCTGCAGGTACCTCTTCCAGTGACCACTCTGCCAGGCAGGTACCTCTTCCAGTGACCACTCTGCCAGGCAGGTACCTCTTCCAGTGACCACTCTGCCAGGCAGGTACCTCTTCCAGTGACCACTCTGCCAGGCAGGTACCTCTTCCAGTGACCACTCTGCCAGGCAGGTACCTCTTCCAGTGACCACTCTGCCCTGCAGGTACCTCTTCCAGTGACCACTCTGCCAGGCAGGTACCTCTTCCAGTGACCACTCTGCCAGGCAGGTACCTCTTCCAGTGACCACTCTGCCAGGCAGGTACCTCTTCCAGTGACCACTCTGCCAGGCAGGTACCTCTTCCAGTGACCACTCTGCCAGGCAGGTACCTCTTCCAGTGACCACTCTGCCCTGCAGGTACCTCTTCCAGTGACCACTCTGCCCTGTAGGTACCTCTTCCAGTGACCACTCTGCCCTGTAGGTACCTCTTCCAGTGACCAAGTGACCACTCTGTCCTGCAGGTACCTCTTCCAGTGACCACTCTGCCCTGCAGGTACCTCTTCCAGTGACCACTCTGCCCTGTAGGTACCTCTTCCAGTGACCACTCTGCCAGGCAGGTACCTCTTCCAGTGACCAAGTGACCACTCTGTCCTGCAGGTACCTCTTCCAGTGACCACTCTGCCAGGCAGGTACCTCTTTCAGTGACTACTCTGCCAGGCAGGTACCTCTTCCAGTGACCACTCTGCCCTGCAGGTACCTCTTCCAGTATGCAGGTACTTCTTCCAGTGACCACTCTGTCCTGCAGGTACCTCTTCCAGTGACCACTCTGCCAGGCAGGTACCTCTTTCAGTAACCACTCTGCCCTGCAGGTACCTCTTCCAGTGACCACTCTGCCAGGCAGGTACCTCTTTCAGTAACCACTCTGCCCTGCAGGTACCTCTTCCAGTGACCACTCTGCCCTGTAGGTACCTCTTCCAGTGACCACTCTGCCCTGGCAGGTTTCCACTCAAAAGAAATAAGAAAAGTTGTTCATAAGCCACATACAGTAGAAGTCTGAAGTTGACAGAGGTGAGATTCAATTCCTCATCAGCCCTGGTCTAGCATCACTGGGCTGGCTACATCTCTAGTACACACACTCAAGTCAGTTGGGGGTTCAGATGTAAGGACATGGTTTCACATTTCCTACCAGACACATACACTCACTGCCCTGTTTAATCTGTCACAGAACTGGAGATTAGCTCACTCAACACAAGCTGGAGCTTGAACGTGACTTCATTCCAGAATCCACATTCCAATACCCCAAAATTAGTAGGTTCAGCCTAAAATAACTGACTTGTGACACTAGCTGTGATACTTCTCCTTGGACTGGTATTAGCAGGTCCAGAATTGTCACTTATAACTCATTCTCACCAACCCCAGGAACGACACCTACACATCCTCGCCTGTTATTAACACAAGAAGAGCTTTATCAACACCAACGCTGACCTTGTCACCTTTAGACAGCACACTTCACACCTCTGAGGAAGAAACCAATCACTAGGGTTACCAAAAGTTGGGTTTCGGGGTTTCACCAGTGGAAATATTCACACTATATTTGGGGGTACACGGCATTTGGTATACTGGATGGATGGATGGATACATAGTCCTTCTCTCACAACACTAAGATGGATACATAGTCCTTCTCTCTCACAACAGTAAGATGGATACATAGTCCTTCTCTCTCACAACAGTAAGATGGATACATAGTCCTTCTCTCTCACAACACTAAGATGGATACATAGTCCTTCTCTCTCACAACAGTAAGATGGATACATAGTCCTTCTCTCTCACAACAGTAAGATGGATACATAGTCCTTCTCTCACAACACTAAGATGGATACATAGTCCTTCTCTCTCACAACAGTAAGATGGATACATAGTCCTTCTCTCTCACAACACTAAGATGGATACATAGTCCTTCTCTCTCACAACACTAAGATGGATACATAGTCCTTCTCTCTCACAACAGTAAGATGGATACATAGTCCTTCTCTCTCACAACACTAAGATGGATACATAGTCCTTCTCTCTCACAACAGTAAGATGGATACATAGTCCTTCTCTCTCACAACACTAAGATGGATACATAGTCCTTCTCTCTCACAACAGTAAGATGGATACATAGTCCTTCTCTCTCACAATACTATTCCTGCACCAGAGAGAGAGAGAGAGAGAGAGGGTCCACTACGGCATCATTGTTCTCATCCGTGTCCTCATCATAAAAGGTATTTTCACACTATGATTGAATAAACAAATACCATAACAACCACCTCTGCTGACCCCACCCACACTACAATGAATCCAGTAACTTCACTTCTCCTGGAGTCATCTACACAAACTCCTCAAGATGTCTGCCAGTCTACTTCCTTGCAGCTCCCTCTGAACACGTGTGGTTTGTATTGATAACTTTTGGTATGATCACGTATATACCAAACCTTGCCCTTAGTAAACAATCAAACAACAGAGGAACTCCACAAACACAGAACAGTTGCTTATGTGGTAAGCATACTTCCAAAAAAATTAAAGATATCTATAAAACAATTGCTATGTAGTTGAGCCACCCAATCAGATAGTGCCATTGATTACATTTACAGAGATAGCTATAAAACTATTACAGTAATACATAAGTTGGAAGCTGTATTAACAGAGGAACTCCAAAAATAAAGGCTGTCCTAGCATGTCCATCCACAGGTGCATGTCCATCCACACGTGCATGATGGTGAGAACAGAGATAACTATACAGCCATTCCCACTCTCCCTACTAACAACCCCCTCCCATCTAACAGCTCCTCCCATTTCCCTTCCAAACAGCCCCGTCCCACTTCCCATCCTAACAGCCCCCTCCCACTTTCTCCCTAACAGCCAGTTCCCTCCCATTTCCTCCCTAACAACCCCATCCAGATGCTGTCCATGTGTGGCAGTATTGAAACCTAACACAACACAAGTTTGGGAGTTCGCCAAACCTACTGAAACAGCAGTTTGGACACTACTACTAGATATGACCCAATTGGGACGGACGAAGCACCAGTTGAGTAAAGTGCCCTTGCCCCTCGATGGCCACAGCTGGAGTTTCAACAACTATTCTAAATATTTACAACCATTCATTGTGCTATAAATACTCTTGCTGGTCTTCTGAAGCCAGTCCCAAAGTAACAATTCCATCTTCATCCTCTCCTCACACACAAATAAATGCAAATGCAAAATTTTCTTGCTGCCGCTAGGCGGTCACGCGCACCTGGCAGAGCCAGGATGCCTGTGCACTAAGCAGGCACTGTGAGCCGTGCAAACAAAGCTCCTGGAGCCGGGCCTGCCAGAGCCAGGATGCCTGTGCACTAAGCAGGCACTGTGAGCCGTGCAAACAAAGCTCCTGGAGCCGGGCTAGGAACTCGCAGGAGAGCAGGCCTTTCCTCACAGCAAGTGGTGTGAGCACCCGAAGTCCCACCTGGACCATTGCTGTTTCATGAGAAAAGGCCTTGAATTTGCACCCCAGCAAATGCCAGGTACCCAATTACAGCTGGGTGGACCGGTGGGGCTGGTGGGAGGCAGATGGAAAATCAGATGGAAAAATTGCCTGAGTTGGGCTTGAACTCAGGACCTCGGGCCCTGAGCCAGGACACAACCACTACACCACACAGCCACACACTCACACACATACACACACACACACTGTAGATGAGCAGTTTCTAGAACTTTGCTACATAGGCTATGCTAACAATCAACATGATACATACATACACACATACTTCACAACGGACCACCATCATAAGGTGTGACATCCTCCCAGTGCTGTTGCTTGACCGACAGCAACAACCCCACCTTCATGGATCACTTACAAAATCAGGACATCAATGTGACTCATTTCCACAAAACCAAAAAAAAAATCTGCGTATATATATATATATATATATATGTATGTATGTATGCATATTACACATGTGTGCATATATATACACATCACACAAACCACACACGCACACACACACACACGCTTCTCATGTTCATCTGTCAACAATAAAAATGACATCGTAATTACTATCACCTGATGAGGGGGAATCTTGGAACGACAGAAATAGAAACGTCACGCACTACTCCCTTGTTATGTTGTTGTATAATCAAAACTTTCAGCAAGCTAAATAGTTCCCCAAACCTTCCTCCGCCTCCCCTCCTCATCCAGTTGACTAACCACCCCTTACCCAACATCAGGTCCAAGACCATAAAGATGTCTTCTCGGTCGTGGAAGGTGAACCATAAGTTGACCAAGTAAGGATGCTCCAAACCTTGCAGGAGTATCATCTCCCGGAACACATTGTCAACTGCATGCTTGTGGATCATCTGAACTTTATTCATGTACTTCAAAGCATACATCTCTTTTGTATCTCTCTTCTTCACAATGCATACCTGCATAAAACCACACTCGTTTAATAACACTTTACCAACTCTTGCCGTGAACTGTACAGAACTTGTGCTAGATTATTTGATGTTTGTCACATACTTTCCCAAATGCTCCTTTTCCAATGGCTCTGAGTATGTGAAAATGATAGAAGTCAACTGAAATAACAAATAACAAAATGATATGAAACGCACTAATAGTTGTAACAAGAGTTGATAATTCAGTAACCCACACACAATATAAACAATCTTACACTAATTATGTATACTTTGTAGTTAGTAATTTAATTTGTAGAAATCAATGACTGCACACCACAAAAGATACAGCAGGCCGACCACTCCTCCACCAATTAAAATAGAACCCTAGACCCCCAGTGAGATGGGCATTATTAGTACATACAGAGAGTCACCAACTAGAGACATTTAACAGCTAGAAACTGGTAATAAGCAACTTCTAGACTTCCTTAGGCTATGCTGTAATTACTTTCCCCTGCCCGACAACATGTCTTAAACTCCTCCCCTTAGTTAGCCCCAGTTTCCAAAGAGTTTCCATGGTAGAGTTTCCATGGACACAGCTAGAATTGAGGCTCCCAGGTGTGACTTACCAGGGCTTTCAAAGTCCACTTCAGGCTCTTTAGAAATGCACGGGCCCATAGTGCAACGCTAGGCCTTACAGTCCCCAGGAGTCTCAGTCACAGCAATGCACCAGTCCGTCTGCTTCAGCAGCTGTAGAAGCTCAGCCCTCTCGTTATCACTCTCAGTTGAGACTAAGTAGCCCACAGGGAAACACAGGGAAACTCGTTAGCGCTGTAGCAGCTGCCAACTGCCAAGCCTTACAGTTAGGTGTGGGTGTAGATCAGCTGATAGCAAATCAGTGTCTACACTTAAAAATCCAGCTCCACAATCTAAACCTGCAAGTGGAAAAGGCAGAAAATGTAGACACTGGAGAAAAAAAAGCTGTGGCGGCTCCTGCAACTTCTCCAGTTCTACTGACTACCACAACTATATAAATAGTAACTAACCTAACTAATTCACAGACATTCCCTTCAACAGAACCTCAAGTCAGACCAGCGCCCGGGACGACTGGGAAACTTGTCACCTCGACACCACCACCGACGACGCCGCTGCTTAAGATCGTAATTTTAAAGACTAGTCGTACTGCCGGTTAAATAAAAGTATGAATATACGGCAGGATATTGCCATAGCAACGTACCGAGCTACAGAGCAAGCATGGCTGCATTTGATGTTGCCGGGAAGGGTCTACGTGAACTTCCAGGCAATCTGAAGAATATAGATAAGTTAGAAGTAAGCCTAAAACTTTATAGGAGCAGTGCCATTTATTTATGTTCAAAATAGAGCCTTCATTGCCAAGATAACCTGTTGCGGACGCTGCCCAGGTCGTTTCTGTTAGATTGTCACAATCTGAAATGGTTGGACCTCAGAAATAATAGACTGACTTCATTACCTTCTTCAATTTACAGGCTAAGGTAAATTCAGTATCTCTAGCTTTGCAGATTGCAATCATTGTTAGGAAAGTGGAAAAGTTTTTTTTTAAGTTAATACAATCGTATGGCCACACCCTCTCTTAGACTTGTGGGGTAGTTAATCTGTGACTTACCCAAAAATAGTTGTATACTGCACAATTAATGAGTCATTCCAATACCACACAACATCTGAATGTGCAAAAACGAATTGCTTTATCCAGTTAGTATACATTTTGGCATAGTTGCCAAGTTTTTATAGTGAGATGTGTGCAGATAACATGTGGTGGGGGGGGGGGGGGGGGGGGGGGGCTGTACAGTTTTTAACTTGAAGCTTATATATAATATATATTATTATTATATTAGCAAGTACCTCGCCACACAGTGCCACTTTACGTATTGCAAAGTAAGAATGCAGTAGCATAAGTTTTTATTATTCTCTACAGTTGGTTAAGGTTACATCAGTTTCACTCTTTTGCTGTATTTTTTCCTGAACTATCTTATTTCTGTATCTACCACCTTTTTCCCCCCATCTCTTCCTTCTTGAGTCAAGGAGTCTTTTCTCCTCTTTTGTTTACCTCTCCTGCTTCTGAATCTTTCTGTCCTTCTATTATAATTGTGGACTTGGGACTTTAAACTTCAGTTTTTCTATTTTCTTTGTTTCACTCTTTTGCTCTATTTTTTTTTCCCCTGAACTGTCTCATTTCTGTATCTACCACCTTTCTTTTCTTTTTCTTTTTAATCGTTTCCTTTTTGCCTTCTCTTTCTTACTTTCTCCTTTTTACCACACCGACTTTCCTCGTCGATTCCACCAGCTATTAATCACTTTTTTGCCTTCTCTTTCGCATTTTAACCTCCTTTTTGAAGCTTACGCTGCCTATCTTCGTCTGTTCCACCCATTTTTTGTTGCAATTATAGTAACCACTTTCTACCTATTGTGACAACACTTTACCCACTCTCTGGTTTCTCTGCCACTCTCGTCTTTTTCCATTTTTTGTTGTACCCAGTTAGGTAGCAAACGAATTCGCCTACCGGTAGTCTAGCGTAGCCAACCCCTTCACTTCTTTATAACTGCGTTCTTGGTATACTCGGTTATTCAGCGCTAGTTCACGAAACTGCACTCCTGTTTTTCTGCCACTCCCGCCTACTGTCCATTTTTTTTGTGCTGGGTTTGGTTGCTAACCAGTTCTGCATTGCGCTCTAGGTTTACCCGGCAATTCAGCGCGAGTTCACGAGTATTGTGCGTCTGCACATTCTAGCTCATTAGCTCATGAATTATTCATGAATACATACGTCGTCGTCGGTCACGGGTATTATTATATAGATAATATATATTATTATATAACATATATGTGACCGGTTTTAGGAAAATCGGCCTAAACGCGGCATCTAAAGTTTTCTAATTTATTGTACCAGTAGGCTGCACGGGGCCTTGGGATGCCGTCCTCCTAATTTGGAAACTGTAGCACAAGCCGTCTTCGCCCTACGCACTACAACACTTCAGTATTTTTGCTAAACTTATTATTGCTGATTTCGAAAAACGCCGGGTAAAGGCGTTGCTAAGGTAAGGGGGCGTGCCTTGTGTCCGTATACTATTACTGCGTGTCTCCGGGACACTATGGAATAAACCGGTTACAGGCGGATTGAAAGAAGTCTAAAAGGCTTAATGCAGGGCACCTTAAGAAACTATGATGACGAGAATTGCGTGAGTACGTGAATTATGTAGAATAGTAAGTGAATTAGTTAGCTACAGTTTTTTCCCGGCTGTTAGTGAAAAGCCCGCCAATAATGTCTTAGCAACTCTCCGTACACGAGTCCAACCGGCTAGTGTTTCTAGCTTCCTAGTGTGAGTTCTAGAGCACGCCAGAGCTTACAACTGCGTCATAAGCTAGAGCTAACTGGTGTCTATCCATTTCTGCCATAAAAAATTTTTTGAAAAAAATCGACCCATAAGGCTTTACCCGGGGATACTGAAAAAAATTGTTTGCCGCGTTTAGGCCGATTTTCCCAAAACCGGTCACATATATATTTGTTAGTGCTACTAGTGATGTGCTTGAGCACAAATGGCGAGCGAGCCTAAAGACTATACTATTGTTATATGAATGATTTTGACTTCTAACACTGAAGTTACTGAAAATAAGGTCCAGTTTTTAAATTTAGCATACAGGGTAAAGGGATTTCAGTGCCATAGTAACAACTCTAACTGCTTGGAAGGAAAAACAAAACAAAACAAAACAATACACGTTATTTAAAAGTTTTCTTTGTGGTATTCTTTAGCTAAGTAGTGGTTGTAACACACAATGCTTTGACACAACTGGACATGCACCTACACAGACTTACCTTCGCAGTAGTCTAGTGGACAATGTATTTTCAAGTAAATACTGTTGCGCACGGCTTATAACCATGACAAAGAACGCATTGACTTACCACCGCCACTAACTCGAATAGTCCCTTAAGTTTTCAAGTTTTAACTGCACCCGCAAAAGAATTCAAAACCGTAAACAACTCAATTTCTAGGGTGATACGGGTACTGATCGATAAACCAGAGGATTCTGTTTAGTGCAATTTGGGACGGGGTCGACAACCGAACTAACACAAAAACGCGAGGGTCAAAGTACAAAATGACATACGTACGTCCAAACATATGTACAAATAAATAAACTAGTGGTGCGCTCGAATAGCGCAAAATAGCGAAGCGAGCGATGCATGTTCCCTGTAATTGCAGCTATAGATACAGTTATTTATTTTGATGTTGTTAATGTTATGTCTGTCTGTTGTTTCATATAGAATCATTGGTGCTTCTATTCTATACCACTGTATGATGAAGGTTATAAAATTTAGGCTATGTATAATAAAGTTTAAATGTTATACTTTTTGTGGTAAAACAAAAGTAATGAATTATTTTATTATTTATTTTATTAATGTAATTCGTAATCAGCTACATAGTATTGCTTTATATAATAAAGTTTAAGTGTTATATTATTTGTGATAATATAAGAATAATGAATTATTTTACCATCAAAGTTATTGGCTGGTGTTTTAGACAGAATATACCGCTATTTAATTAAAAACGTCATACATCATTACAGTTATAGCTGATGTAAACTTTGTGGTTTAATAAAAATAAAAAATAAAAGAGTTTGTTTGGGTACTATAACATATTCAGAGGGAGAGCAGAGTATGTTAAATGGATGTAGATCTTAGACTACATAGAGTTAGGTTAATTTTTATAGTTTTACATTAAATTTAACCTGCAAGTGGAGGAATGTTTCCAGGATGCATGTTATTTTGAGCTGAATAGAGCTTAGGGATATGTTTATCCCGGCTACATTGACAACATTCCAATGACTTAAATTTCATTTTGGTGCCTGGAAACTTCTCCATACACGTTATGCAGACTGTGATAGTAATCGATGAGATTTTAGCATGAAAATTACGCATTGCTGTGTGAACTTGAGGATCATCAAATGCTGGAATAATATGGTGCAATGGAACCTGGGGATGTTGTCTTGACCTGTTCCCCCTAACTTGAGACAATCTAGTCTCCCGTTGAAGTGGTGTTTCATCAGCCAATCTCTGCTGTTGGTTAGTTGACAACTGCTCTAATCTAGAGGAATTTTGTAATGAAGATTCATTTGCTGTTCTCAACAGTTGGTTAGTGGACAAACAGTGGAGCCTGTGAACTCTTTCACTATCACTTTCAAACAAAATGTGTGACTTGCTGTTTTTGTGACATTAGTTGTAGACGTTGCTCTCTGCATAATGGCTTCCTAAACGAAAATATGTCTCGTATTAACTTATTGAAGTATATATTTTATTTTATATTTACCTCTTGCATTCGTTGCTGATAAGCTGAAAGGCTTTGCGGTATCGAAATTGTTTGAGTTATATTTTCTGCAACTTTTTTTGCTGCTTTGGGTGTATATGAGAATGGATGTCCTCTGATAGATGTCTTTTCCTTCCTCTTGCAGTACAAAAAGTAGTGGGGATATTAGCATCTTGTTCAGATGGTGTGGCTGCATTTTCAGTGTCTTCAAGAGTAGTTGAGTCTACAGCTGTATAAAGTTGATTGGTACAGTAATCCTCAGGAATAGTCTAATAAATAAATTAGGAACATTTAATGGCTTTTCAAAAAGAAAGATTCTTACTTTGCTACCTGTTTCTGTTTCGTTTTAGCTCTCCTCCTCCTTGCCCTGTCCTTTTCATTTCTTATCTTTCTCCTTACTATTTTTTCTTCTGGAGTTCCTAACGCCCTCAAAGCTCTTGACCGAGCGTTTCTAACGTTTTGTCTACTGGGCATCGCTACTTCGTACGGCGGGTAAACAAAACAAAATGTTGCTAAGAAGGTTACCCGTCCCGCGCAAGCGCGTAGGATAAAGGGAACGTTTTGTCTACTGGGCATCGCTACTTCGTACAGCGGGTAAACAAAACAAAATGTTGCTAAGAAGGTTACCCGGCCCGCGCAAGCGCGTAGGAGAAAGGGTACACACGTACGCCCACGCATTGAACAAAAACAATTTCTAGACCTAAATATATATATATATCGCGAACTCATTAGAGAGTCAGCTCCGCTCGCTTCGCTCGCTTCGCTGAATAAATAAACATCCCCGATTTTCGATTGTGTTACCCCTGTAAGTGTCTCGCTCGCTACGCTCGCTCGCCAATAATGGCTATTATCTACAGGATTTAAATTTTCTGAATTCTTTAAAATGTACTTTATTGTGCACTTATCCTACGGGTAATTGAGATTTGCTCTATATTTGCTAGATGGAGTGAGTGAGGAAGTGTTTGGTGTTTGGCAGTATAATTTGTCATCTGATATGACTGTGGGGTGCACTACTGATACTCTGGCTTAGTCTGCTCACAGCTGTCTAAACTGTGTGCATGTCTCACTAGTGATCCTTTACCAGTACTCAAGCATATTTTCGAGTTTACTATATGAGAAAACAAAGTTTCTAGTGAGATAAGTTATAAACTCTGGGAAACAGTGAGACTTTGTAACTCTGCTTGACCCTCTACCTGTGAATTAGGATGTCCACATTATGACAATTGCCATAATGTGGACATCCTTACATTACATAAGCTAATTTGGCTTGGTGCAAATATGCACCTATTATGCCCTACATTGTGTCAATTCATTCATGCTACATGTACAATAGTCATATATACTACTTAGAAAGCAAGTGGAAATAGTGTTGAGCTGACGGATACGACGACAATATGCCTCAACTGTGCTAAAATAATGTCTTGTGATCGATGCTGAAATAATGTGGGCATATCCCTAACCCGTGTGTGCGAAAAGATAGGGTGTGGCCATCATGAGTCGAGTGTTGACGAAGACTTAAGCTATGTTGTTAGATATGAATTGGAGGAGGAGAGACCACCCCTAACATATGTTGTATCTAACAATATTGTAGAGAGACATTTTACTAAGTAAATACTATATAGAATTTACAATTAGTGACAGCTTCTATTTCCATAGTGTAGCATTATTTTTGTGTATCTGTTTGTATTAACTGAAGGTGTCTTGATTAAATTAACACCAAAAATATCTTAGTATTACGGAAAAAGTTGTCACTAATAGTAAATTCTATTCTTGGGGATGGACCTCCCACATGCAATATGATTTTTCTCCCCATGTAAGCATTATTGTAATAGATCCAGTTGTTGTCTTTTAAAATTTCAAAACTTAAAATTAGGTCTGCAAATTCAATATAGCCTTATCGAAGAATTTTGGAAGCTAGAAAACTAGAAAGAGAAAATGAATACAACAGCTTAAAGACTATTCTGGTTGATATGCTGAAATAATTATTACTACACTTTACCAGGTTTATTGTTGTTCCAACTACTTCATGTTTGAAAGAGCTTGAAATAGACATGTCAGGTTAGCTAATAGGCAGGTCCAGTGATTGTGTATGTTATAACAGTTTCACAGGGAGGCGGGCTGGCCCCTAGTGTCTCCCCCCGCTTAGAAAATATCTCCACTCCTCTCCCTTTCTGAATTTTTGAAAGTAAAGTATATGAGCTACAGGTTGAATTTTATAAGTAGTTAAGAATATATAATCATGCATGTGCTACCAAACATAGATCAGCATGAAGTATATATTCTCATATAGGCATGTGCATCAAAGTACATATAGTATGGGTTTTAAAATGAGTGTGGCTAAGTACACGTACAATGTCTCCGACCCCCAACGACAATTTGTTTGAAACCCTGTTATCCATTATATATTGTGAATCTGCTGCAATTAGGAATCTGAGGCCTCAAACTCTCGAGGCTACGATTCCATGCTGATTCACGATATTCCAATCTAACTGTTTCAGAGCATAGCAATGGCTGAAAATGTCTGTTATTTGCATATCAACAAGTGACAGTGTTTAAACCTAATGAATTTACTTCAAAATTAAACTTAATCTCTAGCATGACACTCTCAAGTCTGACATAGCACATGGGGAGTTTTTTTTATTATACACTTACGTGAGTTTTTAGAGTCATTTATATAGTAAATGTTGAGTTTTGTATGGACCCATTCCATTTTTAATGTCTCCCTATTTACTCATTGTGCTCTTTATTAGAGATATAGCTAGAGGGATTTAATTCACTCACGAACTAACAAAATATAGGAGGAAGGATTAATAAAAACATTTATGACTAGTGGTTTGAACTTTAATAATCAAGTGTCTATACCTAGTCAAACAAATATTATCCAGGAAATATGTGAGGAAGGAACATAAAGGTAATGCCATTGTATAGGGAACTGAGGACTTTACTGCTATCGGACAACCTCCTGGAGACTCTGCCAGTACAACTCAGCCTTCTGCCTCATCTTACGGCTCTCAACCTGTCCGGCAATCCTCTCAAAGACCCGCCCCAGCATGTCCTCAACCAAGGCACCAAGGTTTGTTCAAATGTGTGGAGTGGGAGTGGCAATGGGGTGGGGACGATAGTGATATTAATATCAATCTATTGGAGAGCAGGCTGTGTTGCTGTACCTGCAAGACAAACTAAGAGGAGGAGGAACTGGGGTGGGGAATGGAGACAGCACCAGCCCTGAAGCACGTGATGGCTACTGCCATTCCTCTTCTGCTGATTCATCAGATGAAGATTATGAAATATCACACTCTGTCTCCTCCAGTCAGTAACTAAGTAATTGAAGTCAAACTCTAAGTGACTGTAATTCATTCATTCTTGCAGGAAAGAGGCATTATGACCAGCATCATCATGTGGCCAAGTCTCCTGTACCTAATAGTATCTGTGGAGGCCCAACTATGCACCAGGCAGTCCTTCATTCTGGCAGAAATAACCATGTGGACAAGCCCAAGTATCAGCTTTCTCTGGAGGCACCTGCTGCTACTCATAAGAGAGAATTGAAGAAAGCCAGCAAGAGGAAGGCAGGAAAGGCTGATTACCAAGGTTCTGAAATAGTAGGACCACATCTGGCTGCAGTCATTCCATCTGTAGAAAGCTCCCACCAGGACCAGGACCAGGACATTGCGAGTATCAGCAAAGCTCTGGAGAAGATGAAGTAAGTAGAATATGAATCACAATGAGGGACTCTAGATATTCCTGGTCAATTTGTTCAGAGCACAGAAAAGTTTAGAAGACTGGAGGAAGAAGGCCAGAGAAATGCAAAGGATCAAGTACCAGGACAGAAGTTCTGTCCTTGTTGAAAGGAGTGCTGCAGCCACCAGAGTTTTGAGTCAAGTATTTCCAGCAAGTGGACATACTCCCGACGCAGATACTCTGCCAATAGTCAGTGCAGGCCAGGTAGGTGATAGAAATAATATATTGTACAAGTTTCAATCACACTAAAAACCATTTGCTGGCATTGACTAATGCTTCATCTGCCCCTACAGTGGGCACTTATATTGTGTTCACTAGCAAGCTCAAGTACTTGTCACACAGTGACGCTTCATGTACTATCTGTATGACAGCAGTTGAGGGGTTCATTGCTTGACAATGTTCACACACTGACCTAAAGCTCTCCCCTCTTCTGCTGCAGTCTCACTCTGTTACTTGTCCTCCTTTGAGCTGCAGAAATGCTGGCAAGTTCTCAGTTCTTGCTGCTGCCTTACACTGTCCTCTCTCCATTGCTCTATAAGGACTTCTCATAGTTTCCTCCTCTGCCGTTACCTCATATTGTCCCTCTTCCCTTTCTTCTTCATCAAGTATTTGCCTTCTCCTCTTCCTTTCCCTCTCAGCTCCCTTTCTTTTGTCTATCTCTTTTCCGTTCTCTTCCCCGTCTCTTTCAGCTTAAGTGCTGAGTTCTCCTGCTTCTCATTTTCTCTTTCCTTCTATCCATGATTGTGGATTTAGATGCTTTTAGGCCGTCCGTAGGAAAAAGCTTGTTCCGGGTTGCTCGACTGACCCAACTTTACCCAGTTTTTAATTTTTAATTTTTTAATGTGCTTTATTTAGAATCTATAAGAACTTGCGTTTTGAAGGAGGATGATTTGGCTGTTAGTAGTGGTAGTATGCGGAATTGTCGTTGTTTTTTGACCTAGGCGGATTGAAGCTCATGAACAAATTACTTTAGCAGACCTGTTGGAGCAAGTCTCTGGTGAAAGGTACTTAGAAAATAGTGTGTGTGTGTGTGTGTGTGTGTGTGTGTGTGAAAACTGGAAAAGATGAACACTCTCCTATGCATGATGGCACTTTAAATCAGCCTTTGTTTACATGTTATACATTTTATAATTATGGTGATCGCTTTGTTAAGTTTATAATAACAAAAGAAGAGAAAGCAATCTGAGCCAAGAAATGCTTTAACTGTTTTGATGAGACCAAAGCCTGCCAACTGTCTCCCCCCCCCTTGCATATAACAACAAGCAGCTTCTATTTAATGATGTTTGTTCTGTGCTATTGGGGAAAAAAAGTGGTATTTATGCATGATGAAATAGGAGGTGTTGGGTGTCCGTTGGTGCAGACGTTAACTGTTGTCTTATGGTATATTGATGGTCAATACTACAAATTTGACAGCAGGTGCAAGCATTCCAAAATTTCTTCCATACCCGACATGTTTATGAAGTTTAACAAGGGAGGTGAAAATAATAAAGGTGGTTATAATGACTGGACTTCAAAGAAAAGGAAACCTCCACAGTTGGATAGAAAAATATTACTAGAACTTGGAGATATGGTCATTACAATTCTTTCACATCCTTGGGTATGCACAAACCAATGGAGGGAAGTGCGACAAGAAATAGAAGGTTTAGCTAAGTGTTTAAGTGGCTATGCTGAAGACATGAAAGAAAGTGCTAATTGCAGTGTTTATGCTAAACTAATGACGAGTTTTAGATGATAAAGCCCTGTTTTAGTAGACAATGGCCTTTCAGCAACAGACAAATATGCCCGGTATCGATTCTTCAACAATTTAGAACTACCATGTTGTATTCATCTCTTTATATATCATGCTGGTAGTCAGCTTGGAAATATCTGCTGTGTTTGGAAAATACCAAGCGAAGAGAGAGATAGGTTTTCACAAAGGCATTGTAAGGCTATTGCCAAGGTAAAGAGTGAACTGCCAGTATAATTTACTGCAGCAAATGTACGTGCTGTAGCACTTTGTTTGGCCTGTGACAAGCCAAGATGTATTTACAGTGAAAAGCTATCTACTTATATTGAAAACAAAAAAAAATGTCATCCTTGCCATTGAGAGCAACTTCTATATATGTGGTTCATTGAGAGCAACTTCTATATATGTGGTTCACCTTTGTTTCCAGACAGTCATCCACTTTTTTAATTCATTGGAGTTCGTGCGAGTGTGGCATGTGAATCACCCATAGAAAGATCTTATTATTGTTACAAGAGTCTGAGATTGCCACCTCTTTGTGCCCATTGTGGTCAGAAACAATGTTCTATTCCTCTCGATCTGCAACAAAAATTCAAACAAGTTTTACCTATCTGTGATACCTGCTGTTCAAAGAAACTGAAGCCCATAACGTATATGCCAATAAAACTTAGTGCTAAGAGAAAACATCCTGACACATAGAAACAGTGTTCATAGTACTCAGATACACTTATTATACTTCTCAATTTTTTGTTGTTGTTTTCCATAGTATTATACCTTTTTGCCATCATACTATGAAAAAACTACTTTCTATTGAATGTAACTACACTTTACCCATTGTGTAATGACGATGCCTTACTAAACCGTTTGAAGCTCATGGATACACACCATCGGTCGTCATTGTTACTAACACACAAGTTTATTATATAGATGTGCAGTGGCATAGAAAAGGATTGAGTGATTTCACTGCCCTTAGAGCCCCCTCCTGCTCCCCATACAGAAACATCTACCTACACCTCTGATATATCAGATCATGTCACAACAACGTTTGTGTTGATCAACTGGAATATTCCCCAGCTCAACCTAACCTGCAATTCTAAGCTGGTTTAACAATGCTCCTGAGGGCCTAGGTACTAGGATAACTAGACAATGCTTTCAGAACTGAAGTTGTATCCAACAGGAACCTATTTCAAACCAGCAACAGTAAGGGCTTTACTCATCCTAATTCATCAATTTATAGATAAACATTATGTGTACCTATTTATTAAGCATTACAGCACCTATGCTTAATTGTTGCTGACTTTTAGTTTGATACAACAGAAGCAATAGTCAATCTCTCCCACTACATATATATATATATATATATGTGAGCGGGTCTGGGAAAAGGGACCTTACGGCACAAAAATTGAGATATAGGCTTCAGAAGTAAGTCATCGGAAAAATTCTTTCACCTATTTTTGTTTTTTGCAGAATTAGTCTTAGTGACCCTTACTCTACGTCTATGCCAAATTTCAAATGTCAAAACAACTTAAAAGACCCCAAGCGTGCTGTGGAAAGACAAGCTACTTTTTATTCTCTCTCGTTCTCGAAGTACAATAAACGGGGAATGGGCGGAGTTTCAAACAAGCAGCTAAAAAAACGGCATAGCTTTGAAACTATTGCATGCACTCTACAGCTTACCTCTGGCTGAAAATTTACCGCTACATCGAGTAGAGTAGCCAAAGATTCCGACAAGACAGGCTGTGAGACGCTCTGAAAACTAAAAAGAACTCTATGCAAAACTTCATTAGCCGCCGTTAAAAAGCGGCTGCACAATTTAATTGCATATGCAGAGTACGCCGTTAAGTATACGGAAACGTTAATTATACCGGAAGTGGAAATTCAATTTATGTTTTCTCGATTTCTAGTTCAATTGCTTTGCTGAATACAGCCCAGTTCAACTGCCAGTTTCTCTGCGCGTCGAAGGTTTTACCCTCCAGTATTTTAGCACTAAGTTGAGATAAATTGTAGCTTTTTATTTAGCATAAAAAACTCAATTTTTTTGGACCCACTCACATATATATATATATATATATATATATATCACGGCACAGCATTTTTCAGTCAGTTATACTAATTCTACGGGTTGTAGTGCAAACCCTCAGTAGTTCCCAGCTATGGTATTGCTAGAGTTTACTTTCTTCTTGACTGACTAAACGCTTAATAGTTCTCACTTTCTCACTATGCATACAATATCTATATTGTCACTAGGGTTTGCATTCTGTGTGGAATTGTTGAGCCAGTGGTGATGTGGTAATATGGAAAATAAATATTATATTGTCAGAATTAAAGAAGACTGCTGGCTTTTAATTTTTAAAAATTTAAGAAAGTATTCAGATGTCCTTTTTGTGATGACTTTACTGTATCACTTTTGTTGTGTTTTTAGGATGAAGCTAAGAGGAAATTAAGGCAGTTACATTATAAAAACAAACTTGAGGAGAGAAGAAAGCAAGCCGGAATCATTTCTGTCCCCACAACTAATCTGCAGCAGGCTGAAGATCGGCTAGCTGAGGTACATTGGATGCTAATTAAACTATTGCTGGTATTGTTTTTACTATCTACTACTGCAACTACTAGCTTCTGTAGTAATATGGTATAACGTGGAGCACTAGTAGCTCTCATGGACAACAATTGTTCTCAGCTGCTAAAACCTGCTAAAATTTTTTAATGATTTTGGTAAACCTTCCATAGTAACCGCTTGCATCACATATGACCTGCTCCAGGCAGTTTGGCCAGTTTTCCGTACAAACCACCAACCTGTCAAATTACCTCACCTCATATTACCTCATATAATGTGGTAAAAACTGAAGTAGGACATCTTAGTCTCTATGATTGTTTCGTAGAAATGTTTGTTTGTTTGTTTTTAAGTTTGCCCACAGCCATGTCAATTTAATGCTGGTCAGGTCACAGTATCAGTCCACAGGTCACAGTATCAGTCCAGCTCTAGCTGGTCAGCAGTGCTAGAGGTGTAGTGGTGCTAGAGGTGTAGTGGTGTAGTGGTGCTAGAGGTGTAGTGGTTCTAGAGGTGTAGTGGTGTAGTGGTGCTAGAGGTGTAGTGGTGCTAGAGGTGTAGTGGTGCTAGAGGTGTAGTGGTGCTAGAGGTGTAGTGGTGCTAGAGGTGTAGTGGTGCTAGAAGTGTAGTGGTGCTAGAGGTGTAGTGGTGCTAGAGGTGTAGTGGTGCTAGAGGTGTAGTGGTGCTAGAGGTGTAGTGATGCTAGAGGTGTAGTGGTGCTAGAGGTGTAGTGGTGCTAGAGGTGTAGTGGTGCTAGAGGTGTAGTGGTGCTAGAGGTGTAGTGGTGCTAGAGGTGTAGTGGTGCTAGAGGTGTAGTGGTGCTAGAGGTGTAGAGGTGCTAGAGGTGTAGTGGTGCTAGAGGTGTAGTGGTGCTAGATAAGTCACAAGAATGAGAATTCTAGTTTTCCTTGCTCAATCCCTCATAAAAGATTTGCCTGACATCTCAATAAAGCAGCCATAAACTCATATAATCAGAGAACCACTCCAATAAATTGAACGACTAACTCTCTAGTACCTGTAAGCTGCTAGGCTGCAGTACATGCATTAAAAAATTGAATAAAATGTTTACTTAAATATTACAAATCTATTTTTTTACTATGCAACTGAACACTTGTATATAATAGTTACTCTCTTTATTCTATAGTTTCTCCTTAAATGGAGTGTTTAGCACATTGAAGTCGGTTCCTTAAAGTTTTAACTAACTAAACCTTTTACATGATATTGAAGAATTACAAAAAAAAATTTTAAACTAAATCTTCAGACTAAGGTGTGGTCAAGTCGTGCATCAGCTGTGGCTAAACTCAGTGAGGTATGGTAAATAGTTTTTGCCTGAAGTAAGATTTTGTCAACATCAAGTGTTAGTGCACGAACCATCCATTTACCTACCATTGTAGGCATTGTGTACCTATGCATGAGATCTTGCCACCATTGTAGGCATTGTGTACCTATGCATGAGATCTTGCCACCATTGTAGGCATTGTGTACCTATGCATGAGATCTTGCCACCATTGTAGGCATTGTGTACCTATGCATGAGATTTGTTGTTTGTTTATTTCCAGGCATTGGCACTTCAGGATGAAGCAGGACACAAGAACAGAGAGTACAGACTCAGAGCTTTCACTGGCGACCTCTAGCTAGCAGTTCACACACACACACACACACAACTTCTATAATTCACAAATCTCCATCAACTAGACAAAATGCCAGCTATCATGTCACATGATTCACTCTCAGTGTCACATGACTGCATGCAATCGTGATTCTGATACTACTTCACACCTCAATACAATAATTTTGTAAAAAGTTGTAATAAATAATTGAGAGTGGATCGATTGGAATGATATAACATTGAATGACTGAATAATATAACATACATACAGTTGAATGGTTGCATGCAGCAAGTCATGAAGATGTCTGATAGAACATGTAGGGGTTGATGAGATCTGTCTATACTGGAGATGTCTGTGCTAGTACATGTAGGGGTTGATGTGATCTGGAGATGTCTGTGATAGTACATGTAGGGGTTGATGGGATCTGTACTGGAGATGTCTGTGATCGTACATGTAGGGGTTGATGTGATCTGTACTGGAGATGTCTGTGATCGTACATGTAGGGGTTGATGGGATCTGTACTGGAGATGTCTGTGATCGTACATGTAGGGGTTGATGTGATCTGTACTGGAGATGTCTGTGAGTTGCGATGTGATCTGTACTGGTGATGTCTGTGAGTTGCAACGAGCGAGTATTTGATGAGATTGTATTATACTGCAAGTTCCAGCAGTGATAGTGATGAATGGTCCTACGTACCAGTGGGTACTATTAAATCCCTATAAATACCATTGGTGTTTAGTTTATATCCTCAAAGGTGTTGAATTACACCCTCGATGTGGGGTGAGATCCAGGCTCAGGAGTTCGGGCACTGGTAGCCAAACTATGGACCAGAAATACAGCATAAGAGGCCACACCTACTCCCGGCTTCTGGGAAGGTCCTGTATTCCTGCTGCATGTCTCCACCCCAACACTTTGCACCAACTGGGCCACGCCTCCTGGCCCTTCTTTACTGGTACACGTTCGTTTCTTATTGTTCCCATCCTGTGCTTGCTCCGCAGAAGTAGGCTCAGGCATTGAACTCACAACAGTCTTCTTTTTGGAATTGGAATAGAGTTCAGAGTAATCCAGTTTGGCCAAGCGCTTGATTCTGGTGTGAACTTTATTGAGATTGACACGTCTGGACACCAGTGGACTGTTGCTAGCGTAGGCAAGGGTGGAGACTGGCAGCAGAGCAGGAAGACTGTGGCACCTCCGCACTATGTACTCCAGCCCTTTCTTGCGCCGTCTCTGCAGCCGTCTCTCTGCAGTGGGCCAACCAGTGGTGCTACTACTTCTCTGCAAGTTGGACTTGCTCTCTTGTCTCTTCTTTGCTCTCTCAGGAGCAAGTGCACTAGCCACAGGTTGCCTGTGGCTGACGTGGCGAGTGTTTGTGAGTTTGGCTTTGGTGTTGGAGACCTTAGCCTTCAGTCTGGACTTGCCGTGACTAGCACACACAACCATAATCAATGCCAGCAGACAGACCACTAACACCAGCACAGCACTGGTCAGGACGAAGTGAACCGTCTGGACATCACTAGAACTGCCACTATTACTGTGGAATGAAGTGGGAGGAGACTTGGATGGACGCATGCTCGCATTGTGTAGCACAAATGGCACCTCGATGTCTCCGTGGACCAAAGAGAATGATGGAGGGAGGGAGTTAGGAGTCGAGGAAACGTTGTAAGATATGTGCAGTATCCAATGACTGGGAGATGTCACCTGGAGCACATGCACACACATACACACACGGCTAGGGATGAATCACATGTATAAAGCAGCAGAGCAATAGAACATCACATGTGATCATGTGATGTGATCATGTGATGTAATGCACATGTAAGGAAATGTATCTACAACCATTTGTAGGTCCTAAGAAGAAAACGACAACTTGAAACTGAAGGACCACCCTTGCTTGCTTGCTTGCTTGCTTGCAACAAATTTGGCTAAGAGAGTGAACTTTACAATAAGTTTTGACTAACTGTACCCACGGTACGGTACCAGTCAGTTGCACCACTCCGCATTAGGTCGGTACAGAATTCGCACTATCCTCAGGCCTTCGGCCCTCGGTTGTGTAAATCCCATATCGACCTCCACGTCGTGATGTAACTTATACATATCCACCATACAGTGAAAATATTTCTTAAATTTTGCAATAGCAGTGAATAAAACAAAACAATAAGTGCCTACCATAGTAAGTGGTCTTGTGGAGAATGATAAATTAAAGGAGGAGGAGTCAACTGTAAGTTGTAAGTTGTAGTAATTTTGCCCCAAGCTCTACATCACATACATACAAACATAACAACAACAAAAATCAGCAATTGCTCGTTATGAGGGGAAGAGCTAAGCATTTATACATCAGTATGAGCTCTCTCTCTCTCTCTCCGTGCTACTGGAACACACTCTCTCTCCGTGCTACTGGAACACACTCTCTCTCTCCGTGCTACTGGAACACACTCTCTCTCTCCGTGCTACTGGAACACACTCTCTCTCTCCGTGCTACTGGAACACACTCTCTCTCTCTGTGCTACTGGAACACACTCTCTCTCTCCGTGCTACTGGAACACACTCTCTCTCTCCGTGCTACTGGAACACACTCTCTCTCTCCGTGCTACTGGAACACACTAGTGCTGGACTTCACTACGGGACATACAAGCTAGCACAGTGCTCTACCAGAGTGACCACAAAGGAGGAGGGTACAGTGAACTGCCATTACAGTTATCATTGCCTATAGTGTGTAAACTGAAGTTACTCATTCACCAACTCTTACTCCACATCACAATACTGATCAACCCAAGTTACACGGCATCACATTTTTGATCAATTCATGTTACTCTGCATAGCATTATTGATCCATTTAAGTTAATCTGCATCACATTTTTGGTTACTCTGTATCACACTGATCAACACAAGTTACTCTACATCACATATCAATCAATTTAAGTTATTCTGCATCACAAACTGACCAGAAGAGATTGTCGGTTAAAGCACTCATCCAGTCCCACCTTCTGACACAGCCACACCCCCAGAAGGTGTGGCATTAATGCTGGTTTTTGTATCACCTGCAGTCCTGAAAGCACACCATGAACCTCCACAGGATCACCTGCACAAGAAATAGCAAGTCAACAGAGACAATAGGAAATCAAGAATAAGATGGTTCGCTAAGGGAGGCGTGGCACTGAGAGAAAACAGAGAACTAAGAAAGGCGTGGCACTGAGAAATATAGTATAGAATATAGAAGGGGCATGTCAGAAGAGAAGGTTGGCTGGTGAATCTCGCCTACCGTGATACAGCAGAGCTGGGGTAGGACTGATCCTAGCTTCCAATGACAACGTTAGTCCAACACGTCTCCCAACCTCCTCGATTATGAGAGGCACTACGAACACGTGATCCTGAGAGATGCATTGAACACAATCCACAGTTCCCTTGGCAACCATCTCCATGGTAATATTCTGCTCCTCCTTGCCCACTGGAATAGTCCATCCTTGCAAACCTCTTAGGTCATCCACAAACAGGAGCTGCAGGTCAGAATGGTTGCCTGGCAACAGCAAGTGGTGAGGAGGCGCTGACGATACCAGTAATAGCTCTAGATAAGAGTCGTCTTCAGGGTCTTGAAACACGGCTATGGGATAGATGTAGGTAAAGGGTTGCTGCAGATGTGACAGGGTGAGGATGGGAGGGGGGAGGAGGGGCAGAGACCTCTCGGTCTCAGTCGTGTCTGTAGGCTGTACCATTAAAGATACCATTCTGAATGATGGTCCAACTGTGCGTGTGAATTGTTCCAGCGAAGGGTCATAGGTCACCAGCTCACTCGCTACCAGTATTGACACTTGCTGTCCATCCTTACCCGTTATGAGTTGCCCTCCACAATCTGCAATGAGCGACTTGACTGACAGCCATGCCTCAAACACCCATTCACAGGAGGCGCGGTCTAAATGCCAGTAGAGTGGGCGGAACTGCAGGTGTGACGTACCACCTTCAGAAGACAAGTCGTGGTCTAGCAAGCTCCGCCCAGTCTCTAAGTTGAGAGTTGAACAATGACTACCATCTACGGAAACTATGGGATATTCCATAGGGCTGGCATGGACTTTGACCTCTAGCTTCACCAAATCCTATGTAACAGAAACAGTGTGACATGTGGTTACAGATGATGTTGTAAAGACAACCACATGCACAACAAATGTCACACACTTCGCTTGAACTAGCTCAACACACACACACACACACAAACACACAAACACACCACATATACACATACAGTATGTCACAATACACAACATACACGAGCACATACCACACACACACAGGCGTATCCACCAATTTTCAACTGGTTAGGCCAAGAAGTAGGTGTGGCCAACAAAAAGGGTGTGGTCAACACGAGTGGATGTGGTTATAGAACACTAGTTTAAATAAAAATGTATCCAGGTAAATTCCTCAGCACACAGTTTCATCAAATCATTCTTGCATGATATTTCAATGCTTCATTTTTTGACCTTAGGCTCTTTTGACCTGGTAGGCTCTATGCTGGTGACCTGGTAGGCTCTATGCTGGTGACCTGGTAGGCTCTATGCTGGTGACCTGGTAGGCTCTATGCTGGTGACCTGGTAGGCTCTATGCTGGTGACCTGGTAGGCTCTATGCTGGTGACCTGGTAGGCTCTATGCTGGTGACCTGGTAGGCTCTATGCTGGTGACCTGGTAGGCTCTATGCTCCAAGGCCATAATTAGAATCAGCCTGAACTAGTTAATTTTTTTCCTACTACTGAAGTTTAATTACTATTATCTCACATAAATAAAACCCCTTTACCAATCAGTAAAAGGTCCAGCTACACAAGACTAAGTCGGTGAAGCTCAACTGCAAAAGACCACTAGAGGTTAGGAACTGCTCATTTCCCCTCTGTGTTACATACTGTGTCTAACGACCTTTCCTTTATTAATTAACCTTTTGTGCACGCGCTTTTATTCTTGCTAAAAAAAGTGTTGCGGGCGGGCAAACTGGAGGGCACACACACACACACACACACACACACACACGCCTTCCTTACTTCACCACTACAAACAATTGGTCCCATGACACTCCAAGATAGGCGGGGAATAAATGCGCGCACACACACACAAACTCTCAAAATCAACACACCAATTCTACACAATATTGATTCTTCCTCAATGCTGACCCTTACCTGTTCCAATGCTCTAAAGTTGGCATAGCTGGTGAGAGAGGCCTTGTGCGGCATGTGCTCGTTGAGTCCTTGTAGACTGGAACACTTGTATCGGGTCCTGTTGACCTTTACCGTATCACTGACCCGCCAATAGCTTCCACGCCCCTCACTGTCCATGGCCTGTACTCGACACCTCACATGAAGGGCAGGGTCCAAGTACACCGTTGGAAGTTCTCTGGAATACGGAGACGTGAAAGTCGAAGACGTATTCAAGACTTGGAAAGTGACGCCATCATCTACCGACACCTCCCACATGTACTGCGTCCTGCTGTTGTTTATCAGTTGCCGTTGGCAATCAGCCGACACCTCTTGGTCCAGGGTGTCGTACATGATATCACATGACTGTAACCATAGCAACAAAGTATGAAAACAAGCTATATATTAAACAATTCCAACTCACACTTATGCACAGCAAGGGGAGGTCAAAATATTGGCCTCCCGAGTAGCTCCGCCCCCAATCCTCCTTGTTGTCAAGTTGGGGAGGGGCCAAGAAATACGGTCCCTCAATAACTCGGTTCACTATGATGATTTCAATGCTGTCCTGGAATGAGAAGTAGGCGGGGTCAAAGGTGTGGTCAGGAAGTCCAACTAATTCCAATGAGAATGAGAGATTGTCCTGAGAAAGATGATTAGCTAGAATGACGACCGTAACTGTCATAGAAACCACACCTTCTAAGAACGTCACATTATGACTTTCAAATTGGAAGTCTCTCCCACTCTTTGCCGTGCCATCGCGAGATGTGACAGAGACAGTGGAGACCAAGTGTGTTCCCTGCTGGCGAACTAGAGTGACGAGGGCAACTGCACGGTCCAGGGTGTGGTTTGAAAGAGGTTCGTCCAATAGCAACCTGCTTACTGCCGCGGAACCGTTAGGGGAAGTTTGGAACTTGACCTTTGGACCTACACACATGCACACATGTCACGTCATAGCTACAAAACTACATATTGCTGTATGTAGTTTATATAACAATTAGTAGCCCAGTAGTGACATCCCTTCCCTGTTGTTATAGTGATTATATACAATGAAAACCTTGTATTGAGAGAACCATAGAGGGAATCATTTCATTGAAGTGGGTGTGGCTTACCATCCTCAGGGTCCACTATGCGTACTGTAATAGAAGAGGAATTTGGCACCAACACAACTTCAGTGGGACTGTGATCTGTGGTCACCAGGGAGACGGTCAGATTCTCAACCCCTTCAAAATAACCGTCTGGTACAATATTGATCGTGCAAGCTACAAAACACAAACACACATACACACACGCAGTACTAACACATGTACGCACCAGCACAAGCAATGCTATCACACACACACACACACACACACACACACACACACACACACACATCATACTCCAGGCCCACATACCACTCTCATTTTGCCCACTGGAGAAGGAGATGGTTTGAAACCTGGGGGCTATGTAGAAGTCATAAGTGCCACTGGAGCCACGCCCATGCTCACTCAAGCTCTCCCTCAAGTTCCCGCCAGTAGCAGTGATGCCTGTGATTTTATATGCTAGCTCCGCCCGCCCCTCCAAGTTGCCACGCCTCCTCAGTGGGATATTAGGGAAGACGTCAGTTTCTCTGATGGTCATGTCACTCTCCAGAAATTCCACAAACGTTGCTATGTAAGGAAGACATTAACATCACTAAACTAACACTCACAGTAAAAATAACCCTACAAGATTTTCACTATTTGGCGAGCGAGACACTTACAAAGGTAATTACAGGGGTAACACAATTGAAAATCGGGGATGTTTGTACGTTTATATATATGTTTGGACGTACGTATGTCATTTTGTACTTTGACCTTCTCGTATTTTTGTGTTAGCTTGTTGTTCGACCTGTCCCAAACTTCACTAAACAGAATCCTCCGTTTTAGCGATCATTACCCGTATCATCCTAAAAATTGAATTGTTTACCGCTCTGAATTCTTAGTTAAAACTCAAAAACTTAACGGAATTCCATTTCTATTGGTAAGTTAATGCGCTATTTGTCACAGTTATAAGCCCTACTAAACAGTATTTGCTTGAAAATTATTTGTTCACTAGAGTAACTACGAAGGTAAGCCTTGTGTAGGTATGTTCAGTTGTGTGAAAGTATTGTGCCTTTACTTAGCTAAAGAATATCACACAAAGAAAACGTGTAAATAATGCTACTTGTTTTTGTTGCTTTTTTCCCTTCCAATTCTAACTGTTGCAGGGAGTGGTTACTATGGCACTGAATCCCCTTTACCGTATACACGTAATTTAAACTTGACTTTTTTAGTAGCTTGAGTGTTGAAGTTAAAATTAATCGTTTAACAATAGTGTAGTTTTAGGCTCGCTCGCCATTTGTGCTCAAGCACATCACTAGTTTTAATACTTGTGTCACAGGGATTTAGTTGAATAGCTTAGAGCCAGGGGGCATTCGGAAAGCATTAGATATTTGACTTCACTTCTTTAACTTATTTCAAACCAAGTCTAGCAGCTGGAGGCAAGTGTTCCTCTGCATGTGTTCCTCTGCACATGTTCCTCTGGTGAGTTGGACACCATCAACCAATGGCTTCAGAACTGATGCCATTAGCATTACAACAGGTACATGGGGAGTGAGGGAAATGAACAGACACTATGAGGGACACACACATATCAAGCTATTTATCCGAGTATATAATATACAATACATATTGAAGTACATGTGCACATTAGTAGTGCATGTAATGAAGGGAGTAATAAATGGATGGCTGCTGGTAAGGACTACACTTGAAATTTAACAATAAGAAACTTAATTAAAGGGTTTCAGAATAAGGCTTGCTTGCTGGGTGCATATCATGCATATTTGGAAGATGTGGCAGAAACTAGAAGAGTAGCTGGGCCAGCTCACTTGTCTTTCATGTCAAAGTACAACATTACTAGTATACGATGTTAAAGGAACATCCCATCCAGGGACCATTGCAGAAATAGATGCAACAGAGACACAACACACACGTACGGTTAGTGGCATCCAGGATCCTGAAGGCCAGAGTGGAGCGGAAGAACAGCCCACTCTTCCGTCCTTCACGTACATACACGATACGCAGATGAAACACTTCGTCTCCCTCAAGAATGCTGTCGGGAAGTATGTCTACAGTAAGAGTAATGGCAGTCTGACCGGGAGAGAACTGGACACACCATCCTGGACTGTCGTCTCCCTCCAGAAAACAGTCCACTCTGGAACTCGTGTACAAGATGTAGTCTTCTCCCTCCACAGCTGTATCTCCAACCCTTACCACCTTGTCGAGTTTCACCTGGGAATAAAACAGACAGCAGAACTATGACATGACGTGGACCACGCCCTCTGCATGTCACATGATGACATGTGGAAACGCCCCCTCTCTCTGTGTCACATGTAAACCACACCCTCTATGTTTGCATACATGCCTACATGCAGTGGAGTGCACAAGTGTCGAGAAAGACTTTATTAATGAATGAACTCAGTTTGATATCTCCACTATCATCATCTATTTATACAATTATTGACTGATTGGTTGATGCCACATGTAGTGCTGGAACTGCTATCATCAGGTAAGAAAGTAATTATGTGAGAGATTAAATTAATTGTCATCAGCTACATACTCGTACTCTTAGAAAGAAAAAAAACGACTAAAATATGTCATTTTTACTTAACAAACAGGAGAAAGAAAACCCTAGCAAAATCAGGGCCAGGGCTAGGGCTAGGGCTTTTTGCTATGTTTTAAGTATTGGTGCTTTCTCCGGGTGCAGATCTATTAGCAGGGGTAATATAAAAGTGTAACTTAGTAAATGTCTGACTTCAGGTGAAGTGACTCACAGAAGTGGTGAGATTTAAATCAGGTCCTCGGCGAAACAGAGAGAATGAAGCAGTAGCATGTCCTTGCTTCTTCTCCTGCACTGTGACTGGCTGCAGTTGGAACACCACCTCAGGACCTACACACACACACACTTTATAATACTGTGTGTTCTATTAGTTCTATTTAATACAGAAAATACTAGCAAACTATAATACAACTGTCGTGTCTATTGCCAGTGCAACATTACCTGCTGTACCAGTTCAATTCAATTATTTAGTGTATATCTATCATTTTAATAAATATATAAAAACAAAGAAATACTGGCGCCGACGTTTCGACTTCTTGCCGAAGTCCTCTTCAGGGGTCAACTGAGGTCGAACTCTCCGTGGTGCTAAACACTTTTGGCACTTTTTTGCTACATTTTTGGCCATAAATTTCGAAATTTTTGAATAATGAAATTAATTTGGTGCACCAATTCACACATTTAACCACAAAACCACACACTAATTTGATGAACCTATTAACATAGCCTTAATATATCTCCATACAAAGAACTTTGTAGAGCTTTTAGTTTCCCTGCAGTGGAATAAAAACTATAACACAGTCAAAAATTCAAAAAGTTTGCTCTTTAAGTTGGAAGCATTGTACTTGAACTATTTATTATAATCCAATCATAACCACTGAATAAAACTTAACCACTAATGAAGTAAATAGCAATCATTAGAATAACTCCGCCTATCAGGAAAAAAAAAGAAAAAAGAAAAAAAAAGGGCTGTTGTCTGAAGGAATAACATGTAGCCCACCCACAGATTCACCCAGCCCCACCCACAGATTCACCCAGCCCCACCCACAGATTCACCCAGCCCCATCCATACACCAAGCCCCACCCATAGATCTACTTAGCCCCATCCTTAGATCCACCCAGTCCTAACACCCATGAATCTACTAAGCTCCACCCACTTCCACCAGTTGCCGTATGACTCCTATCTCAATGCAACTCGTCTGAGAGTAACTTCACTTGTTACAATACTAGATCAAGAGTACACACGTACACACAATGTACATCATACACACATACATACACACATACACACATACAGCATACCTATGCACATAACACACACACTTGCACGCACAAACATACACACATACATACATACACACACACATACATACAATACACCAGTGCCAACTGAAAACCGAATTCGTAATAATTAAAGCAGGGAAATTTTGTATAAGTTAACATAATGATTATTTCGTCATGGTAACACTTCCTCGTGGCATACAAAGACGTAACAAGAACAACATGGAAGTCACTAGACCACAATTAGTGAGTGAGTGTGCAGGCAGCAATTGAGGACACGAGTCACAAGCCTGCTGGACTCCTTGTGGCTAATGACAGGACGAGTACAATGAGGAAACTAGTCACAAGCCTGCTGGACTCCTTGTGGCTAATGACAGGACGAGTACAATGAGGAAACTAGCCTTGTTCTGGTCCCATTATCTACTTCCATTATACCCACATGCAATAGATTTGTTGCTATGACAATAAACTCAAAAGCAGTCATGTTTAAATGGTTGTGCATAACTCTGGCGGCCTCCCAAGAATTGGCATAATTACACATCTATTTGTCACATTAGCATGCCTACACCATATCCTAGCAACTGATACGGCAAACAACAAAAAACTTCACAATCCTCGAGACTTAGCCACTGAACCAGGAGGGGTGTGTCACTTACTGTCTGTTTCATCAAAACGGATGAAGACGCACAAACTGACCAACTCTGGCACAGAGACATGGGTCTGAGATGAAGTTGCCGCCAAATGGACTTTAAACTGCTCGCGCAGTTCGTACTTGTGGTCGTTGACTATCCTTACCACACACTCGGCACTGGAGCTGTTCACAGCAAATGTGACGTGTGAGGATGAAGAATGGAGGGGTCTTGAAATGTAGTCTTCCCCTGCAGTAGCCGACGCATCCTCCGTGTAACAAGCCACATCCAGCTCTTGGCCAGTGAACCCCTCTCTAATTAAAGGAACGACCAGCTTACCATGGCCTTCCTTCACACTGAGTTCCATGTCACAATCGAGATCACGACCTGGTTCACCTTGGATGCGAACACTGTTGTCTGCAAATAGAGCACACCAATGAATTAAGGAGAGAATGTCACACAACAGAAGTCCTCTCTCTCTCCACATAATCATTTAGTGTGCAGCCTTACACCTCCTTCATTACACGAGAGACGCTGAGTTTGTTATGACTGCAGTAAGAGGTATTTACAAAATGAAATTAACTACACACACAATTGGAAATGTACACCATTTCTCTTTTTGATATGAACACTTTCTCTCTCCAAATATGTCAGTTAAATATGGGAACTGCTACCTGGTCTCCCATAGGAATCCTTATAATGATATTATGGGGGGAAATTTTCTTATTCACTAATCCATCTCTATCCTCACTGATCATACGCTCCTTGTCAGTAGCTGCACGTACACAAGATATCTCACCACAAGATATCTCACCGTCATATAAATAAGTTGCACATAGTAGAGGTTTGAGACTTTATGTAGATGCAGCTGCACACTCAGTAGAAAGAGTAAAATATGTCTATGTCTACATTATATGTGACCGTCTACAGGAAAACCGGGCACAACGCGGCGTGCGTAAATATCGAGAAAAGATCGATCGATTTCTTAAAAATGTATTGTTTCAAGCCAACGGAAGGGAACGGTTAGGTCTATTATAGCGGGAATGACTTAAGCCACGACGATAAAACTTGGAGAGCTCAATATCTGGACGCCGACAACTCTGTAAGTGCAAAAAAAATTTTTTCGAAGGGTGCCGCGTTGTGCCTGGTTTTCCTATAAACGGTCACATATTATGGTTAATAAAATCAAAGGATTTTTCTGAAGATGATGAAGTGATGATATGTGGAGGGCAGAGGGGAGTAAGATAAATCTTGGTCAAGTCAGCCTTCAGTATACCCGACCACTCCCTCTTTCTTTCTACTTACAATCCTCATAGTCTGTGATGAAGACTTGTGTTTGTGAGTTATCCGAGAGAATGCCATTGTGTAGACCTTCACCTTCCACCAGAGACACGTAGAATGACTCATCTCCTTCTGCAATCTGGTCATCCAGCAGCACTATAGTAACCTCCTTCACAGACACACCCACTTCAAAGACAACGGTCAAAGATACATGGCAGAAATCGGCACCAACAGAGGGAAGTCCAGTAGAGTGGGAGGAGCAGTTGGCTTGGGGTGTGGCAGAACCAGCGTGGGTGACAACCATTATTTGAGATTGGAATCCAACAGGACCACGCCTCCTGCATAAAACACACACATTCCAAAACGTAATTAGGGAGCCACGGCAACATAATTGACCATAATGTGTTGCCAGTGGAACTCCCGCATGCACGTTTACACACACGCATGCACACACAAGCAGACACAATGTGCTATGACAATGTTTGCATAAGCTATTAATCACAGGCGCGTGCTAGTGAAATGAATACTGGTATATACGAGTTCAATTACTGCCGCAAATCATCGTTCCTGTATTTGGTAATGTGAAAGTGACAAGTGCTCTTAAAATTGAATTTGAAACATGAACAGAACTTGGCAGCAGAGTCCGTCCTAGAACTCACCCTCTAGCACGCCAATGGAATCCCAAACCAACACCTCAAACCTAGGCTCAACTGGAAGGCTACCATGCCAGCCACTGTTATATCTACTACTGCAGAGGTGTATTCTATTTAAGTGAAATAGAGTGTATACACTGAAGTCACTGAATTATATCACAACTATCAACACTTTGTGGTAAATACTAAAAATCAAATATACACCAACAGCACAAGTTTAGCGTTCCACCTGATAACTGAATGCATACTCTTCCTTCAATTGCTTCTCCTTCAAAGATGTAGGGACGAGTCAATGTGCACAGAATTGCCTCATTCAGCTTTAGAAACTAACTAGTGACTACCTATGGTGCAGCTAACACTTACAGTAAATCACAAGCCACTTTACTCTTGTGAAAACCACTTATATTTCATGAAAAAATCTGTGTCTGTGCCCCTGACCCCACAAAAAACAACAGACATACCAAAACACACACACACAACAACACACACACACACACACACAACAATGTCATCACTGACTCTTAGCAGGCACTCCCAATGCTTGCACACACACATGCACAAAAAATGCAGACATGCACACAAATACACACACACAAATGCACACAGACACATGCACACATTCCACGCAATTAGGAGCGAAGCGCCACAGGGACCATATACTAAATTAAATTCCAACACCTTTAGACTCCGTAAATAGACAAGTACGTACCGTATAGAGATGTGAACAGTTCTCTGATCCTCCGTCACAAACAGTCGACTTTGCTTCATCTCCATCATCGCCCACACCATCTTCACCTGCAAAACTTGAGCCCTCCACAACAAGTCTGGAAGGAAGGCATACACACCCACCACAAACCACTCCTCATACCAGTCGTCATGGAAGATAGCATTCTTCAGAAAGGTCACATGACCAACAATAAGGTCAGCCAGGGTGAAGGAAGAGACGAGAGTACGGTTGAGTAGAAAGCTGCCTCCAGTGAGTGACTCCTCCACCACTATCAGGACATTCTGAAAAGGTAGACTGGTATTGACAGAGAGTATATCTGATGATGTGAACACGTGTCCATAGCGCTGCTGCCGTGACAACCAAGTGACCACCAGCTGGGGTGCCAATTCCACCTCCAGTGTGTACTCTCGATGTACAGACAATGGCTGTATCTGTACTGTGAAATTAAACTCCCTTTCCACTGGAACACTATTTCTACTCCCCAAAGAAGGATCCAATGCTCGAAATAGAAATGTGTCATTTATGTTTCCATGGATCGGCACCGTGTCAGGGATGCGGTATGTCACCTTACCCATTTGAATGTCACTGACAGAGATCCTATCAGTTGCCAGCAATGGCCACTCTGTGAGGTGCAAGTGGTCTCTCACTGCGAAGTGACCCAGCGATGGCGTTGAGACAAGTTCAAACTCCATCCACTCAGAACAGAATGGACTAGACACTGACACATCTTCTTTGCCTAATTTAAAATACCTCTGTCCAATTAAAGTGCGTGGCTCCACAAGGACAGACAGAGCAGTTTCAGTGTCTTTCATTAACACAATTGGCACTTGGCCACGAAATCTCCCCACAGCAGAAACTACATCTAATTCCATCTCATCATGACAAAGATTCCCCTGTCTTGAGGCAGAGGAATTGTAAGAGAGATTTCCAGCAACAACGTCAGCATACGAGAACGTAGAAGAGGTACCTAGAGTGCTTGTCATGGATACTGTAGGCCTCGCTTGAGACTGCAGAGAGACAGCCCCGAACTGAGCTGGGCGCAGTATTTGGAAAATAATTTCAGTGGTATTTAAAAGATCGGAGAATGTCCTGAAATGAGACGAGTTGAATTTCTCTTCACTGCCTGTTCTTACCACTAAGGGGATTTTGCTGATGGTAATGTTAGAAGAATGTGTTGTCAATTGGAACACATGAGTAATGTTGCGTGAGGAAAAGAAGAGGTCGGCAGACAGAATGAATGTGAAATTATCGGAGCTTCTTTCAGAAATGTGGTTTGTTTCATACACTATTTCACGGTGGCTGACCTGAAGTTGGGTGAATGTTGTTAAACTCTCTGTGCATGACGGAACTCTGCTAACGTGACAGAGATGCCCGAGAGCTGGTGGAACAACAACATGGTACCTGACATCAGCAGAGGAGAAGGGAGATGCCTGGCTGAAGAGAAAATAAGGTGTGATGAATACTCGTCTAAGTTGTGACATCGGCAGTGGCCGGCTTTTCAGGACTCGTGGAAAGATCTCGTCAACGCTGAAGACCAGGGACTGGTGCACAGGGACAGGAGAGATGACAATAATGAGGCTGTATATAGCAGGACCTTGACTGTGTGAGTCCATCACTGTAAATTCAACCACTTCTGCCATACTTGTGTTGTCAGGGATATACCACACTAGTAATTCCTCAAGATCTCTCACTTTAAATTGGTCTACAGAATTACTATCCCTTACCAGACAATCTGCCGAGACTACAGGTCGATACTGGCTCACACATTTCGAACGTGGCATGCCACAGCTCAGATGCCGGAATGAGCCACGCCCCTGGTGCGCTCTAATGATGATGTCATCTAAAGAAGAGTCTGCATCTCTTGGTTTGAACATGGCCTTGCTCAGTAGCACGGGCAAACCTCTATAAGCAGTGACTAATGGCGGCAGATGCAACGAAGGATTCGAATCATCTATCCCGGCTACTAAAATATGAGTGACGGTAAAGTAGGAGGGGCCAGCGACGGGACACCACACCTCCCAGTGCACGGTGTCGTACAAGGTGTCACTCCCGGAGTGATAATATCGCACGAGTGAAAACTCAGACACTTCCAAGAAAGAGATCCATTCTTCCTGCACTCTGGTGCCATTACGATACACCAGTGATCCATCCCTAGGTTGAGAGGTCACTCTCAGTAATGTCCCGTCATCACAAGAAGCAGTCAAATATAAGTCCATCACATGCTCGGTGATGATAGCCCCGCCCCCTTCCGCAACTTGCAAGGGCTTGTTCGTGCGTTGGGATGGATATGACCAATCTCTCCCCAAAGAAAAAATGGATACCTCCCCAGTAGCAATGAGAATGCCAGCTACGTCAGTGATGTTGTAGGGAAAGGTGAAGGTAGCCACTGAGTTGGAATCGGTGGGATGGAACGAGACGTGACCTCTAGTCAACTCCAAATCACTGAAGACAGTAAAGGAGACATTATCAGTGGAAGAGATAGCAGACCTGAAGGATCCTGACTTAAAAACAGGAAATGTATAGAGAAAGGTCGGGACTTGGTTGTCTTTGCTCGGGGACATACTTCTTGTGAGGCTGACTAAACTTTTAGTGAAATTAAACTGTGAGAAGTTTCCCCTGTGCACTGGAGTCGTCGCTGCTTGTCTAACTCTCAACAATTCCCTCCGAAGTCTCGTCTCTCTGCCCTGGGTTACCACCTCACTCCCATTAGTGCCGAACGGAAGCAAGAAGTAGTAGGAATGTCGAGTGGTGTTCAAACCAGGCTCCCACTGAGCATACAGTCGCACTAAAATATAATCAGTATGGGCATAGCGATTCAATTCCGAGTAGCGAGATTGGTAGGTGAGGGATGCCACAGGAACGTAACCACCCGGTATAGGTTGGTTCAGAACGCCCTTCAAATCACCGGCCTCAGGGAATAAGAACTCCTCCCACTTGGTGACCACTTCGTAGTGTGAACTCCCGATCAGCGATTGAGGGAATATTATAGTTACATTTAAGAGACCAGGTTCTCTGACAGGATCGGCCAGAGCAGTGTCAACTGTAATGCTCCTAATGATTGGGTGAGCATCTGTCACGTGGACCTCCACTGCAAACATAGCAGCAGTCGTCTGTGCTGGATGGAAGTGGTTGCCAGCTCTGGATGCTGCTATGCTGTGGTGATCGGAGTAGTTGACAGGCAGGGTTGATATCATGAATGGAGCCAGCTCCCTGGGTGCAAAGCAGCCCAAGTGCTGATAGGAAATTACCCCTGAATAAGACCTGCAGTCGAATACTTTGGGATGGATTATTGCACAGTCTTTCTTAGGAATGGTTAAACTGGACACTTTACAAACAGATGTTGCTGGCAATAACTCGAGTCTAAGGGCTACAACTTGCCTCAGGTCCACCGTACCGCCTCTAGGTACGCTCACAGGCCCAGAAACTCGCACGGGACCCTCGATCAGCTCCTGTTGGAGAGAAAGCGAATTCAGAAGCTGGATCGCAAGCAGGACAAGTCGTAGCATGATCGGAGCAGTATTTCCACTAGAACAGTCTATCACGCAGCGGCTCATCTGCGAAGGTGTCGGTACCAATTCAACTTTGGCCGCATCGCCAACACTACTAGAAATCTCCAGCAATACGTTAGATCGGTCAAGTTTGAAATACCGACTGCGAAGAACACTGCCAAAAAATTGCAGCCACGAAAGCGCAAGCTCCCGTTTAACTGCAGAGTTGCGCACGCGCACTAAAGTAGTAACCGGTGCCTACTGGATCAGGAAGCGATTGGTAATAAAAATAAACAAAATAATATAAAAAACAACAATTATAAAGATTTTGACTAACTAAATCTAGGGATAAAAACATGAAAACATGATTAGTTTTGTTCATGCAACCTTGTCCACAATGTTAACAGTTCCATCCGGGTTACCAAAGTAAGTCCTTGAGGCCATGTTAATAAACAATCCCGTCTCCACCACACCTACACAACAATGCAAACAAAACTAACAAATTACAAAATAAAAAGCAACATCTAGGCATTTACCTGGTATCTGCAACAGCTTTATAGCAATAGTCTCCCAATCCATCCTCTGGATTTGTGAGCAAAAGCAATTAACAAAATTATAACCAACAAACAAGTACACATACATACCTCATTAGGCTGAAATTTCCAATCTAAAATGAACCCTCCATTATCAGTGACCACTGGACCCTAACAACAACAACATTTTTAAAAAATTACAAAAGTATACACAAATCTCTGTACTACACCTTACCAAACCCTCACACACCAATTACACATCAGGCAGCAGCTGCACCTTGTACCACAGCAAATTGCAGCCATGTTATAGCCCTAGAACTACAGGTCAGTGAATGGCATCAGAGCCTCTGAAGGATCAGATTATTGTACAGTACACAGGCAGGCATCCCCATCAGCACATTCCTATAGCTACTACAATACAACTAGTGTTAGGAGATGGCTAGGGTACCAGTGTGAGAGAGGTACCAGAGAGGTGACGCTGTAACTATTATGGATATTGCCCTGCAGAGCCAAGCCAATTCACTAAATCTCTCTCACTGCCAAATTACAATAAGCTTATTAGGCTCAGTTACCGTGGAGACTCACGAGGCAATCCCAGTGACATACCTCTATTCCTAGTTGTGTGCCAAAATTACACATCATTACATAACCCTACACGCTGCTTGCTGATAATGTTGATAATGAAAGGGTGTGTTTCTTCAATCAACTACTACAAGTTTGATGAGGTGAGGGTTGTAAACTTCCAACTGCTGAGCCCCATTAGAACACAGGCTCAATTTATTCAGCTATGGCTGACAGGACACAGTGGCATAATTGTAGCTGTCACAGGAGGGTCAAGAGTGGGCAGAGGAATATAAGAGGGGGAGTGGCTTGGGTGTCATAACTTGGATACAACCCAGAATTTACTAGCGGCAGTCAAAAGTACACTTGAGTTCTGTTTATGCAAGAGTATCTGGTACAGTGTGGCTGCATATTGTGAACAACTATGGGGGTGTGGCAAACACAGAAAGAAAAAGGAGGAAAGAACATAAACAAACCAAATGAAACAGAAAGGTGGGGAATGGAATGAAGAGTAGAAGAGGTGGGGCTGGAATGAGAGGTGGGGAATGGAATGAAGAGTAGAAGAGGTGGGGAATGGAATGAAGAGTAGAAGAGGGGGGGAATGGAATGAAGAGTAGAAGAGGTGGGGAATGGAATGAAGAGTAGAAGAGGTGGGGAATGGAATGAAGAGTAGAAGAGGTGGGGAATGGAATGAAGAGTAGAAGAGGTGGGGAATGGAATGAAGAGTAGAAGAGGTGGGGAATGGAATGAAGAGTAGAAGAGGTGGGGAATGGAATGAAGAGTAGAAGAGGTGGGGAATGGAATGAAGAGTAGAAGAGGTGGGGAATGGAATGAAGAGTAGAAGAGGTGGGGAATGGAATGAAGAGTAGAAGAGGTGGGGAACGGAATGAAGAGTAGAAGAGGTGGGGAATGGAATGAAGAGTGAAGAGCAGAAGAGGTGGGGAATGGAATGAAGAGCAGAAGAGGTGGGGAATGGAATGAAGAGTAGAAGAGGTGGGGAATGGAATGAAGAGTAGAAGAGGTGGGGAATGGAATGAAGAGTAGAAGAGGTGGGGAATGGAATGAAGAGTAGAAGAGGTGGGGAATGGAATGAAGAGTAGAAGAGGTGGGGAATGGAATGGAGGAAGGAACACGCAGCAGTGGCATGACTTGAGTCGAGTTCACTCACTCACAGCTTTGTTCTTGGCCATGCGTAGATCAGCAGCTCCTCCGAGAGCTTCCAGCTTGACCTTCACAGGCTTGTAAGCAAAAGGAAGGACTTCAATGGGCAGGCCACGAGTCCACTACAGAAAGGAGAAAAAATAAAGTTTTAAACTTGAAGACAATTAGACTGACCTTTAGACCGAGATACTGTGACTGCTTGCTGCATTCCAAATAAAAGCAATGAATAGCATCAACCCAAGACCCTAACTACGTCAGCAAGGACACCAACTGATTGGACCACCAACCCTCGGATGGAGTAGGGTTTCTTAAGGAATCTCAGCTTTAATCCTCCACATAATTCCCTCTCACAAGTCTCAGGGAATTAAAAACTGAGACAGAGCATGCAAGAATACCAAACATTCACTCGTTTAGTCATATGTAATTTGCCTTCTTACAGGGGAAACCTCTTCCTCACCCCCCCCCCCCCCCTGCCAATTATACCTGAATTAGAGATACTCTGTTACAATTTCAATTGGGAATTTATTCGAGTGTTTGGTACTCACTTTAACTGTAAGACTTTCTTCGATTTATTCCGACACATATTTTCTATTTACAATCCTTTCAGTTTCTCTTTCAAGTGATTTAGAACAGTGAAGATGGCCACAAACAAGTAGACTCAGCACACACTCCTAAGACAGTTGCTATAGATTGTCACAATAAACTGTATTGATGGCAGGTCTGAGCAGCCATTCATAAACATCACACTCAATATTGCCCCTTTAAATATTCCAGACTTCACTTGGCAATGACACTCGCAACGAAACCAAGGAAATTCTGTTTCATCGCTGTGTGTGGTGATGTACATGGTGCACTTGAAAGGTATGATGAGTAGGTCTGCCTGCCAACATCAGCAACCCTCCCAAGATGTTGGCCGTGAAAAAGAATTAATGCTATCACATCTTTTTATGGCTAAAAAAAACAAAACCTGGAGGATGTCTCCAGTAATCCTCGACTCTTAGTGGATGTCTCCAGTAATCCTCGACTCCTAGTGGATGTCTCCAGTAATCCTCGACTCTTAGTGGATGTCTCCAGTAATCCTCGACTCCTAGTGGATGCCCCCAGTAATCCTCGACTCTTAGTGGATGCCCCCAGTAATCCTCGACTCCTAGTAGATGACTCCTAGTAGATGCCTCCAGTAATCCTCGACTCCTAGTGGATGCCCCCAGTAATCCTCGACTCCTAGTGGATGCCCCCAGTAATCCTCGACTCTTAGTGGATGCCCCCAGTAATCCTCGACTCCTAGTAGATGCCTCCAGTAATCCTCGACTCCTAGTGGATGCCCCCAGTAATCCTCGACTCCTAGTGGATGCCCCCAGTAATCCTCGACTCTTAGTGGATGCCCCCAGTAATCCTCGACTCCTAGTGGATGCCCCCAGTAATCCTCGACTCTTAGTGGATGCCCCCAGTAATCCTCGACTCCTAGTAGATGCCTCCAGTAATCCTCGACTCCTAGTGGATCCTCGACTCCTAGTGGATGCCCCCAGTAATCCTCGACTCCTAGTGGATGCCCCCAGTAATCCTCGACTCCTAGTGGATGCCCCCAGTAATCCTCGACTCCTAGTGGATGCCCCCAGTAATCCTCGACTCCTAGTGGATGCTCCAGTAATCCTCGACTCCTAGTGGATGCCTCCAGTAATCCTCGACTCCTAGTGGATGCCCCCAGTAATCCTCGACTCCTAGTAGATGCCCCCAGTAATCCTCGACTCCTAGTGGATGCCCCCAGTAATCCTCGATCCTATGGATGCCCCCAGTAATCCTCGACTCCTAGTAGATGCCCCCAGTAATCCTCGACTCCTAGTGGATGCCCCCAGTAATCCTCGACTCCTAGCAGATGCCCCCAGTAATCCTTGACTCCTAGCAGATGCCCCCAGTAATCCTCGACTCCTAGCTAATACTATTGGCCTGCATTTGTTACATGCTGCATTATATTATACTAAACCATCAGAAGTACCTCGAGGAAATTTCTACATATTAATAAAGCAAGTACAAGAACATTATAATATATTATATGCTTTGTGTGTGTTTGTTTAACCTAATCAACTTCTTCAGTATTAATTACATCAAATAATGACCTACCCTCTACCCAACGTCTGCCAGCTTACTCAGAACCCCTCCGTCACATGCAGCTTTTTCTAACTGCCAATTTTTCCACCTACCAAATGACCAGCATTTAACCACCAAATGGCCACCCTTTACCTGTTGTCAGCTATCACCACGAAAGTGCTGGCACAGGAAGCCACAACTTTTTCTTGAGTCAGACATCCCCTAAATGAAAGTTGCCACACCATGTTCCAACTGGTAAAGGATCATCAATACACGTACCCTCCTCCTTTGATAAGGACCATGTTGTCATCTACTTCATCCGCTCCATCAATGGCTACATCCAACTGGGAGAAACAACACGATTCGTCATACACACGCACACACACAGCATGAGTCGTCTCACCTGGGGGTGTGTCTCAAGGTCTCCAAGCACCAGCCCATTCTCCACTATGAGTTGTCTTGCCTGGAATGAAGTGGGCACGCACACCACGTTGAGATTTTCCGCCTTCACTCGCTCCGCTAAATGATAGGAACAGATCTCCATAAACAGAGCAGCTATTAAGGTGTTATAAAGTGGGTGGAGTTTAATGTATGGCCATGCTTCATTCAATGGATCTTGTGAAAGGCAAACAACCACTCCTCCATGGACTAACCACGGATAGGGCAGACAGGCAAATAGGACACAAAAGATTATCCAAACATTAAAACAATTATCAAAAGAGGAAGAAATGCACCAGGAGATTATGACCTAACATGTATAACTGTCTAAATAGTTTAGTCTTGTTATAATCTGTTAGTGTCATTAAAGTTGTACTATAAGAGACTTTTATAATTACCTCAAGGAATAACTAGAGGTGTGCTTGAGCATAAATGGCGAGCGAGCCTCCCTAGTTAGGTTACATAAAACTACAATATTGTGACTAATTTCAACTTCTAACACTCCAGCTACTAAAAAAACGGTCAATTTTTTAAATTTATTTATGTATACACGGTAAAGGGTTTCAATGCCATAGTAACCACTTGCCGCAACTCTTCGACTTTAACAAAATAAAATTAAAACAACAACAACAACAACAAACAGGCATTTCTAAGAAATTACCGCACAGGTTTGAACCTAATCTTATATTAAGACATGCTTATAGTGGACAATGAATTTTTTTAAAACCACATTATTGTGTAGGCCATATAACTATGACAAACAGCGCATTAACTTACCGCCATCGATAATTTGAATACATAATGAACTCTGGTAAGTTTGTAAGTTTAAATTGCACCCGCAAAATAATTCAAAGCACTGAACAATTCAATGTCCTGGGATGATATGGGTAAAGATCAACAAACCGGAGGATTCTGTTTAGTGAAGTTTGGGACGGGGTCGACCACTGAGCTAACACAAAAATGCTAGGGTCAAAGTTAAAAATGACATACGTATGTCCAAACTTAATATATATCAACAAATATCCCCATTTTCAATTGTGCTATTGTGCTACCCCTGATAGTGTCTCACTCGCTTTGCTAGCTTGCCAGTTATAACTAACAAATCCTCACCACATAGTTGCAATGACATACTAATTCTTGCAAATTAGGAATGCAGTAGTAGAAGGTATGTCATCCATTATCCTCTACCACTTGGTCTAGTTACATCAGTTTCCATCTCCTGCCCTCTTTATTTCCCTGAGCCATCTCAGCTCGTCTTATCCGCCTCCTTTCCTCCCTTCAGCTATTTCTCTATGTCTCTCTGTCCTTCCATCCATGATTATGGACTTAGGCTTTGCGAAGCTATTGTTTTCCCTTTTCAAAATTTCCCGTCCTTTCCTAGCCAATTTCACCTGTATTCAGCTACAATAGTTGTTGTTTTCTTCATCACTTTACAAGCCCAGCTCAGCTAATAAACTATTCATACCGTCATCATCATGTGTGTTGCTGACACACCAATAACTGTTCAAGAGTATAAATAGTATAATGTGGCAGAGATACTTGCCTGGCATGGATTTCCTTTTTTTTCCCTTTTTTCACTCATTCACTACACTACATATTTCACGTCATTTATTGACTTCACCGTTGAGTAAAAACAGCAAAACAACTGGCTTGGTTGTATGAAGTTTCTATGATAAGTGCATATCATTAATTGGTCTAACTGATTGAGTATGAAGAAAATTAACTAATGTATCCCTTACCTGGTTAAACCCCTTACCCAATTTATATGGTAGCACACTGAAATGGCATCCACTATGATTACTTATCATAATCAAAATTTACTCACCTAGTCTCTGCACTGCAAATACTATAGTACTGCCACTTCCTATGCCCAGCTTCTGATTGTTCTGCATTTTAAATTTACATTCAAAAACATGCAGCCCTGGAATGGGACTTGACTTGCACACTTGTGACATACTTTACCTTCACGAAGTCATCTATTGCCCTCGTCGCCGCGGCTTTCTTACCAGCTTCAGCCATTCCAGAGCTGTTACAACGAACCTGAAATTCAACCCAAGACAACCGCTTCCTATTCTCGCTCAACAACGCACGGAAGGTACGGATTTCAGGGCCGAGGGTACGGAATAAGGTACGAATCATCACGAATGTTAACAACACTTAATGAATGAGTTTAGTGACGACCTTCGCACCCAAACAAATAATTTCAAGTCGTTTTATTTCGGTCTACTGATGATACCAATACCAACAGCCGCAGCGGTTTTATAACCGACCTCATTTGCCGATCAGTTTCTTTGTCGTGAGTCGCACTCCTACTCGAGAGAGCGGTTGCAAAAAGGCTAGCTCCGAATTGGTACGTATTCGCTCCAGCCCCGGACTTCATAGCGTGTGATTATTTTGATGCTGTGTATATCAGCCTGTGTTCTCTTGGTTTTGGCTAAATATGATATTAATGACGTTTCACACGATGTAACACTGCCTTACCTAACCCTGACAGGAAGGGGTGTGTGGTGGGTGTGTGAGTGAGTGATTTGTTTACATTATTCTTACAACTTGTAGAACTTTCTGAATAAATGGTGGTGTACTTTGTAAGTCATGGCCCTTCAGTTATGGCCTCTGTTGATCGGATGTATGGTTCTCCTGTCTGTAAGAGGCAACCAGGACAGCAAGCTTCTCCCTCCCCAATCGTGTGCACTGACTGAAGGGTAAGTTCAGTTTGCCTGTGGTACAATTGTCAAGACCTGACATGATGCAATACAGTGGTTTAGACTATGAATTGCTCCATGTCTCATGCTATTGTATGTGTGTGTACAGATTGGTTTATGTTGTAACCGTGGATGGCAAGGTGACAGTGATTAGTGAGCATGGGCAGATCCAGTGGGAGTATCATACTGGAGCTCCTCTGTTCCATTCTACTCTCAATCAGAAGGCAAGTCCAGTGTTAGTGGAACTAGCTTGTAGCTGATAATGCCATGTTGGCGTTCCATTTGGGGAAATGGCCCCTGGCAGTGTCTTGAGCCATGTCTGTTACCATAGTTCCTAATGTAATGTTAAACACTGTGCCATTGCATCTGAGATACTTACACGACTGACTAATGGTACAATATGGCTTCCATTAAAGTCAGCGAAGCAAGCTAAGGGGCGATGTGAAGAGAAAGGCTATAATAAATACAATATCTAATGAGGTTTTGATATAAATACCTACATATCTATGTATTGATATAAATACCTACATATCTATGTATTGATATAAATACCTACATATCTATGTATTGCTCTATAGTAGTAGCTTTTTTTTAAGCTCTTCTTGAAGCCCTGTCTTTGTTATTTCTTTTTTTTGTTTGTCTTCTCTCCACTTTTTCTTCTGCTGTTTCTGAAGTTCTTTGAGCTTGTTTTCTAGAATTTTAACCTCCCTACCGCTTTCTGATTTGCTGACTATGCTTATTGCGTTCAATAAATAACCTGCAATGTAATGTTGCTATAGATGCCTCAGAACTTCATGCGGGCACATTAGAGAAAAGTTACTTGTATGTAGTGTACGTCTTTGGCTATAGCAGACATAGATACGTAGGTATACACAAAGTAATTTCACTGAGGATGCCATAGCTTGTGTATATGTACCAGTCATTATATAAATTTGTGTGGGTCTGCTATGCTTCTATGAAACAAAATGTTCAGGCATTTAGGTCAGCTTCAATAATAGCTTGGACCCACCACTCATTGTTCAGCAGATTCATATCTTTATTTCATCAAGACACCTTACCAACTTGTGTAATTAGTGGCACGGACGAAAAAAGGGGTCATGTCCCATATAAATAAGCAAAATAAATAAAAATAAAAATAAATAAATAAATAATAATAAATAAATACCACTGGATCTCGATAGTGTAACCACTGTAACTGTCTTTCACTTTGCTCGCTCGCCAATTATATTATTACTATAAAATAACATGCTAGTCTTTCAGTAACGGATATGATAGTGATAATGTGTGTGAGTATTCATGAATAATTCATGAGCTGAGCAGGGATGGTAAAGGGTCATCAGTAACTGGATGGTAAAGTGTTGTCAGTACTGACGACCGGTGTGTGTGTGTCTTCATGAATAATTCATGAGCTGAGCAGGGCTGGTAAAGCATCATCATTAGTGGTACCAATGGCGACAGCAGCGGTATATTCATGGACATGGGTCAACTGACGACATAGGTATTCATGAGTAATTCATGAGCTAATGAGTTAAAACCCGCAGACACACAATACTCGTAAACTAGCACAGAATTACCAGGCAAACCAGGAGCACAAGGAGAGAATTACCAGGCAAACCAGGAGCACAAGGAGAGAATTACCAGGCAGGTAAACCAGGAGCACAAGGAGAGAATTACCAGGCAAACCAGGAGCACAAGGAGAGAATTACCAGGCAAACCAGGAGCACAAGGAGAGAATTACCAGGCAAACCAGGAGCACAAGGAGAGAATTACCAGGCAAACCAGGAGCACAAGGAGAGAATTACCAGGCAAACCAGGAGCACAAGGAGAGAATTACCAGGCAAACCAGGAGCACAAGGAGAGAATTACCAGGCAAACCAGGAGCACAAGGAGAGAATTACCAGGTAAACCAGGAGCACAAGGAGAGAATTACCAGGTAAACCAGGAGCACAAGGAGAGAATTACCAGGCAAACCAGGAGCACAAGGAGAGAATTGCAAGGAGAGAATTACCAGGCAAACCAGGAGCACAAGGAGAGAATTACCAGGCAAACCAGGAGCACAAGGAGAGAATTACCAGGCAAACCAGGAGCACAAGGAGAGAATTACCAGGCAAACCAGGAGCACAAGGAGAGAATTACCAGGTAAACCAGGAGCACAAGGAGAGAATTACCAGGTAAACCAGGAGCACAAGGAGAGAATTACCAGGCAAACCAGGAGCACAAGGAGAGAATTACCAGGCAAACCAGGAGCACAAGGAGAGAATTACCAGGAAACCAGGAGCAAGAGCGCAAGGAGAGAATTACCAGGCAACCAGGAGACAAGGAGAGAATTACAGGCAAACCAGGAGCACAAGGAGAGAATTACCAGGCAAACCAGGAGCACAAGGAGAGAATTACCAGGTAAACCAGGAGCGCAAGGAGAGAATTACCAGGCAAACCAGGAGCACAAGGAGAGAATTACCAGGCAAACCAGGAGCACAAGGAGAGAATTACCAGGCAAACCAGGAGCACAAGGAGAGAATTACCAGGCAAACCAGGAGCACAAGGAGAGAATTACCAGGCAAACCAGGAGCACAAGGAGAGAATTACCAGGCAAACCAGGAGCACAAGGAGAGAATTACCAGGCAAACCAGGAGCACAAGGAGAGAATTACCAGGCAAACCAGGAGCACAAGGAGAGAATTACCAGGCAAACCAGGAGCACAAGGAGAGAATTACCAGGCAAACCAGGAGCACAAGGAGAGAATTACCAGGCAAACCAGGAGCACAAGGAGAGAATTACCAGGCAAACCAGGAGCACAAGGAGAGAATTACCAGGTAAACCAGGAGCACAAGGAGAGAATTACCAGGTAAACCAGGAGCACAAGGAGAGAATTACCAGGTAAACCAGGAGCACAAGGAGAGAATTACCAGGTAAACCAGGAGTGCAAGGAGAGAATTACCAGGCAAACCAGGAGCACAAGGAGAGAATTACCACACCAGGGAGGAGAATTACCAGGCAAAAACAGGAGCACAAGGAGAGAATTACCAGGCAAACCAGGAGCACAAGGAGAGAATTACCAGGTAAACCAGGAGCACAAGGAGAGAATTACCAGGTAAACCAGGAGCACAAGGAGAGAATTACCAGGCAAACCAGGAGCACAAGGAGAGAATTACCAGGCAAACCAGGAGCACAAGGAGAGAATTACCAGGCAAACCAGGAGCACAAGGAGAGAATTACCAGGCAAACCAGGAGCACAAGGAGAGAATTACCAGGTAAACCAGGAGCACAAGGAGAGAATTACCAGGTAAACCAGGAGCACAAGGAGAGAATTACCAGGCAAACCAGGAGCACAAGGAGAGAATTACCAGGTAAACCAGGAGCACAAGGAGAGAATTACCAGGTAAACCAGGAGCACAAGGAGAGAGTTACCAGGCAAACCAGGAGCACAAGGAGAGAATTACCAGGCAAACCAGGAGCACAAGGAGAGAATTACCAGGTAAACCAGGAGCACAAGGAGAGAATTACCAGGCAAACCAGGAGCACAAGGAGAGAATTACCAGGCAAACCAGGAGCACAAGGAGAGAATTACCAGGCAAACCAGGAGCACAAGGAGAGAATTACCAGGCAAACCAGGAGCACAAGGAGAGAATTACCAGGCAAACCAGGAGCACAAGGAGAGAATTACCAGGCAAACCAGGAGCACAAGGAGAGAATTACCAGGCAAACCAGGAGCACAAGGAGAGAATTACCAGGCAAACCAGGAGCACAAGGAGAGAATTACCAGGTAAACCAGGAGCACAAGGAGAGAATTACCAGGTAAACCAGGAGCACAAGGAGAGAATTACCAGGTAAACCAGGAGTGCAAGGAGAGAATTACCAGGCAAACCAGGAGCACAAGGAGAGAATTACCAGGTAAACCAGGAGCACAAGGAGAGAATTACCAGGCAAACCAGGAGCACAAGGAAAAGAAACAGGGAAATAGCTAGAAAGGTTGAGGATGAAGCTAGAAGCTTCGCTGCATTACTCTGTTTCAATAGTGTTTCCCCAGCATGTCCAGCCTTTCCCTCCTGTCAATAGCTATAGATAATTTTTTTCCAGCTAAGTCAAAATACAGCACAAGTTAAAAATTAACATAAAAGGTGAATGGTAAAATTATCATTCAACTTGTTACAGAAGAGTTTCCCTGCAGGAAGGAAGAGTTATAGGTGAAGTCGAAATACAGATGCCATGGTGGGTGTGGCACTTACTAGAAACTTAGTTGTTGTTTTTTCATGGAAGAACACAATTATAGATGAGACAGAAGAATAAATTTAAGCGCCATGGCATGGCGGGGAACTTGCTAGTTATTATTATTATAAGACTGCTGTGTTTTTATAAGTTTGACTTATCAAGCGCAAATGTAGTGTGTAGTGTGTAGTGTGGGCAACACTCCAAGAGTTCAAACTGTGAACACAATTACTATGAACCAGTCGTGAACCTGATCAGAACTCATGAACCTAGTCAGAACTCGCGAACCTGGTCAGAAACTCGTGAACCTGGTCAGAAACTCATGAACGTGGTCAGAACTCCAGAACTTGTGAACCTGGTCAGAACTCGTGAACCTGATCAGAACTCATGAACCTAGTCAGAACTCGCGAACCTGGTCAGAAACTCGTGAACCTGGTCAGAAACTCATGAACCTGGTCAGAACTTGTGACCTGGTCAGAACTTGTGAACCTGGTCAGAACTCGTGAACCTGATCAGAACTCGTGAACCTGGTCAGAACTCCAGAATTTGTGAACCTGGTCAGAATTTGTGAACCTGGTCAGAAACTCGTGAACCTTGTCAGAAACTCATGAACGTGGTCAGAACTTGTGAACGTGGTCAGAATTTGTGAACCTGGTCAGAACTCGTGAACCTAATCAGAACTCGTGAACCTGGTCAGAAACTCGTGAACCTGGTCAGAACTCCAGAACTTGTGAACCTGGTCAGAACTCCAGAACTTATGAACCTGGTCAGAAACTCGTGAACCGATTATTTTGAGAGAAAGTCCATAGAGGCAAAAAATCATTGAAGATAAGATACAGGGAAACATTGACAGAAGAGTGAGATTCAAAGTGACATGAGAGAGAGAGATACAGGAAGAGAACTGGCTTCATGGAAGTCTTCTATTTGAATAAACTACACACACACACACACACACACACACAGTCACACACACACACACAAGTTGCGGTACAGGAGAAGTTTTACATACGGAAACATCTTTATTTTCATGTAGTGTATGTGCGTGCGTGTGTAGTACTTGCAAGGGATGGTTAAATGCATCCCTACACAGCTAGGACATGGCTGTGAGGTTACGTTGCTTCTCCTCCCTGAGCATTTGACACAGCAGGGTCCAGTGATCGATCGGTTTAATTAATTATCTAGCTTGTTTAGACTTTACCTATTGTATATGATAGTGGATAAAGTTAAAAATAGTTGTGGATATTGTTGCAATGACATGCGGTAACGTTGTTTCATGTGTTGTGACATATACATGTGTTACAGGACCGAGACTTGTCGCAGCTGATAGTGCCAGGTTTGGATCGAGGTCTATACAACTGGGATGGAGTGAAGTTGAGCCAACTACCATTCACGGCAGATAGCCTAGTGGACAACGCCCATCTTCACAAAGGTCACGGCACTTTCCTCACAGGAGCCAAGGTCAACGATGTAGTCGGCGTCAATGTCCACAATGGAAAGGCGAGTGTTGTCATGAGTTGCCTTGTGTTGCCATGTTTTGCCATGTGTTGCTATGTGTTGCCATGAGTTGCCTTGTGTTGCCATGTTTTGCTATATGTTGCTATATGCTGCCATGAGTTGCTATATGTTGGCATGTGTTGCTATATGTTGCCATGTGTTGCTACATGTTGCCATGTGTTGCTATATGTTGGCATGTGTTGCTATTTGTTGCCATGTGTTGCTACATGTTGCCATGTGTTGCTATATGTTGCTATATGTTGCCATGAGTTGCTATATGTTGGCATGTGTTGCTATATGTTGCCATGTGTTGCTACATGTTGCCATGTGTTGCTACATGTTGCCATGTGTTTCTATATGTTGCTATATGTTGCCATGTGTTGCTATATGTTGCCATATGTTGCCATGTGTTGCCATGTGTTTCTATATGTTGCTATATGTTGCCATGTGTTGCTATATGTTGCCATGTGTTGCTATATGTTGCTATATGTTGCCATGTGTTGCTATATGTTGCCATGTGTTTCTATATGTTGCCATGTGTTGCTATATGTTGCCATATGTTGCTATATGTTGCCATGTGTTTCTATATGTTGCTATATGTTGCCATGTGTTGCTATATGTTGCCATGTGTTGCTATATGTTGCCATGTGTTGCTATATGTTGCCATGTGTTGCTATATGTTGCCATATGTTGCTATATGTTGCCATGTGTTTCTATATGTTGCTATATGTTGCCATGTGTTGCTATATGTTGCCATGTGTTGCTATATGTTGCCATGTGTTGCTATATGTTGCCATGTGTTGCTATATGTTGCCATATGTTGCTATATGTTGCCATGTGTTTCTATATGTTGCTATATGTTGCCATGTGTTGCTATATGTTGCCATGTGTTGCTATATGTTGCCATGTGTTGCTATATGTTGCCATGTGTTGCTATATGTTGCCATATGTTGCTATATGTTGCCATGTGTTTCTATATGTTGCTATATGTTGCCATGTGTTGCTATATGTTGCCATGTGTTGCTATATGTTGCCATGTGTTGCTATATGTTGCCATGTGTTGCTATATGTTGCCATATGTTGCTATATGTTGCCATGTGTTTCTATATGTTGCTATATGTTGCCATGTGTTGCTATATGTTGCCATGTGTTGCTATATGTTGCCATGTGTTGCTATATGTTGCCATGTGTTGCTATATATTGCCATGTGTTGCTATATGTTGCCATGTGTTGCTATATGTTGCCATGTGTTGCTATATATTGCCATGTGTTGCTATATGTTGCCATGTGTTGCTATATGTTGCCATGTGTTGCTATATGTTGCTATATGTTGCCATGTGATATATGTATAGGCAGTGTACGAGTGCTCCCATCAGAGGTGCCATCGCTATGACAACCAGTCAATGATCAGGTGCATGGACATCTTGAAGTTGTCCCTGTCACGTGTGACTGTGAGGGAGGCAGACGAGCGGACGGGAGAGGAGTTGTAAGTTCACGTGTGGAGGTACTATAAAGCACACACACACACACACACATATTCATTCATACTCGTCAAATTAGATGCTACAGTAGATATATTGCTATGTAAAAAGTGAGGTAATAAAGTGTGTGTGTGTGTGTGTGTGTGTGTGTGTGTGTGTGTGTGTGTGTGTGTGTGTGTGTGTGTGTGTGTCTACAGGTGGAATTTCACAGTAGGAGAAATGCAGCTCTCTTTAGTTGAGGAAGAAGGAGGTCCAGATTGGGAAGATACTCATTCATGTGGCATTAAAGAAATGGATTGGGACCTTCATGTTGAAATGCTAAGGGGTGTGGTTTCAGCTGTGGACAGGTAAAGTGTGGCAATATGATGGAGCTGTTAGAAATAAGATGTTTTCAATTTGAAGTTGCAGAGTGTGTTGTGGCTAGTGTTGTAGCTAGTGTTGTAGCTAGTGTTGATATCCCTTAGCTAGTGTTGTAGCTAGTGTTGATATCCCTTACCTATTTGCAATCATACTACGCACTATAGTTCAATCTTTTGACTTCCATTGGTTTCTTGCACTCTCAAAGCTCTTAGATTTATTTGTTGTCATGTTCATTATTCTATCATGTTATTGTTTATTCTTCTGTCTGTTGTCATATTGTTGTTTGTCCTTTTGTCATGTTATTGTTTATTATGTTGTCATGTTGTTTATTCTGTCCTGTTATTGTTTATTGTTTTGTCATGTTGTTGTTTATTGTTCTCTTTGATGGGTGGTGTGACAGAACTCACACAGCATAAACAGTGCTTATTATTAAACCATGAGTATCTGTTACTCCAGCTGTAAGTATTGTTGCAAACACTCTATTTAAAGGTTAAATGATTTTTAATGTTGTTTTCTAGGTCTACATCAAGGCAACATCTATGGGATGTCCAGGTAAGGGGTCTTCATAAATTTGGAGTGGGTAAAAAATGTCATGCAGTAGGAAACATACCAATATTACTTAGTTACAGACTACAAGATATTTGAAGTAGCTATAATGTGTGTGTGTGTGTGTGTGTTATTCAGCTGTCCTCTCCAGTTGTCAGTGTTTGGCTCCATGTTGGTGGGAAACTGGACTTGCTGGATATCTCAAGCACTAGCATCCCAGACTGTGGAGGCCCCACCCAGTCTAGCCCCACCCATTCTAGTCTTCCGGGTTTACCAGCCGGACTCATGATGTTACACTTCAACGATCAGCTCTATCTACAGCCCATGCATTCCTGGCCCGTTGCTGTGGCAACCACAGGGTGTGACAATAAGCAGGTATGAGGTCACTTGCATTCTGAGGACATGTCTCCCAACCATCAACTCTGCATGACCTGAACTCACAAGTCACACGAACCTTCACACATTCACACATATATATTTGTTCATACCATTGGCATTCGGTAAAGTATCTGTCCTGATCATGTCTTGTTTCATTCACACCCACTCATTAATGAATCATTTTTTCCACACGCTGGAAGGCCAGGGGTTGCAGTGGTCCTCGAGTCATTCAGTCACCTCATTTCTGTATTATAGTGTACGTATGTGTGTATGTTAGATATCATCATCCAAGCAGTTTAATTTGGTCCTCCCGGACAGACTAGATATAAATAGAGAAGAAGAGGATGTGGGGCTGACAGGAGATGTCGTCAGTGAAACTGGAGTCACTCTGTATTACAGCATTGATCTATTTGAGGACTTCAGTACAGCTGGGCCATATGGTAAGGTGTCATTAAAAGCATAACCTGTGACTTGCTTTATTGTTATTATAACTGCTTTTTTTTTTCTTTTCTTTTTTTATGTGTTTAGGTGAAGGGGTTTACTTCTTTGCTGATTCTTTACCATGCTCAGCATCTGACAACAGCACCAACAAGTCTCTGTATGCTTCCAATGGCACGTCAGGAAGCTGCCCTGCTCCTCTTGACCCCACCCCCATTAAGAGCTTATCGTGGTACTCGTGGATATACGATATACTCAAGTATGCTCTGTTTGGTGCGTTTGTCTTGATTGTGAATAAAGCGAGAAGGAGCTTGAACTCCAGAAGACGACAGAATAGCACCAGCAGCTCCACTGATGGAGTAGAGGTAAACACACGCACACACATACTTACACTTGTATACATGAATTTATTTCTCTATCGTCAGGACGATGAATTTCCTGAGCAGCCTCTCCGTCTGAATCTTCCAAGGCAGACCTCTTCTGCTGAGTCAGCAGCAACACTCACTCCACAGACTGCATCCTTTCAAAATGGTTCTACTCCACAGTTCCTGACACAAAACTCAAAGAGAGACTCAGAACCTCAGTGAGTGAACTTATAACAAGGTTCAGACTCGTGAGAACTCAAGCAGAGGAACTTTATTAATCTAAAACAAGTGAAATCGATGAGAAGTCACAATGTTGTAAGAATCCTACATTGTATTAATGCTGTTGTTCATTCCCTTACTGAGAGCTGTAGGGAAGTAGGTGTGGACTGGTGTTAGTGTCTTTACTGTGTATGTGTGTGTGTGCGTGTGTAGATTGATGTGTCGGTTCGAGAGTGAGTATGATTTGAAGGGTCGTCTTGGTAAAGGAGGATTTGGTGTCGTGTACCACGTGCAGAATAAGACGGACGGGATGGAGTATGCAGTGAAGAGGATCAAACTCCCTTCCCAGAAAGGAGCGCGGGACAAAGTGATGAGGGAGGTGCGGGCACTGGCACAGCTAGACCATCCTAGGATTGTGCGATATTACAACTCATGGGTGGAGAAAGTGTCACTGGGATGGCGAGAGAGTGTGGACTATGGAGACGGTTCCAGACAATCGTCAATATCCTTGTACGTCTGAGGAAGGTTTGGGGTGGGTGTGGTGGGGGTGCGTAGGACTGAAAATGATGGGTCACACCTAGCAACAATTAAATTACTGTGTGTGTATATGAGTGCGCTTATGGATAACTTGTATGTACACATACACACACACATACATATGCACACATATACATACATACACACATATGCACACAGAGTCCAGGATTATCCTTCGTGTCCCGTCAGCATTGGTCTGACGAGTGATACCACATCCTCCATCTTGCCAGTGCCGCCAGCTCAGTGCCGCTCTTCATCTCTTAATCATCTTCACGGTTCAGCCGCGAACTCACGCCCTCTGTCTCCCTGTCCGTCTTTCAACAGCCTCAATCATTCCAACATTCACTCTGTATTGCCTCCGCTATCGTCTAATTCCAGAAGGTCAGTGTAGGCCTTGATGTTATCTGGTTTACTTTCTCTGATGTCTATCATAGCCTTCTTTACCAAACTATGTCTAATGATGTTTCAATGTTTGTCGATGTTTCAATCTTTGTCAATGTTTACCAAACTTTGTTAGTGTTACCTTATCTATTATCTTATTTCAAATGAGGATCTTGCTAATCTCTCATCACAGCCACAACTCCAGCTCAGGATCACACAGAAAAGTAACTATAGATGATTGCTTCAACATCCTGACGTGTTTGTTTGTGTGTGTGTGTGTGTGTGTGTGATTAAGTTCCTTAAGGACCAGATCTGGCCATTACAGTTCTTTAAGGACCAGATCTGATCATCACAGTTCCTTAGGACCAGATCTGCCCATCACAGTTCCTTAAGGACCAGATCTGGCCATCACAGTTCCTTAAGGACCAGATCTGGCCATTACAGTTCCTTAAGGACCAGATCTGCCCATTACAGTTCCTTAAGGACCAGATCTGGCCATTACAGTTCCGTATGTTTCATGTGTTTGTAGTTCATCATTTGTCATCGAGTTCCAGGATGATAGTATGTGTACTAGTGGGATGTCTGATCATTACAAGTTATTGTCTGAAGGCAAGAAAAGTCCTGTCTCCGATAGTGACTTGGGTGTTTCTGCCCTTACCATGTCTGACTCCAAACCATCAGCCAGAGTAAGTCGCCATCAGGAGGATGCTGGAGTTGTTGACGGATGCTTCAAACAGGCTCTGGTCAGTCGGCAAAACTCACAATCTAGCGATGGATCTGGTTCTACGCAAGACAAAGAAGAGCAAAGAGGTTAGCTTATCCATGAATAGGTATGGAAATGTGGGAGTGGCTCAGTTAATGTCATTATAAACAAACAACAATGTGTTGAACAGACGCCATGAACGACAGTTGCAGCAGTGACAATATCAGCCAACTATAATAAACTGGACATTTTAATTCGTGTCAATGAGACTGACCCTCTCTGTGTGTCTGTTTGTGTGTGTGTATGTGTGTGATCACAGACAGTGTAGCAGACCTGGGAGCAGAGCCCCCGACTTACCTGTTCATCCAGATGCAGCTCTGTCAAAGAGAGAGTCTCAAAGATTGGCTGAAGAATAACATTGAAGACAGACCGAGACAAGATGTCATGCACTTCTTCAACCAGGTCAGTGGAGTGGCCAGATTGGGGCGGGGTCAACATGAATGCTGTGAAATATGTAAATTATTCAATGATTCAGTCATTCTCGGCTGAAATAATTATAATAATAGCAAATATTTCTTGTTCTAACAGCCAATATTGTTAATTAAAACTTAACCCGACGTTTCGACTTCTTGCCTTCTTGACCCCCTGTGAAGAGGACTTCGGCAAGAAGTTGAAACGTCGGCTTTTAATATTGGCTATAGAACGAGAAACATTTGCTATTATGTAAATTATTGTTGTTTTGAAATGTCATATTTGGTATCACATCTTGTTTGTTGTTGTTGATACCAGATATTAGACGCTGTGAGTTATGTCCATGGCAAAGGCATGATGCATCGAGATCTGAAGCCATCCAATATTTTCTTTTCTTTGGATGGCGCTATAAAAGTGGGGGACTTTGGACTGGTGACTAGCTCCACGTACGGTGGGCTACAGAGTTCCTACGTCACGTTGAAAGGTTTGGGAGATGAGCAGCAAGGGGCGGGGCAGCAACACACCGGCAACTTAGGATCTCACTTCTATATGAGTCCAGAACTAATCTTGGGAAAGGACTACAATAAGAAAGTGGACATCTTCTCACTTGGTATCATTCTCTTTGAACTTTATCATCCATTCACAACCAGCATGGAAAGAGCCAAGGTAACTGAACCCATGTGACAGTCATGTGATTTGACTTGAGATTCTGTACAGGTATTGGAAGATGTCAGGAATTCAAAATTCCCTTCAGACTTTGAATCCACTCTCCCAGTTGTGGTAAATTTTGTGTGTTTGTGTGCCTATTGTGGTCACTTTTATGTGGCGTTATTCTGTAGGCCAAGTTGGTTCAATGGTTGACAGCAGGCCATCCCTCAGAAAGACCTTTTGTTTCAGAAATATATAACAGTGAAGACTTTACGGAACTGAAGGCAACAACTGGCACTATACCAAAGCTTTAGCAATCAAATTATTTATTTTTTCTATTTAAAATGTGAAAAATTGCAAATTTTTTTTTTTTGCACTGTGTGTGGTGGACACTGTATAAAAGCGAAGTCCGCACGACCCTTTACCTATTGCGATGCGCGTGGTCTTGGTGGTCGAGTAGTTGTGGTTCGTTGTCAACAAGCTGTTCCACTGTTTTTTTGGATGAGGTTTTTCTTGTGTCATGTGGTCAGTAGTCTAGTGAGCTCCCGGCCACCATACTCTAGTGTACACGGAACAAAAAGGCGCAGAGTTGGTTTTAGAAGTAGACGAAAAATGGAAGAAGACGCAGTGACTGAACGGACGACTATCGATTATGAGGAAATGGAGGCTGAGTACAGTGCTTGTCAGCAACAGCTTCAGAGCAAGGAACAGGCTTTACGTATTCTCCAAGGCCAGTTGAAGAAGGCAGACCTTGCCACTCAGAGACTTAAACAAGAGATGAAACAGTTACGAAGTCAGCTTTCTAGATCTCAGCAAATCAGTTCTCCTGTGTCCCCAACAGGCGCGGGGCGCGTTATTGACTCCAATGGCATGTTTACGAACGAGGACCTTATCAGAGAGAAAGAGAAACTTATCCAAGAACTTGAGCAGGCTCATTGGCAGATAGGGAACCTTGAAAGGCAAGTGGAGCAGCTTAATGATGAGAAAGAAAACCTTGCTGATGAAAAACTCCACTATGTAAGCAAGTATGAAAGTCTAGTGAAACTGTTTGAAGAGGAAAAGAAACGGCAGCCTCCCTCAGTGAGCACTGTTCAAAGAGTCTTGGACGAGAACAAAGAACTACAGCTGGCTCTAGTGGAAGCTAATGCTGGTAAGGATCACTTCAAGTCTCGGGTGGAGAAAATCAAGGATGCAATGCAGCGCAAGAAATCCATAGAATCTGCCAGCGAGCAAGCGGCTTCACCGGACAGAAAAGTAGAGTTTAAAACTGCCAGGAGAATAGCAGAACTGGAAAGTCTCGCTAAAAACCTAACTGAGTCGGTGAAAGTAAAGAGTGTAACTATTTCTCACCAGAAGAGAGCCAACAAGATGCTGGCCACAGACCTGGCCAGGCTGCAGCACAGGATGAACATGTGGGAGGCTACATGTTCGTGTGGGATTGTCAGTGCCAGGAACTCTCGCTATTCATCACCCGCTGAAGACACTGGGACTCAGAGGAAGCTAACAAATGGAGGGGAAGGTGTGGCTCTGGGTAGGCAGGTTCCTAATGGAGGTGTGGCTCTGGGTAGGCAGGTTCCTAATGGAGGTGTGGCTCTGGATAGGCAAGTTCCTAATTCAACAACCAAGGAGTTGGTGACTGCAAATAAAGCTCTTGACAGAGAATTGGCTGCAGCCTTGTCTGATAGGGAGTCTGCAACTACCAGAGGCACTAGTCTTGAAGGATACTCTCCAGAACCTAATGTAGTTTGTGATGAAGAGTCTGTGAGAGGAGGCGGGGCTCTGAACAGGAAGTCATCATGTGAGTCGGCATCTTCTGATACAAAATTGTCAACAGGAAGCAAATCTCCTGATAGGAAGTCATCCATTGAATGCGTGTCTTCTGATAAGGCAGTATTGTGTAATAAGTCTATTCCTGGTCTTCCTGATGACCAGGATGCTGGAAGTATCACCATTCCTAATGGCTCCCAGAAGACCTAGCAGAATGTGTCTTGAATGCTAGTCTGGCTACGAAGGAAATGACAAACTCATCAGTCAAAACACAAACATCCTACAGGTTCCGAAGGACAGGGCTCTTTGTTTCACTTCATCAGCATCTTGTTTAGTTCTTGTTGTAGTTCACTCACTCATCAATCAACTCTCACACTCTGCAAGTCATATTAGTGTAGTATAGTTCCAATAGCACGTGCTAGTAAACAACCTTGTGTTCTAATTCACAACAATGAATTAATTGGGTAAAGAAAGCCTAGGTGGTGGTGTTGAACAACTTCACACCTCCACTAACCTGTAGTAATGGGCAATACAAGAAAATTCAGAACTTATGAAACAAACTGAAGGACGTGAGTGGGAGGGAGGGCGTGAAAGAGTTGTTTGCTAAACCATGAAATAGAGGTGGCTGGTGGTAACGTGGAAAATCCTCCAAAAGGAGCTTTTCACACAACACGTACTATAATTAAGCCACATTCAACTCTTGATGCTCATGTCCATATCAGAATGTATGCTGCTGATCAGTGTATGTTGGGTCACACATGAATAATCGTATACTCTTAGAATTCAACTTTGTTTAAAACTTCTTGGAGGGTAGAAATCTCGGGGCCAGCCCCCTCCTAAGCAAGATGTCTGTGATAGGAATCACTTCAGCTTACTTTACCATAAATTATACACACACAACACATACATACATACTGGTGTATAGAATATTAACACAGTATAATTAGTTTAGTGCAAGACTGGACAAAAAAAAACAACACAGAAAATGTCCCTACATTGTGGAGTACCAGGTGAGAACAACTCCTTGAGCACTTCAAAGACCACCTGCAACTCTGGCAGAAGACTACAGTGGAACCTCTCTGCAAAAGGACGCCTGAAAGGCAACCTGACCCTCACCAACAGTCAGCAACATGAACAGAACAAAAGGCGTCAACTATGACACAGAATAACCTCTGAAAGCAGCCAACCGCTTCTTCAAAGGTGAGTCATAATGCTTGCCCTAGAGGTGTGGTCTTTGTAGAGAGGTTTCACAGTACCAACAAGATCTGGTAACTAAATTTTACTGTGATCAAATATACAACAAGACTACCTGGCGAAACAAAGAACTGAAATGAGATGTGGCGTGTACATCCTGTAACAGTGCCAGTATTTAGTATTTGCATCTAGTAATATCAGTAAGAAATAATTCACACCAGTGAGTCTGAGAAACAAGAAGTGATAATTAGTGAGAACATCAGCAAGGAGGTGTTATAAAATATATATCGCAGTCTGAAGGGTGGTGGGTGAGACAGGAGATGATAAGCATGCCAGTCAGAGACAGACAGACACATGTGACGTGGCTGAATAGAGGTAAGTAAACACACACCAAAGAAGAAAGCTGGATGGAATTGTCTGGGTTTAGTGCCTTATCACTTTATCCGAGTAAATGAGATTTCTAACTTTATTTGCCCTTGCTCCCGATCCTTCTTCCTGTGCTTGATGGTGAGCCAATCAGACAGTACTAGGCCTTCTGTCTTCAACAGTGGTTGGAGGTCAACCTCCACTAGCCCCATGTGGTCATCCTTGGTCAGCTCATCCTTGTCGTACACCTCCACCAGAAGACTGTCCAGCCCATCCCAGGAAAAGGTGAAGTGTTCATTGTACACTGGATTCAGTGTCTTGTATTTGGTCGTTGTCTTGCATGTCTGAGTGCCGAGTTTTAGGATGCAATACGGGTCACTGGTAGTCAAATCTTTAACAATGAGATCTCGACATTCCAACAGACGAACATTGACAATACCCAAATACTCTATCATGGCAGAGTACATCCGCCTTTTATTCGAGGGAGACGACTGAGGGGAAGGTTTGCGTACCACTCTCTCTGGGGGACGAGCACTGCAGTGTCCGTTGTCCTTGAAGAGTTGCAGGACATACTTGGCTCTGATGTACTTCTCTCTCGTGTCTCTGTCCGTGTATGACTTGCAAGGAACTTCAATGTTCTTGGGGACAGTGTACTCAAGAAGGGCGTTGACTTTATAATTGCCATTCTGAGCCATGTGCTCCACTTGAGAGTCAGTCCAGTGGTCCAATGCTGTGCTCAGGACAAAAGAGTGCTCCACACCGAGTGATCTGAAAGTTTTAAAATACAACATTGCTGATAATGCACTAAAATATTGATTATCTCGATTTTGTGCTGTATACAGTCTGGGTGTTAGTTTAGATAGTACATTACTGCCACACTGAATGAGTGATTTACTATAGGAAATGTGTGATCTTCAATTTCATTATTGTTCTGGGGTGGGGGGGGGGGGGGGGGGGGGGAGATGGGAGATTTGGATCAACAATAACCAAACAGGTAAAAATAATAAACTGGTATTTATCCAGAAGCTCAAAGATATATTGAAGAAAGTTCTAAAAAGCAGTCACATTGTCAACAACACCCTTGCTAAAAGCTGCCCTATGCACACAACTCTCATATCCACCTGCCTCTGTTGGGGAAATAGCAACACACGTTGTTCCTCTCCTAAATCAAGACAAAGAGCGAGGCTCCAAACACTTTGTTGGGAAACAAACACACCTCAACAACTCAAATTTTTTTTATCCTTACAAGGCTTCACAGAAACCAATAGCACATATCACCAGCTGCACCAATATTATGGGATCCATAAGGAAAGCACTCAGACAGAACCAATCTCCACACAGACTTCAGCCTCTACAGCAGGAAGTTAAGCAAGGCATGGAAAAGAAAACATGAGAGATGCATGTTAGTAGTCCACTTATGGACCAGTCACAGGTAAGCCAACCAGCTATGCCAAATAAATGCTGTACTACGAACTGGATAACACCCCCACACCAAACCAACTGCCAAGTACTTCTCAAAAAAAAAAAAAAAAAAAAAATTCAGACTAGAGATGAGGAAAGTAACAGACGCTACACTGGGTAATCGTGGTTAGCAATGCTTTAATGCACATATATGAGTTGTCCATCATAGCTGGTTGCAAGACTCAACACCTGTGATACTACACTAATATATCATCTATCATGACTAATGCTAATTTGTGGAGTCTTGTATTTGCAAACAAAATTTGTCTAGCCTGCTCAGAGGGTCAAATTCTGGTTTACACATGAACAGATTACAGCAAAATCCAGTCCCTGTTATTACCTGTGTACTCCTGCACATTGTGTGCAAATGAATGTACCCCAGTTTGTGCTGGCCCAGGTAGGTTCAGGCTCCGCACAGTCGGCACAGGTCTCGTTTTCCTCTTGGCGCAGGAGTTCCCCAAGTCGCTCCTTGCAGCGCTCCACCCGGTTGTCTGCGTGGTTGCAGTAGCCATTACTTTTAGGCTCCATCAACATGTTTTGTTTCAGTTCAGCAGCTCGCGGCCACTCACTCTACACTTCTCCGAACTTTTCGGAACTGACACGATCGACTGAGCTACTCCGCAATGAAATGGGTGACCGCGCTCCGGCGATAACTCCGCCCCCACTAAGTGAACACACCCACGCCCTCCAAACCGCGGCGGCCACATATCGGCCGTTTCGATTTGAAGAGAGCATTTACTTTTAGCTGACGTTAGCATATTTTTAATAATCTCGTTCAACATGTCTGGAGATAAAGATTCGAATACGGTGTCCAAGAAAGAACAGGGTCTTTTTGAAGAAGATGACGAGTTCGAAGAGTTTCCTACTGATGGTGTGTTTTAAATTAAAATAATCGATGGTTTAATTATATTTTCTGCATTAACTTTAGATTGGGACGAGAGGGACGAGGATGACAGTGATAAGCAGCTCTGGGAAGACAACTGGGATGACGACAATGTGGAAGATGAATTTTCCTGTCAGTTAAGGTCAGTAGTACATATTGTGCAGAGAATTTATATAGGGGCTTGGAAAAGTAAAATAGCATAAATGCTTGTAGACTTGGCAATGGTTTATGATTTAGCAGGTGCTATAATTTTGAGTCTGTACTCAATTCAAACATACAACCATAGCTACATCTTGTTGTGACTGCCCTCAATCCCATCAGCATGTTCTTGAAAGTTACAATTTAGGTAAAGGGTTGTTAAAATCTTATCTTGTGTCTATATAAAAAATTAAGTCACCAGAGTTTTGAGAGGAGCTTCTTCTACTATTAATGGGGCGTAGTTAGTACTCTATTCATAGATTAGTGCCAGATATTTTTGTTTTTTGTTTCGTATTGTTGAACAAGTGGGGAACTAGTATAGTAATTTGTGCATGTGTGTTCCAAATCTGAATCTACAAACATGAGCACTCCTAGGACGAAATGACCTTCACAAAGTTTGTAAATTGAGCTGTAGTTTCGGTTCAGAGTTATTGCTCACATTGTGTGTGTGCGTGTGTGTGTGTTGGAATACTTTGAGAAAAATGACCTTGCCATAGAACCAAGAAGAGGTGGAGGATCAAATGTTGGGAGAGCTGCAGGCTGTGTGTGTGTGTGTGTGTGTGAAGGATGAGTAGTACAGGTGATGTCAGGAGAGGAAGGAGTGAGGTAGGAGATGTAAAGAAGAAGTGAATAGGAGATGTACTAGAAGTAGAAGACATGACATTTGTGCTCCAATCAGCAGACCTTTAGAGCATCTTATGCTTGTAAATATGGCAGAACGTTTTGCTGACAAGGTGACCTCACAAGACATGGAAAGTTCTGCAGTTAAAGATGATTTATTAGTTGCCAATGTTTCCCAAGGCTTCAAGGTGTGTGTGTGTGTGTGTGTGTGTGTGTGTCCACGTGTGTACAGTTCTGTTCCAGTATAATTGCTACTTGATAATACTGGCATGACATCGTGTGAGGAGGTAGATAGATAGCAGTATGGACTTGGCCACTTGAGCTGGCTGGAATGTCAACTAATAGGCACTGACTTGTTAGTACTCACTACACTATATGTTCATTGGTTGCAACAACAGGAGCCTGTGGGCACACTTGCACAGACCACATCCACCTATGGTCACACCCACCACATTAACACCCACTACTGGTCACCATTTGGTGGAAAGGATATTGATGGTTGCTGTTGAACACATGTCAGTGGTGGCATGGTAAGGTGTTGCTACTAATACTTAGCTAACCGTTAGCACACATGCACCTCTGTTAGGTACTAGCTTTTGTAGGTAACGCCCCCTTTCATCATCATGATCCCTTGAGCTAATAATTTCTTACAGTATGCTGTAGTTTTGCTTATGCTGAGAAGTTAACCAGTGGTGGTGTTCGTGGTGGTTGTTAGTGGGGGGGGGAGGGAGGCATGCAATTCTTGGGTATTCATGTACGTATTACTCTAAAAACATTCTTGTTTTTACAAGCAGTGACCCTATTGGAATAATATTATCCAGTTTAATCAGTGTCCTTACTGTCCTATTATTATTAGTAGTAGTCATACATGTTACTATTTTTAAGTTTAATTATCACTTCTTGTGGGGGGGGGGGTCCCAGTTCCCCCCTCCCTCTTCTGTATGAGACCCTGGCACAGTTGCAGAGGTCACAGAGAGACAGTGAGTTCCAAGTCTGCACAAGTCCTGAACTCTCACCAGATTACTATGCCTTACTGGATTGAACTCTTCGTGAAATACTGAAGTATTCTATACATCTGAACAGACTTAGCCAATCCCATCTGAAAAATTTCAAAGTGTAAAATTTTTATTACTACTTGGTCAAACAATAAAACTAAGACTAGAAAAAATTACAGAAACAAAAAACAACAGACAATTCTGTACCCAGTGTACCTTGCACTAAACATAAGAGCGAGGTGTAAGAATAATACTTGTATATATAGTTATTTCACATTTCATAGCTACCAGTCAAATGGGGCACAAAAGGTGTGAACCCTCAGTGCTACTAAACACTAGCTAGTTATTAAATCATTTCTCAGACAATCAGGTATCAGTATAGCTGCAATGAAAATGGTAGGTGTAAAAGCTGTCTTTATATGAAATGCTAAAAAAGCAAGGGACACTCCCCCAAGCGAAAAATCCTGTATGAATCCCTGTATGCTATCACAAGGATATCTCTAGCATAGAGGTGGGACATCACTAGGATATCTCTAGCATAGAGGTGGGACATCACTAGGATATCTCTAGCATGGAGGTGGGATATCACTAGGATATCTCTAGCATGGAGGTGGGACATCACTAGGATATCTCTAACATGGAGGTGGGACATCACTAGGATATCTCTAGCATAGAGGTGGGACATCACTAGGATATCTCTAGCATGGAGGTGGGACATCACTAGGATATCTCTAGCATGGAGGTGGGACATCACTAGGATATCTCTAGCATATAGGTGGGACATCACTAGGATATCTCTAGCATGGAGGTGGGACATCACTAGGATATCTCTAGCATAGAGGTGGGACATCACTAGGATATCTCTAACATGGAGGTGGGACATCACTAGGATATCTCTAGCATAGAGGTGGGACATCACTAGGATATCTCTAACATGGAGGTGGGACATCACTAGGATATCTCTAACATGGAGGTGGGACATCACTAGGATATCTCTAACATGGAGGTGGGACATCACTAGGATATCTCTAGCATGGAGGTGGGACATCACTAGGATATCTCTAACATGGAGGTGGGACATCACTAGGATATCTCTAGCATAGAGGTGGGAAATCACAGGATATCTCGAACATGGGAGGTGGGACATCACTAGGATATCTCTAGCATAGAGGTGGGACATCACTAGGATATCTCTAACATGGAGGTGGGACATCACTAGGATATCTCTAGCATGGAGGTGGGACATCACTAGGATATCTCTAACATGGAGGTGGGACATCACTAGGATATCTCTAGCATAGAGGTGGGATTTCCTAATGGCGTTTCTTGACATCAGTGTTTGAATGTTTATGTTTAGTGCCTCACCAGTCTGAGTATTCTATTGGACATAAACAACAACAACATTTACCTTTACAGGGAGAAAGCATGCAAACCCATGGAAGAAAGAAAACACACAGTAATGGTGCTGGTGAAGCTAATGATTTTTTTTTTTTTTTTTTGCTATTATAACATACCACCAGGATGGACCACAGGTAAATTATTTGAAAACCAGTATCCAGAATTTTTTTAAGTGAATTTGAGTGACTTCAGTACTAGTGGTGGTATGTGATTGAGTATTTGCACATATTGTTTCCCTCTAAAGGTATATTAACACGAATAAACTTTCATTCTACCACCATTTTGCTTTTTTTTTTTTTTACTTTCTGTTTGAAAGTATTGAAACATGTCAAATGCATTTAACTAATCTATACCTCCTTATCTACTTTGAAAGTCTGCAACTAGCAGCACTTCTCATGGCATGCATGCTACCACATGTTCTTGACCTGGTCTGTTGCTTCAAGTTCTTATTGCCTGTCCTTAAATGTACTTTGTGCTTATACCTGTCCTTTAAATGTACTTTGTGCTTATACCTGTCCTTAAATGTACTTTGTGCTTATACCTGTCCTTAAAATGTACTTTGTGCTTATACCTGTCCTTAAATGTACTTTATGCTTATTGCTTGTCCTTAAACGTGTACTTTGTGCTTATACCTGTCCTTAAATGTACTTTGTGCTTATACCTGTCCTTAAAATGTACTTTGTGCTTATTACTTGTCCTTAAATGTACTTTGTGCTTATTACTTGTCCTTAAATGTACTTTGTGCTTATTACTTGTCCTTAAATGTACTTTGTGCTTATTACTTGTCCTTTAATGTACTTTGTGCTTATTACTTGTCCTTTAATGTACTTTGTGCTTATTACTTGTCCTTAAATGTACTTTGTGCTTATACCTGTCCTTAAATGTACTTTGTGCTTATACCTGTCCTTAAAATGTACTTTGTGCTTATACCTGTCCTTAAATGTACTTTATGCTTATTGCTTGTCCTTAAACGTGTACTTTGTGCTTATACCTGTCCTTAAATGTACTTTGTGCTTATACCTGTCCTTAAAATGTACTTTGTGCTTATTACTTGTCCTTAAATGTACTTTGTGCTTATTACTTGTCCTTAAATGTACTTTGTGCTTATTACTTGTCCTTAAAGTACTTTGTGCTTATTACTTGTCCTTTAATGTACTTTGTGCTTATTACTTGTCCTTAAATGTACTATATGCTTATTACTTATCTCTGTATGCTTTGGTTTAGAGGCACAGAATAAGTTTTTACTGTGAATGGCAGAAGTCCTACTCTAATGTTTTCTTGTCACAATGACTTAGCATCTTCTTAATAGGATTCATTTGATTGTCCCACTCTGTTTAAGTGTTCAACTCTGCCAGCAATGGAGTAATCACAGGAGGTGTACTTACTGGTAGCAGTGTAATGGCTTAGTCCATCCCATCCCATCGTAAAGGACTGCATCCTGTCTCACTTCCTGTATAGTTAGTGTCTCGGCTACATCCCAAGGGAGGGAAGTGAGTGTTGTTTCTGATATCCGTGAGGTCACTGAAGGTGACAGATAGTCCTTAAGGCATGATGTTTGCATTCTGTCTGGCTGTCGTTGTTACAATGTTTGTTGTGCTTCCTTCATGTTTCCCCACTGTGCCAGAGTTTGTGTGTACATCAATATTTACATACAGAGTTATTATAGTTAGTATTACTATCAGACCCAATACAATGAATGGAGCACATACTCAGCTACACAGTGGGAAACCAACCTCACTTCTAGCCCAAGTTATTTCTTAGAAATTTTCATTCTCATTTTACATTCTTTAGCTCCAATGTTTCCATTCCATTCCTATTTCGTACCCAGGATTTTCATCCGTGAAGTTGGGGATGGGGGGGGGGGCAGAAAAGGGGGGCATTTTACCTTGTCCCCCCCCTCCACTGGCCCAAATCCTCACTTCCTTACAATTTGTTATTTGTTTTTACGAGTAATAGCATGAGTAATGTAGTTTAGAGTGCTATTGATCCTAATAGCACAGGTTACCCGTGCTATCACTCGCTAATAGTAGGCCAGCTTAAAAAAAAAAAATCATTTGCACTGTAGCTACACTGTATCGTTCACTCACTATCTCTGTATTTCAGGATTAGTTTCCTCTGGGACTTCATTTTTATAACCTATGGCTCCTCCTAATCTGTTGAAAGGAAAAAAAAATTCTGTCTAATACAGTTAGAACTTCTGCTCCAAAGAATGACATAGTCTCCAACTAGAAACTACTCGAACTCGAACTCTACGTTTCCATTGGGACGAGAGGGACGAGGATGTATCATCATCAGCTAAGAGTGTGGGTGATCTGATGGCTATTTCATCAAGGGGGGGAGTCCCTGTTCTCTTATGTGATTTCTGAGTCGAGTTTTAATCATCTTCATTGGTGAGAAACTGTTCGACGGATGCGGTTTCCACTGGAATTGACATACAGATGTTGGCCAAAATACTCAAGTTAGGAAACATAGCTTTCAACATGTCAGTTTCAAGAAGGTCTTTCAGTTGTGACTTTATGTCTATCTTGGGTTGTTTGGCTATGTAATAGAGAAACATATTTATTCAGAACAAACAGGAGTATCATCAGTCATCTTCTCATATTGCCCACCACCAGAGTTTGTGCTGCATTGCATAGGCTTTGATGAGAAGCATCAATATCTGGTGTGTAGTGTTTTGGGATCCAAGATACTCAATGCTGGCACTCTATCTTGTGAGGAGAACCTACTAGAAATGTTAGCAGAAAGAGTGCAAGTAAATGGTTTTCCAATTTCATCTCTTGGAAGGACTTCATGTCATCCATGGTAATCGTGGTTGATGTAGTTTTCTCCAGAGTGTCTTGCATATCTCACAGTGTCAGTCAGTACCCTATGAAATAGTATGCAATATTGCTTTAAGAGATATTGTGGTTGTCCTGCTTTCAGATTGAAGCATTCTGCTAAGTTAGGCAGTCTGAATCTGAGGCATCACGTAGTTGAGGAGAATAATAGCTGCAACTGTACGTGAATGAGGAGGCCTATGTTGATGGTCGATCAGTCAGTCAGGGTTGTAAGGCCTGACCTATCCAGCAATACAGACGCTCACTCACTCCAGAATAATTAGTCTGGACTAGAGCTCCGACAAGAGCTCCCGAACTATCTCTGGCAACAAGGACGAGACAGTTCAAGTCCTGGATATGATTAGAGTAGCTAGCTATGTTCGCTAGAATTATCAATCAGTCACTGATAATAGATACAAAGAAGAATTTAATGATAGTAACTGAAAATTATGAGTAAGAATGAAACGATGAGAATGGTGAACGACGACTGCCCCAAGGGACAAGATGCCGTGTGTAACAATGTGTGTGTGTGTGTGTGTGTGTGTAATAGGAATGAACTATAGTTAATGTTTGCAAGTTTATGCTGCCCAGTAGTCCTGCCCAGTAGTCCTGCCCAGTAGTCTTGCCCAGTAGTCCTGCCCAGTAGTCTTGCCCAGTAGTCCTGCCCAGTAGTCCTGCCCAGTAGTCTTGCCCAGTAGTCCTGCCCAGTAGTCTTGCCCAGTAGTCTTGCCCAGTAGTCCTGCCCAGTAGTCCTGCCCAGTAGTCCTGCCCAGTAGTCCTGCCCAGTAGTCTTGCCCAGTAGTCCTGCCCAGTAGTCCTGCCCAGTAGTCTTGCCCAGTAGTCCTGCCCAGTAGTCCTGCCCAGTAGTCTTGCCCAGTAGTCCTGCCCAGTAGTCTTGCCCAGTAGTCCTGCCCAGTAGTCCTGCCCAGTAGTCCTGCCCAGTAGTCCTGCCCAGGGTTCTGTCTAGAGCTAATAGTGTACTGCACATTGCATACAAATATGTATGGGAAGCTGAGAATTATTTATTAATTTATTGGCGGGCGGGAGGGGGGAGGGGAGCTAGAGGGGAAAGCCTCTCCCCCCATTAGATGGAACCCTGTATACATAATAAGTAAAGTGGTTAAGTTTAAGGCTAATACGTAGGAAGCGTGGGTAAAAAAATTCACATTGTCTAACTTAGCCCCACCCAACCTCAGCATCACATTTCCATTCCTATTTCAGCATCACATTTCCATTCCTATTTCAGCATCACATTTCCATTCCTATTTCAGCATCACATTTCCATTCCTATTTCAGCATCACATTTCCATTCCTATTTCAGCATCACATTTCATCGCATTTCCATTCCTATTTCAGCATCACGTTTCACTGCATTTCCATTCCTATTTCAGTGCTGAAAAGAAAGATGAAGTGTTGTTTTTTGTATTTTTCCCACTGCATCGTCTGATCTGCTGATAAGATCTGGACTGGCTGAAGGGGTGAGCTAGTAACTTATTTAGCTGAGGATTTCCTTTTCCTTTCCTTCCTCTTCTATAGAAAGTGTTCAGATAGTGAGGCATTGACACTTACAGTCTCGGGATGTGTGGGGACTGGAGGAGTCTGCTGTAAGCATTCCATATTGCAAGGTGTGTGTTTGCAAGGTGTGTTATTCTTTTAGTATTGCTGTAGATGGTCAAGGAAAGGAGGTGTGCTGTTAACCACACCTCTGCTGTACACGGCTGATCTGTACTGCTGGCGAGTTATTACCGACTGCCAATGTTTAGTGTCTGGTTAGCTTGTAATAGGAGTTCAAGGGTCATGCAGCTATAATTAAGGTTCAAATTGTAAGACCAGTGCACATCCTGCCACTTGTAGTTCTGAGGACTCCAACTTCCTGTTGAAATAGTAGTGTGGTCCTTCTGGAGGTAGGTATGTGTGTGAGCCTTTGACTGCAAAGATTGTGGCTGCTTACAAATATGTACAAATTTGTGTTAATTAATTATGGACACTTACCTGGCCACAGGGCAAACTATTTAGGATGAGCAGCTTACGAAAGTATGTCTAGCCTGTACTAGCTGACTGACAGTGTAGGTATGGACTCTCCAGACAAACCAACTAGAAACTAGTCCCACACTAATGAACTAGCCATGCCATCACAGCATATGTGAATAGGGAGGGAGGTGGGGACGACATTATCTGTTGAGCTGTTTGTCAGAGGCTTGTTACTTGTAGAGAACTTCTTGAATGCACGCGCGCGCACACACACATACAGTCTTATCTACACTGTGGTTGAAGTTATAAATGCTTACATTTTCCCATTTATAATCCGGCAGAACACTAACTGTTTAATATAGTATAGCTTCATCATGTGGGGACATGTGGGTGGCAGGTAATGACACAATCTAGTCAGTTGATGTAGTGACATACTGACTAAATGTTTAATGAACTACTCATTAGGCCCTGCACAATAAGTGCCATGTAGTTGCATAACTCAGTCCTGACTTATGGCATAACTAGTCCTGACTTAAGGCATAACTCAGTCCTGACTTATGGCATAACTAGTCCTGACTTACGGCATAACTCAGTCCTGACTTACGGCATAACTCAGTTGGGACTTATAGTGATGAGATATACATTCCATCGTGATGTGGATGTCTGTCTGTACAAGTGTACCACTTGTGCTCTAGGACACAAGTGGACAAGTACATGTAAATGGTGTCTTCAATATATAATAGTATGTAGTAGAAGACATGGAAATGATTGATTATTATTTTATTGTGTGTGGGTGTAGGGCAGAACTGGAGAAGTTAGGTGAGAAAGGAGGCCAGCCACAGCCCATGAAGTCTTAATCAAGAAGGTCCCATCAAGCCACCCACCCGCCCACGTATGTCCTCTAAAACTGACACTTGTCCGAACTAGTCTGTTATCATTTTAAATTATAATTAAAGCACACCAATAAAACTTGAACTGTTCATTTTCTTAAGTGACTGGTCCACTGAACTGGTCCTTGTATGGCAAGTAGTCCAATCTGAGCCATGAGGATGGACGCTATGGCATACATGAGGATGGACGCTATGGCATACATGTAAGCATGCTTCACTTGCATCCCTGACAACTCCACGGAGAAAGTGGAGACAGTGGTGAGACATCCACAAAACCCAGTTGCCATGCCCACCAAGACATCGTGGGCCCATCTACTGGAGGAGTAGAAGTCTTGGAGTATTAGGACTCCTCCCAGTAGCCACGCCCCTACTACATTGACACAGAAAGTGCCCAGTTTAAATCCCGGGATAAGAGCATTGAGAGGAGCCAAGTGCCAGCGACAGTATGTACCCAAGCCAGCAAGCAGGATAGAAAAGACAAAGTCCCACCTGTTCATCAGAACACCGACTGTAGTTGTAGAGATGGAGCATAGCACCAGCCACACGCACATGCTCAGTATTGACCAGCACTTGCTTCCTGGAGATATGCACACTCGGCAGCAGTATTGACCAGCCTGTGGCGTGAAGTCCGTTGACACAGGTTCCCGTACCTGCACTCTGGCATCTGACCAAGGAGAGAGAGAAGCCAAGTGTTGGCCTACACCAAGAGCTCCAGAAGACATTCCCAGTCCGAGAAGAAGTATGGTGGCCCAACCGAAGATGCGAGCCGCATTGTCAGGCTGGTCGTAGCCAGTCTGTAGCAAAGTGGCCATGGCTTCCTGATTCCAACTGGAGAAGGTAGTAATGGAACCACACACTCCAGTGGTGATGGCTTGGTACAGGAATGCATGGTGCTCGCCAAGGGTGGACTTGTGGGCTATTGTGAAACCCATGATCATCGTCCCCACCAGCTGAGAGTAGAGAGAGCCAAAGAGAGGCACTCCGTCCCAGTGAGCCAACTCTGACAGGTAAATCCTGCAAATCACTCCAATGTAAGAGCCGAGACACAAATAGCTCAGGTAAGCCAAGTGGTCATACACATTTCCTTTCTGACGATAGCAAAATCTTCTTGAGGGAGTTGCCAAGAGAATTCCACAGTCTCTATCCTTTTGATTCAATGTGACTGTTTTGTAATCTTTAGAAGACTGCTTACCATTGTGGAGTATTGAATCTCCAGAATTATAACCTCTCCTGGAAGAACTGCTAGACTCTGTGGAGGCAGCCATGATAGGAGAAATTGTCCCTTCTCTGGCAATCCAGATTTTTTCCTCCAGAACTTTCCAATAATGCTTGTTCTGCTGCTTCCAGTGATTCAGTAGTAATGAAACTTGTGGCTGGGACTTCACTAAATATACTCAGCCGTAGTGAGCAGGGTAATGGACTTAGCCAAGGGGAAATACTTGCACAACATCAGAAGGCGAGAAATTGGAAACTGTTTTCAAGTAGTCACCAGCAAGCCGAGTGATGGTACGACAGCACTCAATAACAACATAGCGTGTTTCTAATGTGGTGACAAAATTGCTATCAACAGTAGTGCCACTGATCTTGTCAACTAACAGCTTACACTAATGCCCTCCATAATAATGGACACTTCCAATACTTCACCTTCTACATGTTCCCTTTACTTTCCCAACGATGTTTTTTGTCAAACATCCATTTGAGTTTGGCTGGTTTAGATTTCTTCTTGTCTTCTTCCATCTATAGTGAAACACATACACAAATCATGTCAATCCTAATATGTATTTAGAGATAAGTGATTACCCTAGTGTGTGTGTGTGTGTGTGTTTATGACTAATTACCCAACAGAAACTCTTACCTTGCATCGCTTAGCATAGTTGACACAGTCAAATGCTGTGGCCACTTTGCACGCCAAGTCTCCGCTTGATATCTTGTCACTGACATGAACTGCTCTCTTCAAATCTCCTTCTTCCAAAGCTACATTGAGTTCCTTCTCTAGCCCGCTCTGTAGAAGTGAAAATGACTTTTGGTACACTGCATGATGAGTTCTTTGCCAACAATGGGTGCTCACCTTGACTTCTGGTTCTTCTTCACACCATCCCTTCAGGTGGGGGTTGGGATCTAAGTAGCTCTTCACTTCAGACCAATCTGTAACCGAGGAACAGTCACTGGTTGCCTCCCTTGGTCGAGGTCGCTTCTGCGATGAGCTAGGCAACTCTGTGCCTGATTCGTTGACGTCAACCTTCTTCTTTGACAACTCTGGGAGTACCACACCTCTATCAGCCAAAACTAATTTATCACTGGCATCTAATTCTTTACTAACTGCAAACACACACATACAGACTACAGTCACATCATTTCAAATGGTGACAGTGAGGCTAGATTAGCACATTTTATTTAGCTAGACTCTGTGGTAGTCATCAGTTGATTGATCCCCTTCCCTTGTGTGCATCCATACAGGAGTCTTCGATAGATCAGCTAGCTAATGAATGCAATGAAACAAGGACATCCACTGTGTTCTCACTAAAATAATAGCCTGTTTTCTCCTAGGAAGAAGTGAAAATTGTTCTAGAAGGCAGAGTCACCACCTCCATAATGGTTAGGTATACTCATGAAATAACTCCACTAAGACTAGTAGAGTTTGTGCAGGTGTTCCGGGCATTAATCACACCACACGGCTGCTAGCCAAGATCACAACGTATACCAGTAATGAAATTTCATTTTCAAATTACAGAGCTACCTGGAACAGGTGTTCCTAATTTAATTTTTAATTAGATGTCCTATCCAGCAGACCAACCACATGACAACCAATCTTGTATAAAGGAAGATTAACCTTTCCATGCATACAGATATGAGTAGTGGTGTCAAACTTCAGGTTGTTAGCCACACTTATTTTGAAGTAATGGCCAACCTTTATTTAATATCTTCTTCTTACACTGCCTAGCCCTCCTGTCTGCTCCTGACATTTGAATTCGCCTCATTTTTAAATCCTGGAATTTCTGAGGAGGGTTACAACTGTTATAAGTTATTAGGATACATTGTTTAACCTCTACCTGCCATTGGTCCTTTTTAATGTTAGCTGGGGGGTTATTTGAGGAAGTTACAAATTTTCCAGCAGTCTCATCGGGAGGAGGAACGGCTTTATACATCTTTGACGGCTGGTCTCTCATTGGTAACCCTTTACCAAACTTTTCTCCTTAACAGTTTGGTAAAGGGTCTCGCTATGAGTATGTGATGGCTTTAATAACGCTGGGTCGCACATCTTTCACACCGCTTATTCAGATATCGCATCGCCAGCTCAACTTTGACTTTACATAAAAGACGACGAAACACGTTATAAAGGGTGATTTTTCATTCTCTCCGCACTTCATTGATTCTACAACTAGTGATGTGCTACCGCATTAATGGCGAGCTAATTCAAATTTGAATGCTAGCGGTTATTGGCGAGCGTAGCGAGCGAGACACTTACAGGGGTAACACAATCGAAAATCGGGGATGTTTATTTATTGGCGAGCGAGCGAAGCGAGCGAGACAGTATTAGGGGTGGATAATGCAAAATCGGGTATATGTTATTCAGCGAGCGAGCGAAGCGAGCGAAGCTGACTATCAGTCGTGTTCAATTGAGATTTCAGATATATATATATATATATATATGTAGGTATGTATGCGTACGTCAAAAAATTTCGCCCGCGCTTCTAATTACGTAAGTTAGGTAAAGCGTTCACAGTTCCAGTATTTTTCAATTAACGAGCACGGAGAATCCTGCTGCACTGCCTTACGCAACTTTGTTTCAACCAAAAAGTTTATAGCTACTCTCTTCTTGGCGAAAGACTGAATGGCAAATTGTCAAGCTGCGCTTCTTTGCCACTGCTTTCGAAGTTTATTCAGGTACTTCTGTTATTGTTAACTCTTCATGCCTAATCATTGCTATTACTTAGCGATTTCCTTTACAAATCATCTTTACCTATACTCATATATTTATTCGCTCGCCATGCATTTGCGCTATTCGAGCGCACCACTAGTATAATTGGCGAGCGAGCGTAGCGAGCGAGACACTTACAGGGGTAAAAATGAAAAAATCGGGGATGTTTATTGGCGAGCGAGCGTAGCGAGCGAGACACTTACAGGGGTAACACAATCGAAAATCGGGGATGTTTGTTTATTTATTTATTTATTTATATATATGGACGTACGTATGTCATCGCGTTTTTGTGGTAGTTATGTGGTCGACCCCGTTCCAAATTGCACTAAACAGAATCCTCTGGTTTATCGATCAG